>OBVO01000498.1_pt1 | contig 23328 bp, 22 predicted proteins | sample 1495151 | NCBI WGS metagenome assembly OBVO01 (sample SAMEA2580019, study PRJEB22360) | human gut metagenome | reverse complement strand
TCTACTGATTACGTTTATAAACAAAAAAAGTGTCTAGATAAATCAGGAAAAGACAGTTTCTATTGGAAGAAACAAAAGTTTCCTGCTGAAGAAACTTTTGTTTTGCTATAGGGAAACAAAAGTTTTCCTTACGGGGAATTTAAAAAAACTGTAATAGTCTGATTATTATCACTCAAACATCTTATCGATACCTCCCGTATCCGGTGGGGTCGTGGGGCTATCTTCCTCCCCTCCTTCGCTACATGGGTTTGCGTATTTCTCGGGGATCTCGAAAGTCTCGTCTTCCGAGTAGCCTAACGTTTTATCTTTATAAACCTTTTGCATATAAAGGGCGTAAATCGGTAACGCCATACTCGCTCCCTGCCCTTCCGCCAAGCGGTCGAAATGGATGGAACGGTCCTCGCCGCCTACCCAGCAGCCGGAAACCAAGCTAGGCGTAAATCCCATGAACCAACCGTCGGAGTTATTCTGGGTCGTTCCGGTCTTACCTCCCATCTCCGCCTTGATGCCGTAGCGGAAACGTACACGTCCTCCGGTACCACCGTCGATTACGCTTTTCAACATATGTAGCATCTTATAGGAAGCATCTTCCGTCAGCACCTCACTCATCTGTGGGGTAAAGTTCGCGATTGTATTTCCATATGAATCTTCTATACGGGTCACAAATAAAGGTTCTACCCGGATGCCCTTGTTGGCAAATACCGTATAGGCCCCGACCATCTCACCCACCGATACATCCGGAGTACCCAGACAGACCGAGATAACCGGATCGATATGATTCTTCAAGCCGAAAGAATGAAGCAAACGAACAAACGTATAAGGTGAGAGCTGGCTCATCAGATAAGCGGTTACCCAGTTATCCGAGTTCTGTAATCCCCACTTGATCGTAACCATCTCGCCGATTCGCTTCGCGCTGGCGTTACGGGGAACCCACAAACGACCGTTCTCGTCCATCAACTGCTGCTGCACATGTAGCATCTGGTCGCAAGGACTGATCCCCTCGATCATCGCCAACGAATAAAGGAACGGTTTCATGGTAGAACCGATCTGACGGCGACCGCCATTCACCATATCATATTGGAAGTCATTATAGTCAATACCACCTACATATGCCTTGACCTGCCCGGTGCGAGGGTCCATCGACATAAACGCCGTACGCAAGAAACTCTTATGATAACGAATCGAATCCAAGGGAGACATGATCGTATCGATCGGACCATCCCAACTAAACACACGCATATCGACAGGCTTCTCAAACTCCTTGCGCATATCGGCCTCAGCCATTCCACTCTTTTTCATCGCCCGGTAACGATCTGTCTGGTGCATCGCACGCATCAACATCGTGTCTACTTGACCGACACTTACGTCTCTTGAGAACGGAGCATAGCTACGTCCCTTCTTTTCCCGGAAGAAAGCCGGTTGAAGATCTTTACTCATATGCTCGCGGACAGCGTCTTCCGCATATTTCTGCATACGGGAATCGATGCTCGTATAGATTTTCAAGCCATCCGTATAAAGATTATAGTATTCTCCGTCGGCTTTTTTATTTTTGTTACACCATCCATATAATGGATTCGTCGCCCAAGATAATGAGTCCTCACTGAATTTCTGAGATTGCCAAGAGGCGTAATCCTTACGCTCCGGTTTCTTTGCAGTCATTGTCAGACGAAGGTATTCACGGAAGTAAGGAGCCAAACCGTCTTTATGGTCCATACGGGTAAAATGTACGACCAAGGGTAAAGCCTTCAACGAATCACATTCCGCCTTGGTTATGTACCCGGCCTTTTCCATCTGCTCCAAAACCGTATTACGACGGCCGATGGTACGCTTGTTATGGCGAACCGGATTGAAATAAGAAGGGTTCTTGCACATGCCTACCAACGTGGCGGCTTCCTCGATCTTCAAGGTTTTAGGGGTCTTCCCGAAATACACACGAGACGCGGATTGGATTCCCACGGCATTGTACAAGAAGTCAAACTTATTCAGATACATATTTATAATCTCTTCCTTTGTGTAATAACGTTCCAATTGAACCGCGATCACCCATTCGATCGGTTTCTGGAAAAGACGTTCCATCATATTATCGGCACTCGGCGAGAATAATTGCTTCGCTAATTGCTGGGTAATGGTACTACCGCCACCACCGCTTTTTTGCATCAAGATACCCCGCTTCACGATGGCACGAAACAAACCCTGCGCATCGATACCGCTATGTTCGGCGAACCGGATATCCTCGGTAGCGATCAAGGCTTTCACCAAATCCGGCGAAAGATCCTCATAATTCACGTAAATACGATTGTCTTTGCTATGCGCATAGGCTCCCAACGCCTTTCCGTCCGAGGAGATAACTTGGGAAGCATATTTATCAATCGGGTTCTCCAATTGTTCCACCGGAGGCATATAACCAATTGAACCATTCGCTATCGCCATAAACACCATTACCACCGCCCCTAATATAGCGAGGTATACTATCCAACAAGAAATAAGGATACCTTTTGTAATCTTTGATGCCATCTTTTTATATTTCACGGTATGGATAAAAGACTCATCTTATCCACAACGACCTATTTAAGATCACAAAAATAGAGGAAAATACGATCTTATGCAAGTTGAGGCACATATTTCGCCAACAAATAACCACCAGCTAGTAACCAAACATATAAAATAGCGGCCAAAACAAAGGGCTTAGCGCCAGCTTTCTTAAATTTCTCGATACTAGTCTCCGTACCAAGAGCAGTCATGGCCATTGTCAGCATGAATGTATCTACCTGATTGATCCCATCTACAACCGCATGAGGAAGCAAGTCGAGCGAATTGAAACCAATCACGGCCAAGAAACCAAACGCAAACCAAGGAATAGTGATCTTACCACGAGAAGGGGCAACGCCTCCGCCATTCCTCCCCCCGTTAACCACGGACTTCACAGCAGTTCGAGCCAACATGAAACTCATGACCACTAGCACAGGAGCTAACATCATCACACGAATCATTTTCACGATAATAGCCGCATCCGAAATTTCCTTTCCCATAGCGTTACCGGCTCCTACCACATGAGCTACCTCATGCAAGGTCGCACCCGTATAAAGTCCCATTTGCTCAGGGTCTAAATCAAGAATACCCGCACGGTACATCACCGGATAAATAAACATAGAAAGCGTACCGAAAATCACGACTGTCGATACGGCAACCGCCGTCTTATGAGCCTCGCACTTCACGACCGGTTCAGCGCCCAATACCGCGGCAGCCCCGCAAATAGCGCTACCCGTGGCGGTCAGTAAAGCAAGGTCTTTATCCATTTTCATCAATCGCCCCACCCAAACACCGATCAAGATGGTAAGCACCACGATCACCATATCGATCAGGATTGCCGGAAGGCCGATCGCAATCACGCTCTGGAAGGTCAGCTTAAACCCATATAGTACGATACCCGCACGAAGCACTTGCTTAGTACAAAACAGGATACCCGGAACCCACGTCTCCGGCAAATGGTTTCTCAGGCTGTTGGCGTACAACATACCTAAAATAATGCCGACAATCAGCGGACTGAATGACAATTGTTTAATAAACTGGAACTCCGCGATATAGAATGCGGAACAAGAGAAAAGAGCTATCAGCAAGACACCATGTAATACGTTACCTCGTTTTTCACTAAACATAATTATTGATTTATTTAGTACAACATATCATTATTTGATTTCGTTCGCGAAAGTACATATTTTCATCCGATCCCTTACTTCACAAGTTTTTATAGCGAATAACCTAAAGTTATTGCCAATGTTGACTGGCAAAACGCATGAAACTTTCTTCCATACCGCTGTTCTGTCCCTGCGGCTCCACAAAGGAGAAAGTCCGTTCGGCCTTAAAACCCTCAATATCTATCACTTTCAAACGTCCTGCCATCAGCTCACGTGTCACCGCCCGAATAGAAAGAATTCCCAAAGCATCGGAATTTTCCAAGAATAATTTGATACTCTCCGTACTACCTAGCTGCAATAATACGTTCAATTGCGACAGTTTGATCTGGTGTTTTGCTAAAGCCCCCTCCAAGACCTCAAGCGTACCGGAGCCGTTTTCACGAAGTACTACGGGCAAAGCACAAAGTTGTTCCAACGTCAGTTCGTCATAAGCAGCCAACTTAGACCCTACATGAGTGACAACCACTAACTCATCCTTCATAAAAGGTATATAATGCATCGTATTTTGACGGGTAGTTCCTTCCACCAATCCTAACGTTATTTTTCCATCTCGCAAAGCCAACTCTATATCCCGGCTATTCCCATTCAATACAGATACATGTATATCCGGAAACATCTTAATGAATAAAGCAAGCACGGGCGGAAGAACATATTGGGATATTGTCGTACTGGCACCTAAATGTAAATCCCCCAGAAAATTATTTGTCAACAGATTCATCTCGAAATCCAATTGACGATACGAAGCCAATAAGGAATGGGTATGCGAAAACAACAACTCGCCCGCACGAGTTAAACGGATCTGGCTACCTGTTCGTTCAAAGAGAGGTGTCTTATATTGAACCTCCAACTCATGGATATGCTTACTAATAGCGGGTTGACTAATGAACAACTCCCGGGACGCTTTCGTGAAACTTAGGTTACAAGCTACGCTATGAAATACTTTTAATCGAAAATCCATGATATTCTATCTTTTGCCGTTTTAATTTAACAAAGATAAAAATAATACTATATATTTGTGGATTGAAACATAAATATATGAATGAATATGAAATATCTATATGTTTTATTGTTGACGTTGACCGTCAATGCATGCAGTGGTCAACGCAATCAAAAAACGGAAGAATCCAATGTAGCGCCACCCACCTTTGAAATGGTCTCAGTCCCCACCCTAATCACAGACCCGGTGGAAAGGGCCGAATATTTAGTGAAACATTATTGGGATAAATTCGACTTCAAGGATACGACCTATATCCATGAACCTCAAGTGACCGAGCAGGCATTATCCAACTATATAGATTTGATGAACTATGTCTCGCCTGCGGCTATGTCTTCTTCCGTAAAAGCGATGATGAAACAAACAGAACAAGACAGTGCCATGTTTCAGTACTTTTCCGAGATGATGGAGAAATATCTATACGACCCGAACTCCCCCTTAAGGAATGAGGAAATGTATATAGCGGTATTGGAATATCTTACCGAATCCTCGTCATTAAGCGATGTGGAAAAGATACGTCCCGCCCATTTGCTAGAGCTCGCATTAAAAAACAGAATCGGGACGCCTGCGACCGATTTCACGTACACATTAGCGAACGGACAAACCGGGAAATTATACAATATAAAAGCGGATTATCTATTATTATTTTTCTATAATCCGGACTGCCATGCTTGTCAAGAAATAACCAGACAAATGGAATCGTCCTTCTTGATCAATGAATTTTCAAAAAGCAACAAACTAAAGATCTTAGCCGTTTATCCGGACGAGGATCTGGACGCATGGAAAGAACACGTTTCCGTCATGCCTAAAGATTGGATCAACTCATACGACAAAAGTGTTTCGCTTAAAAACGACGAGATCTACGACTTAAAAGCGATACCCACATTATACCTATTGAACAAAGAGAAGAAAGTATTGTTGAAAGATGCTACTTTTCAACAGATCGAAAATTATTTATCACAAACAACTAACTAATTTAAAACATGAAAAAAATCTTATTGTCCTTGGCTTTCTTAGCAGGAGTGAGCCTAACAGTTTCCGCCCAATTCAAGATTGGCGGCAAGACCATTAATACGAAAAAAGTGATTAATGCCGCGACTGATGTAGCGCATGCCGCTACTCTATCCGACGAGGATGTAGCCAAAATGGCAAAAGAGTACATCCAATGGATGGACACTCATAACGAGGTAGCGGGCCCGGATACGGAAATGGGACAACGCTTGGAACGCTTGACCGCCAATGTAAAAAAAGTTTCCGGCCTAGACTTAAACTTTAAAGTATATAATGTAGTAGATGTAAACGCTTTCGCCTGTGGAGACGGAAGTGTACGCGTATGTGGCGGATTGATGAAAATCATGGACGATGACGAGGTATTCGCCGTTATCGGTCATGAGATCGGGCACGTCGTTCATTCCGACTCTAAAGACGCCATGAAAAACGCTTACTTGACCTCCGCCGCTAAAAACGCCGCCGGAGCTGTAAGTGGAACCGTATCCAAACTGACCGACTCTCAACTGGGAGACATGGCACAGGCCTTGGCCGGCGCTCAATATTCCCAGAAACAAGAGTATGAGGCGGACGAATTCGGTTTCCAATTTTGTATAGATAACGGGCGAGATCCGTACGGAATGTCTAACTCATTAAATAAATTGTTACAACTGAGTGAGTCGGAAGCTAAATCGTCCAAGTTTATGCAGATGTTCTCAAGCCATCCCGAGACTCAAAAACGTGCCGATCGGGTAAAAGAGAAGGCCGATGAGTACGTGAAAAGCAAGCAATAACTGTTAACGGTCCTTTAGCAGGAAGAACTATTATTAAAATAAAGCTAACGTATCAAGGATTTACGCCACGAAATCATGCTGTACAACATAAAATACTATATATTTGCACCGTGTTTTTCATGGTATTAGATTTAAGGTTAGCAATGAAGATTGGTTGTCCGTGACGGATGACCATTTTTTTTTGCTTTGATAGTCAAAAAAACTTCTACCTTTGCAAAAGATCTATCTATTAAGAATCATGAAACACACACATAAATATTTAATTTTTGCCATATCCATATTTCTTGTCTCTTTGTTAACCCTAGGTTGCCAAGAAAAAGAAGAAAAGAAAATCGTGCTTATCCATTCTTTTGAGCAAAAGAAAGATACCTACCCGATTTTTAATGAAACACTGAAACGAACATTCGATAAACCGGACTCCATTGAACGCTATTGTCGGATTCTCGAATCTTATGAACACAGACATCGAGCTCAGTAAGGCAGAACGGGAAAACTTTACCGAGTTAATCAATACGAACAGCGATCTGTTATTGAACCTTATCAATGATATCTTAGATCTTTCCCGTATCGAATCGGGCCGTATGTCATTCTCTTTCCAGCAATATTCTCTAAATGAATTAATAAGCACGATTTACCAGACTTTCCAAGTTTTAATGCCGGAGAACGTAGAACTTCGTATGCAAATACCGGAAAAAAGCATATCCATTCCCACGGATAAGCTTCGGTTGACACAAGTGATTACCAACTTTCTTAGCAACGCTATCAAATTCACGCAAAAGGGATATATATTGATTGGTTATGAATACCGAGAGGAAGGGCGGCATGTACATATTTTCGTAGAAGATACCGGCATTGGTATCCCGAAAGAAAAGCAAGACGCCGTTTTCAATCGTTTCACGAAACTGGATGAATTCGCCAAAGGTACCGGCTTGGGACTATCCATTTGCAAAGTGATAGCCGAACGTTTCGATGGGTATATCGCCGTAGAGTCCGAAATAGGAAAAGGAAGCCGTTTTTCCATTATCCTTCCCCTTAACCCCAAACACACTGAAAGTGATTAATCACATTTATTCGCAATAATCCCGAAAATAATATTACTTTTGCTTTTGTATACAATTTTAAATTTCAGATCTGTGAGTACAAGAATAAAATTAAGGGTTCAAGGATTAGCGAACAGCCAAATTCAATCCGGGGCCTATGCGTTAATTTTGGCAGAGGAAAATGGTCCACGGCGAATTCCAATCATCGTAGGAACCGCTGAAGCACAGTCTATAGCGATCGCTTTGGAGCATATCGTACCTCCTCGTCCATTAACACACGACTTATTCGCCACTTTTGCGCAAGCCTTCAACGTCATTCTTAAGGAAGTTTACATATACAAATTCGAAGATGGTGTGTTTTACTCAGAATTAGAGTTTAGCGACGGTGAGCGCTCGATAAAGCTGGACTCTCGCACTTCCGACGCGATTGCCATAGCGCTTCGGGTAAATTGCGACATCTTTACTTCCGAGGAGATTGTAAAGGAATGCGGTGTCGTACTGGAAGACACCCTGTCCATCCCCGCTGACGAACCGGAGGAGGATGACAATTTATTAGAATTAGAACCGGATGAGATTAAGGACGAAGCCCAGTTAAAGAAATGGTTAAGCCTATTGGATATCCAAGAAATAAACGAGCGATTGGAAGACGCTATAGCGGACGAAAATTACGAATACGCGAAAATGTATAAAGACGAGTTGCGCCGTCGAGAAGAAGAGGAGGACACAAACAAATGATTGGAGAACAAGGAGGATTCGGACTGGTCTCACTTTTAAGAGGTCTGCTTGGGATCATTACGATTTTAGGTATCGCCTATGCGATGAGTTATGACCGTAAACGGATCGATTGGAAATTAGTAGGTGGAGGTTTGTTCATGCAGATCGTATTCGCCTTGGCGGTTTTATATGTGCCGTTCGTCGGAAGCCTATTGGAAGGATGTGGCAAGATATTTGTTAAGTTGATGGACTTCACGGATGCCGGTCTTACTTTCTTATTAGGCCCGTATGCCTCTAAAGCGGCAGGATTCAGTTTCTTGCTTCATTCGCTACCGATTGTTATTTTCTTCTCCGCCTTGGTTTCCATGTTTTACCATTGGGGGATTATCCAGAAAGTAGTCGGTGCCTTTGCGTGGGTATTGCGTAAATTCATGAATATATCCGGCTCGGAGGGATTAGTGGCCGCCGGTAATATTTTTATGGGAATGACAGAATCTCCTGTGTTGATCAAGAATTACCTGCCGACAATGAATCGTTCGGAGATATTTTTGGTCATGGTATCCGGAATGGGTACGATCGCCGGTTCCGTAATGGGTACTTACATAGGTATGTTGGGAGGAACAGACCCGGCGGCGAAGGTTTTATTCGCCACTCACTTGCTCTCGGCTTCCGTAATGGCAGTACCGGGTTCAATCGTTTTAGCGAAAATGCTTTGTCCGCAGACGGAAGAAGCCACGGACCATGTAGCTATCTCCGGCAAGGAAAAAGAGAACTCGAATATTCTAGATGCCATCTCATCGGGTACGGTTACCGGCGTAAAGTTGATGACGAATATTGCCGCGATGTTATTGGTATTCATATCCCTTGTAGCGTTAGCGAATTATATTACGGAAGGTGTGATAGGGCGTTATACCGGACTGAATGACTGGATTGTAAAGATTACGGACGGTAAGGCGCAGGGCTTGACCTTCCAATTTATACTGGGCGTAATCACCTCTCCTTTCATGTGGTTGATCGGGGTTCCCAGCCAAGACATCATGTTAGTTGGTTCTTTATTGGGACAAAAGACCATATTGAACGAATTTGTCGCCTATTTCCAATTACAGCAATGGAAAGATGCCGGATTATTCATGTATGAGAAATCGATCTTGATGTCTACTTATATCCTTTGCGGATTCGCTAATATATCGTCTATCGGTATCTTATTAGGCGGATTGGGCGTATTAGCCCCGGAAAAACGAGGATTAATTTCACGTATCGGCGTACCGGCTATGATCGGCGGAGCCTTGGTCTCTGTGCTATCGGCTACTATAATTGGTATGATCCTTGGGTAATTGAAAATTGAGAATTGAGAATTGAAAATTAGATGGTCATGCAGATTTTTTATACACCAGATATAGCTATCAAGCCGGAATTACCGGAAGAAGAAGCAGGACATTGTATACGGGTACTTCGTCTAGGTGAAGGCGATGAGATAGTATTGACGGATGGGCAAGGCTCTTTTTATAAAGCGGCTATTAGCCGGGCGCATCCCAAACATTGTGAGGTGACCCTCTTAGAGAGTTGGAAACAACCCGATCTCTGGAACTTCAATCTCCATATAGCCATAGCTCCTACCAAAAACATGGACCGGATGGAGTGGTTCGTGGAGAAAGCGACGGAAATAGGGATCAATGCGATCACCTGTTTGAATTGTCGTTTCTCGGAGCGTAAAGAGATCAAGCCGATTCGATTGGAGAAGATATTGGTCAGTGCCATGAAGCAATCCCAGAAAGCGACTTTGCCGGCGTTAGAAGGAATGACAGATTTCAAGAAGTTTGTCGCCACTCCCTTTGACGGGCGTAAGTTTATTGCCCATTGCGAGGAAGGCGAGAAGCCACTATTAAAACATACGTATCAGCCGGGAGAGAATGCCTTAATCCTCATCGGACCGGAAGGTGATTTTAGCCCGGAAGAAATCAAACTGGCTCAAGAGAATGGCTTCGAGCCGATCTCTTTAGGAGAGAGCCGGCTGCGTACGGAAACGGCTGCGCTAGTGGCTTGCCATACGATTCATGTGTTAAATCAATAGAATAATCCTATTTCCATTAAAAATACGTTAATCCTCATAAGGGTTATTAAGCAAAGGTAATTATATACGAATTAACCTTGACTAATAAATACCGCCCCGAATAGTAGTTTTGGGCGGTTTCTTTTTATTCCCAGATAACTGTTTTCCCAAGCAAAATTTCTCGCCAAAGTTATACATACCAAAGACTATAAACTTTGGTATATGAACTTACAATCTTTTAGCTCATTATTCGATTTATTACAAGCATTCCCAACGGAACAATCTTGTATCGAACACTACGAAAAACTGCGGTGGTCCAATGGAGTTATCTCTCCTTATGACCCGACTTCCAAAGTATATAACTATGGCGGTGGAAAGTACCGTTGTAAGAATACAGGTTTGAATTTCAATGTCAAAACTGGTACGTTATTCCAAGATAGCAAAGTATCATTGAAAAAGTGGTTCGTGGCGATATGGTTAGATGCTTCCCATAAGAAAGGAATTTCCTCTTGTCAGTTAGCAAGAGATATTTCCGTGACGCAAAAGACAGCGTGGTTCATGCTACAACGTATTCGTGAATGCTTCTATTGCGAGAATAATCATCAATTAGACGGAGAAGTTGAATTGGATGAATCTTTCGTTGGCGGTAAGAACAAAAATCGGCATGCTAATAAGAAAGTAAAGAACTCTCAGGGTAGGAGCTTCAAAGATAAAACTCCAATCTTAGGAATGCTGGAAAGAGGTGGAAAAGTGGTATGCCGTGTAGTGAAAGATACATCAAAGAAAAGCCTCACTGCTCCAATATTGAAAACCATCAAACGTACCGCCACGCTTTTTACAGATGAGTGGGGTGGCTACGATACGGTTGGTAAAATCTACACCCGATATATCGTTGACCATAGTAGCGGTCAATATGTAGATGGAGATGCTACCACTAATAGTATCGAAGGTTTTTGGTCAATATTGAAGCGTGGCATTATTGGTATATACCATAAGACAAGCCGTAAGCATTTACACAGATACGTTAATGAATTTGTATTCCGCTATAATACCCGCAAAGTTAGCGATAGTAACCGATTTAATTTGTTACTTTGCAATACAGAATATCGTATAACATATAAGCAATTGACAAATGGGTAAGAATGAACTAAGTCCAGATGAACTCATGAAGATGTTAAGTAAACTGCAACCAAGGGAAAAGGAGCTTCCGAAAGTTGTTCCTTTCGATGAACTATTGCTGAAAACGATGAACGTTAAGCCACGGAAAAAGAAAGGTAAGAAATAAATCCTGCCTTTCTTCATCTTCCCAATTATAAGAAGGTAACGTATCCAATACGTTGTTTACTGTAAACGGCTATAACTTGGTAGCCGTTCCAGTACGAAAATTGAAATACATCTATTTCCATAATCTTTCGTTTTTAATGGTTTGACATCCAATTTGATTTACGATTGCCGTGGTAAGCATCGCAAAGATACGAAGGACTTATGGAAACTAAAAATGGGAGCTATCCGTGAGGACGTTCCCATTTCTTCTATTCCCAAATGAAATACTGGAAAACGGAGTGATTCTTAATTTGTCATAAATATCTACTTCTTGGCCACTCTTTTAAATTCTGCATTAGCAATACACATATTTGGGCTTACTGCAAATTCAATGAAAGCTACATAAATATACTTATCAGTCTGTTTTACAAAGAACATTTCATTTCCTCTACTTTTATTCTCATCCAAAACGTAACCAGATTTTTGGTATTCATTTATCATGTATTTGGCGTTTAAGTATCGAACGCCACCAACCGTTACCTTTTCAACGTGTCGTCCAGTAAGATTAGTCTGAATCTTACAGATTATTTTCTTATCTCCGATGCCTACAATGAGATTTACAAGACTTTCTTCATCGTAGCCTAAAGAGATAAGTTCATCTGTTGTAAGCACTCTAAAACCACGATTAGTGATATTATTCTCAGCTGACGCTTTATCAAGCGTTAATAATGTCTCAGCAAACTTCGGAATGGATTCCTTTATGATTTGCGAGTAGGAAAGGATGTTAATACAAAAGATTAACGTCAAAGTACAAAATACTTTCTTCATAATGGCGAATTTTCGAGTTTCCCCATAGGCAGACGATAGGAGAAGTTTAACAATGTTATTTTAGTTACAGAAAGTGGACTGCCACCTGTGTAATCCTCGAAAGCATCGCCAAACGCTTGTACAAACACACAGATGAGCAGCCCACTTGATATAGGTTGCTCTCTGTGCCTCGTCTGTACTTTTGTTGAATTGGCGATTCTTCGAGTATTAAGGCACTTTCCTTATTATTTCCATAAAACTTTGTCCCGAAAGACGTTGCAAATATAGCAAGAAAAATCGTATCTTTGCACAGATATATTTAGTTTAAGCTGTTTGATAATGAAAGAAGTTATTGTCACATGTCCATATTGTGGAGCTAAAAACCACTTTTATCCTCCAAAAACTACTGAGATTCCAGGGATTCAATGTATCAGCTGTGAAAAATTACTACTTCCTGCGATTTACGATTTACAACTACCTGATTCCCCTCAATCAAGTAATGAGTTGGAAGACCAAAGGAAGTCCCATCTGGATATTGAAGAAGTTGAGTGACATATTCATTTAGTTCTTTTTCTTTTCCTGCAAACTCTCCTTTGAAGAAGTTTGCTATTTCATTGTATCCATGTAGGTGGATTGACTTTTTTATAATACCTTTATCTCTATAATCTGGTACTCCAACAGATTTACTCCTTTCTGTAATATCCTTCAAAAGTTTATGAATACTCATTACTCCCAAGCTCTTACCTTCTGCAAAATGCTTCTCTATAAACCTTTCTTTTAGAAGATGCAGACGTAACGGATGCTTTTCTTTATCCTCATAGGCAAACTGTTCCTCAAACATAATCTGATTATTACGTTCTCCTTTTACAATGATAGTAGCTTCTGTACCACCTTCATCTTGTAGCTCGATTGAAATAATTGTTCTATTCATATTTACAAAGTTTAATATTACGAAATAATTAACCTTGTAGGAAAAATAAAACCTCACTTATGGAAATAAGCAAGGTTTATATGAGTAAAATCAGTTGGGGTTAATTCGTATATAATTACCTAAGCAAATTGCTACATTTGTAATGATATTAACAAATCTAATCTAATAACAATTTAAGTAACATGAAAAAGTTGTTCAAATCATTCTTGATTCTTTCAGCTATAGCTATGGCTATCCCCTGTTTCGCTCAAACTCCGAATACATTGACTAAGAAGGAAAAAAAAGCTGGCTGGGAATTATTATTCAACGGAAAAGACTTCTCTGGATGGCGCCAATGTAACGGTACCGCTATGCCCGCGAACTGGGTTATAGAAGACAATGCCATGAAAGTATTTACCGGCGAAGGCAAAAAACCGGGACAAGGCGCTAATGGCGATATCCTTTACCAGAACAAGAAATTCAAAAACTTCGAGCTCTCGGTAGACTGGAAAGCGAGCAAGATGGGCAACTCCGGTATCTTCTATTATGTACGCGAAGTACCCGGCAAACCTATTTATTATGCGGCTCCCGAAGTACAGGTACTAGATAACGTGGACGCAACCGACAACAAATTAGCGAACCACCTAGCAGGTTCTCTATATGACATGCTTCCCGCAGATCCGAAAACAGTTAATCCTGCCGGCGAGTGGAATACGATCGTAATCCGTGTAAAAGATGGAAAGGTAACGCATACCCAAAATGGTAAGAAAGTTGTTGAGTATACTTTATGGAGCAAAGAGTGGGATGATTTGGTAGCTAACAGTAAATTCAAGAACTTCCCGGGCTTTACCGAAGGTATTTCTAAAGAAGGTTATATCGGTCTGCAAGATCATGGCTATCCGATCTGGTTCCGTAATATCAAGATCCGTGAACTAAAATAGTTCTTCGAATCTATCGTATATAAATAAAAAGCCCGGGATTCAGATAAATCACCGGGCCTTTTTATATCTGTTTAATAAGTAAGCCTAATTACTCCCACTCAATTGTCGCATTCGGTTTCGGAGACATATCGTAGCATACACGGTTCACGTTCTTCACCTCTTTCAAAATACGATCCGTAATCTTCATCAAGATAGGCCAATCAACCGGTTCGATCGTAGCGGTCATGGCATCTACCGTATTGACGGCACGGATAATCACGGGCCATTCGAAAGAACGGGCGTTATCACGTACGCCAACCGACTTAAAGTCGGGTACTACCGTAAAGTATTGCCATACCTTTTTATCCAATCCGGCGTTCTTGAACTCCTCCCGTAAGATCGCATCCGACTCACGTACCGCTTCCAGTCTGTCACGAGTGATAGCGCCCAAGCAACGTACGCCTAAACCAGGTCCGGGGAACGGCTGGCGATAAACCATATCATAAGGCAAACCTAACTCTACGCCACAAGCACGAACCTCGTCCTTGAATAATTGACGCAAAGGCTCAACCAACTCAAATTGCAAATCTTCCGGCAGACCGCCTACGTTATGATGGGATTTCACCATCTTAGCCGTCTTCGTTCCACTCTCCACGATATCCGGATAGATCGTTCCTTGAGCCAAGAAATCGATTCCATCTAATTTGCGAGCTTCTTCCTCAAATACACGGATAAACTCACCACCGATAATCTTACGCTTTTGCTCCGGATCTTCCACGTCAGCTAGCTTATTCAAGAAACGATCGGTAGCGTCTACATACACCAAATTAGCATTCAACTGGTTCTTGAAGACCTCAACGACATCCTCGGACTCGCCCTTACGCATCAAACCATGGTTCACATGCACGCAAACCAATTTATCACCGATCGCTTTCAAAAGTAAAGCGGCTACTACAGAGCTATCGACACCTCCAGACAAGGCCAGCAGAACTTTCTTATCCCCTACCTGACGCTTTACCAATTCAGTCTGGTCATTGACAAAATTCGTCATATTCCAGTTTGCCTCAGCCTTGCAAGTATCGAACACGAAAGACTTGACAGCGCCCTTGATCGCCTCGACATCATCCGTAAACTCCGGTAATTTAACCTCGCACAACGCCTTATCATGACCTGCGGCCATTACAGGAGTGCCCATCTCGTAAATACCCGGATTCACGTCGATAGCTACACCGTCGATAACATTGTTTGGGCCACCATTGATAATGATACCTTTCACGTTTGGCAAGGCTTTTAATTCCTCAACCGTGATGTCATGCGGATAAATCTCACTATAAACGCCTAACGCACGAATAGCACGAGCCAACACCGTATTCTCATGACTACCTAAATCCAAGATAACAATCATATCTTGCTTCATGTGACTTTTAAATTTTATTGATTTTACACTTTGTTATACCTAAGACAAATGTCACTCCCACTCGATGGTTGCAGGCGGCTTCGAGCTGATGTCGTACACGACTCTATTCACGCCTTTCACCTTATTGATAATCTCGTTGGAAACTTTGGCGAGGAACTCGTACGGAAGCTGCGCCCAATCGGCGGTCATAGCGTCCGTGGAAGTGACCGCACGTAAAGCTACCGTATTCTCATAGGTACGCTCATCGCCCATTACACCTACGGATTGAATCGGAAGTAAGATTACCCCAGCTTGCCAAATCTTATCGTAAAGTCCCCACTCACGCATCAATGACATATAGATATCGTCAGCGTCTTGCAGGATACGTACCTTTTCCGGCGTGATATCACCCAAGATACGGATACCCAATCCCGGTCCCGGGAACGGATGGCGCTTGATCAAATGCGGTTGCATACCCAACTCCATACCGACACGGCGAACCTCATCCTTGAAAAGAAGACGAAGCGGCTCGACGAGTTTCAAGTTCATCGTATCCGGAAGTCCGCCCACATTATGATGGCTCTTGATAACCGTACCTGTGATAGAAAGCGACTCGATCACATCCGGATAAATCGTACCTTGCCCCAGCCACTTGATATCTTTCAGCTTATGCGCCTCCTCATCGAAGACATCGATAAATCCTTTGCCGATGATCTTACGTTTCTTCTCCGGTTCCGTAACGCCCGCTAGTTCTTTATAGAACTTATCTTTTGCGTTTACGCCGATCACGTTCAATCCTAAATGCTCATAATCCCTCATTACGTTCTCGAACTCATTCTTGCGCAGCAAACCATGATCCACGAAAATGCAAGTCAAGTTCTTACCGATCGCCTTATTCAGCAATACGGCCGTAACAGATGAATCCACACCGCCGGAAAGAGCCAAGATCACCTTGTCATCTCCCAATTGCTCCTTCAACTCAGCTACGGTAGATTCGATAAAGGAAGCCGGTGTCCAATCCTTGGCGCATCCGCAAATATTCAAGAAGTTATCCAGCAACTTCGTACCGTCTGTCGAATGGAATACTTCCGGATGAAACTGAACGCCCCACGTTTGCTCACCTTCCACATGGTAAGCGGCAGCCCTCACGTCGTCCGTGCTGGCGATCACCTTGAAATTATCCGGCAATACGGTAATCGTATCCCCATGAGACATCCATATCTGTGAACCCACATGGATCCCTTTCAGTAATTCATCCTCACCATCAATGTGCGACAAATTAGCACGTCCATACTCACGTGAATTAGCCGGTTCCACATTACCTCCGGATGTATAAGCTAGAAACTGCGCTCCATAACAAATACCTAAGACGGGATACTTCCCCCGTATCTCGGTCAAATCAGCCTTAAAGGCATTCTCGTCGTATACGGAATAAGGACTTCCGGAAAGGATCACACCTTTCACGTCGGTAGCGTCATGCGGGAATTTGTTATAAGGAACGATCTCACAATACATATTCAACTCTCTGACCCTACGGCCGATAAGCGGGGTTGTTTGCGAGCCGAAATCAAGAATAATAAGTTTCTCGTGCATGCAATTATGATTATTTAATTGAGTGGCGCAAAGGTAGTAATAAATTCGGGAAGCATAAACACACTGGGCAAATATTCTTCCTTATCACGATACTTTTAAAAGATCTTCCCTTGTCCTATTACGCCTTTCCTCCTGAGACATTCATTATCCACCATCCGTTGCATGATCGTCCACCAACTGTTACATGATCATGCAACGGATGGTGGACGATCATGCAACAGCCATTAGAAGATGAATACCTCAAGAGGAAAACCACAAATCCCCCTAAGGATCCGGCCAAGGGAAGCCATGAAAACAGCGAACCGCCCGACAACCCGGCGAGAGTTACAAACGGACAAAACAAAAAAAGCCTCGAAGCGTTCATTACAAACAACTTCGAGGCTTTCCTCCGAGGTTCCTGGCGGATTTTAAACTACCAAGATAATCTCTTTATTTCCAATTGATTAGAATATTTTTAGTTCCGCTACTGTAAAACAATTGTAAAACAAATATTCTGTTTAAATCGTTTATTAATAGTCACAAAGATAAACTGATAATTTTGATTTGCAAAGAAAAAATGGAAAGAATTATTCTATTTCTTCTTTTATAGTGAGCCTAAGCCATGATAGACAAATACTTCTGCAATGCAGCTATTTCCGCTTCAATAACCAGTTTTTGAAAGTCTTCCGGTAACTGTTCCGTATGTGACATTTCCAAAGCCTTGTAATAGTTTACTTTTGCATCATTACTACCTTTCAGAGTAATAATAACATAGCCATGACGAAGAAGATACAAGTTCATCAACAAACGAGAGGTACGCCCGTTACCATCTATAAACGGATGAATCCGCACCAATTCATCATGTAGATAGGCAGCAATAAGAACAGGATGTACCTTTTCTGCTTCCATTTGCTTGAAACGGAGAATGAAATCTTCCATCTGCTTCTCTATCAGATAAGGTTGTGGCGGCATATGCGTACTACCTGAAATCATAACCGGAACAGTGCGATACCTTCCGGCATTCTCACGGTCTATCCCATGAAGAATAAGGGCATGTATTTCTTTGATGGTTCGTTCGCTTATCTCTATATCTTGTTTGGCAATATCTTTAATATAGCTGATAGCTTCCGCATGATTAATAGCTTCCAAATGTTCACGCATGGACTTTCCGGAAATGGTAACACCTTCGTTCACTACAAGGGCTGTTTCCTGCAAAGTGAGCGTATTTCCTTCTATACGATTACTTTCGTAGGTGTATTCAATATCCAAAGCGTCTTGAATCTTTTTCAAGGCTTCTTCGGGCAATGGACGTAAAGCTGATAACTGTTCTTTCTGAACATCTACCTCTTTCAGCAACACATTTATATCTTCACTCATGGTTATTCTATTTCTTTAATTCGTTCTACTTGTTTATTCAGGAAGTAATCGGCATACGGAGAATAATTCCCTGTTTCATAAAAGCCAATCAGCCCTTTCCTGTAGTTCAGTATATCTGCATCCCTTGAAGAATAAACAGGTACAATATCAGCATTCATCAATACAATGCTTTCCATCATTCGGGAGGTACGTTTGTTCCCGTCTATAAAAGGTTGTAGTTTGGCAATGTTGCAATGAATATAAACGGCTCGCTCCAATGGATTTGTATATTGTTCTTGTTCATAAAGTATTTCATTCAACTTTGTCCGAATATCATGCAAATCCTTTGGCGGTATATATTCTGTGCCGCTAATACGAACAGCCCTTGTTCTTAAAAAGCCTGATTCTTCATCAGAAACCAACCCGGTAGATATAGATTGATGCACTCTGAATAAAGTACGCTCATCTATTACTTCCTGATTTTTCCCTTTATTGATATATTCCAGTTCGGAAATGAAAGTATTATATAAGTTCTTCAACATCTTGGCGTCCTCATACTTCTTTTCAGAGGTGATGCCATCTTTAAGCAATGCTTCTGTTTCCACATAAGTATAGGTATTACCTTCTATCTTACCGGAATAGTAGCACCACACAACGGCTAAGTCCTTTATTTCATTTGAACGCAAATCCGATAACTTTGCCAAAGGATGATTTATAATGAATTGCGCTTTTTCCTGCTGCTCTTTATTAAATATCTGTTCCATTGTTTATGGTCAAATCTTGTTATTTCCTATAATACTCTTACCTTCATAATACTTAATCCTGCCTTTAAGTTCATCAATATCCTTCTTGATGGAATCAGAGATAGGAATATTATGCTTATCCAAGAAAGCAGTGAGCTTTTGAAGTTCTTCCTGCACTTCCATTTTCCGGATGCCATAATAATAGGTAGAAGTGAAATCAAATTCATCTTTGGTCATTAATACCCGTGCCACATCTTTAGGAGTTGCCTCGTCGGTGATATGAATATCCGTTTCCAGCATCGAAGATATGTATTTTAAATCCGAAGCATCGGGGCTATACTGTTTTTTTAGTATATCAAAGTATGAATTAAACTTTTGTTCTTTGGTGTCCCATTCAAGTTTCACCATTCCGAAACCATGAATAGAGTAAGCTATCACTTTCTTGATAAGCCCCTCCAGTTCTTCTTTACTGATATAAACACCATCTGATGCACCAGCAGAATAGTTGTCAAAGAAATAAGCAGGTTCTACATTAAAGTATTGAGCTATACTTAATAATGTATCTATTTTAGTCGAGTTTGCCTTGATGATTTTATGCAAGCTCTGCTCTGTCATGCCCAATTCAACAGCAGCCTGTTTCATTGTTACGTTTTTCTTTTCGCACAACTCCTTTATTCTTTCAAGATGAACCATGTAATTATATTTAAAAGTTAAATACTAAACAAATAGTTTAGTTATAAATATATTATTTCTATATTTGCAGCATCAAAGGTAAGAAATAAAATTTAGTATTCAAATAATAAACAGATTTTCTAACTAAAAAAGTAGAAGTATGGAAACAGTAATTGTAACTACAGAATCCGCTATCGAAAAGATAATGGAAAGAGTATTGGATAAGAAGTTGCCAAAGCCTCCTGAATCGGATGTAGAGAAGACTTATAGTATTAACCAAGTAGCCAGAATGATGGGACGCTCACACAAGAAAATTTCAGACCTTGTGGCAGCAGGTGTACTAAAGGCTACTGCTGATAACCGAATTTTTGAGAGTTCTATTAAAGAGTACAACAACAAGTAGAGCTAATTACTAAACTAAAAGTTGAACTAAAATTCTTTTTCATCCACCACCTGAAAGAGTAAGGTAGCGTTTCTGCAAAGGAACGCTACCCAGCAAATGAACTGACATGACAATATCCAAAGAAACAAACATCTGCATATCAGAACTTAAAGAGGAAGAAGGCTTTCCTGTTTCTGTTTTTCCCAAGCCGATAAGGGAAATTATAAGTGAAACGAAAGCCACCCTGAATTATCCGGCAGACTTTATTGCTTCCGCTATTTGCTTTACTTTATCCGTAGGTATCGGCAACAATTTTGTAGCGAAGGTAAAGGAAGGCTGGAATGAACGTGCCATCTTGTACATGGCAATCATCGGACGTTCAGGAGTAAACAAAAGCCATCCGCTTAGTTTTGCCATGCGGCCATTGTTTGAACTGGATATTAAATCATCTGTAAAATATCAGAAAGAGCGAAGAGAATATGAAAAATACATTCTTGCTTGTAAAAAAGAGAAAGAAGATAAGGAGCAAGCGGCAGAACCCGTATTGAAAAAGTTTATTGTGTCGGATATTACTCCTGAACGGCTTATCACCATTCATCAGGATAATAAAAGAGGAATCTGCCTGTATGTGGACGAACTGATGTCATGGCTAAAAAATTTCAATCGCTATAATAGCGGTTCGGAAGAACAATTTTGGCTATCCGTGTTCAGTGGAAAACCTATTATACTTGATAGACAAGGAAATAAGAACTCCGCATTCATCAAACATTCTTTTATATCTGTAATTGGCACGATACAAAAAGGACTGCTCAAAGAACTGACGAAAGGGGAAAGGAGCGAGAACGGTTTTATCGACCGTATTCTGTTTGTCTTCCCACCCAATCTGAAAAAAGAGTACTGGAATGAGCTTGAATTATCTACACACATAGTTCCTCTTTGGAACTCCATTGTAAAGAAACTGACAGACATCCAGTGCATTACAGATGAAGAGGGGGAACTTGTACCTACCCAACTTCCTTTTAATACGGAAGCCCGTACACTGCTTTATCATTGGCAGCATAAGAATACAGATTTATGTAATAGCGAAATGGATGAAGTGTTAGTTGGCGTATATAGCAAGCTGGATATATATGTTATCCGCTTTAGTTTGATATTACAGCTCTCACGATGGGCTTGTGATGAAAGCGATAAAAAGGAAATAGACAGTACAAGTGTTGAAGGTGCAATATCAATCGTTGAATATTTCCGCATTACAGCCAAAAGGGTACAAGGTATAACAAACTCATCGGCTATGTTAGAACAGTTACCGACAGATAAACTTTCGTTATATAATACTTTACCTGTGGAGTTCACTACAAGCGAAGGCATTACAGTTGCTCAAAAGCAAAATATCTCGGCAGATTCATTCAAACGTTTTTTAGCAGACAAAAAAGGAAAACTATTTGAAAATGTCAAGCATGGAAGATACAAGAAGCTGATTTGATAAAGTCCGCATTTCTCACACTTTCCACATTTTGACTTATTGTCAATTGATTATCAATAATGTATATGTGCGCATAAAAGTAGAAATCGCCACACTTTATGCCACTGTAAAAAATGGCGAATATAATGATTATGACTTATCAGGAAGCTAACAGTATAAGTATCAAAGATTATTTGGAATCATTGGGCATCCTGCCCGTAGTGGATAAACTTTATTACGGTATGTACCACAGCCCGTTACGGCAGGACGATACGCCCAGTTTGAAGGTGGATTACGGCGTAAACCTTTGGTGCGACTTTGGAACGGGTGAAGGCGGCTCGCTTATCGACCTTGTGATGAAACAGTACGGATGCAACGCTTACGGGGCTATCAGTCGACTGGAACAAGGCTATTACTCAGGCAATACTTTTTCTTTTCAAGGGAAAAATATCACCGAAAGGAATCCGGCAAGGGAGGAAAGGAAGCGACCAGCCAGCCCGATAGAAATCCGTAAAATCCAGCCGTTACAGAATCCGGCACTCATTAACTATCTGAAAAGCCGGGGCATTGCGCCCGAAGTGGCAGCGGATTATGTGCAGGAAATGTATTACCGTGTAAACGGAAAGCCGCTTTTTGCGCTCGCTTTCAAGAACGATGCCGGAGGGTACGAACTCCGCAATCCCGGCTACAAGGGCTGCACCTCTCCCAAAGACATTACACGCATACAGTTTGCAGGAAAAAGGAACGATGCCTGTTTCGTGTTCGAGGGATTTATGGACTACCTTTCTTTTCTGACTATTCGGCACAAGAACAGCCCGACTTATCCCTGTATCGACTGGCAGGATTACATCATCCTGAACTCGACCGCCAATGTGGATAAAGCATTATACCCGTTAGGCGAGTACGAAAAGATACACTGCCTTTTGGATAATGACGAAGCCGGACGTAAAGCCACCCAAGCCATACAAAAGGAATACGGCTGGCGTGTGCGTGATGCCTCACACCTGTACAGCGGACACAAAGACTTGAACGACTACCTATGCCAAAAGTCCAGCCAGCCGACAGAGAGGATGCAACAGCCGGAGAAGCAAACGCAGTCCGCCAAGCTGCCGAAGCAGGAAGAGAAAAACGAACAATCCCCCGGTGAAAAAAGAAAAAGGGGCAGACGGCTGTAGGTAGGAGAACAGGCAAGGCGTACCAATGGCAAGCAGTGTAATTTAGGAGAGCAAGGTTATGTTTCGGTAGACCGAAACCCCTTGCTTTGCCTGACAGCAAAGAAAATTTCTCCCGTTGGTCGCAATTTTAAAGATACCATTCAATAAGTAAAACATATGACAGAGATAAGGAACAAGTCAGGAGGTCGCCCGGCAAAGAGCCGGATAGACAAACAAAAGAGAGTAGTCAGTACGAAGCTGACCGAGCTTCAATACTACGCCATCAAGAAACGAGCCGGAGAATCCGGTCTGCCCGTCAGCGAGTACGTCCGGCAGGCGGTTGTTTCGGCAGAGATAACGCCCCGGCTGAACAGGCAGGATGCCGATACCATCCGCAAGCTGGCAGGGGAAGCCAAC
>OBVO01000496.1_pt1 | contig 23444 bp, 15 predicted proteins | sample 1495151 | NCBI WGS metagenome assembly OBVO01 (sample SAMEA2580019, study PRJEB22360) | human gut metagenome | reverse complement strand
CTAAGGCGGCGGCTTCTCCACGCAAGAAGCCGAGTACGAAGATCACGCCACCAGCCGCGACTACCTTTGGAATACCCTCGGCACCGCCGTGTGGGGCATGGCGTTTCCGCTGCTCACTATCGTGTCTACGCAGCTCGTGGGGGCCGAAGAAGCCGGCAAGTTCTCCATCGCCTTTGTCACCGGCACGCTCATCATGATCGCGTGCAACTACGGCGTGCGCAATTTTCAGGTCTCGGACATCGACGAGAAGACGTCCTTTGCCTCCTACCAGCTCAACCGCTGGCTTTGCGGAGCTCTCGCCCTAGGCTGCGGCCTCATGTACAGCAGCGCCCGCGGCTATGACGCGCACATGGCGACGATCGGCCTGGGCGTCTACCTGTATAAGGTGATCGACGGCATCGCCGACGTGTACGAGGGCCGCCTGCAGCAGGCCGACAAGCTCTATTTGGCCGGCATGAGCCAAACGCTGCGTTCCGCCGGCGTCATCGCGGTCTTTAGCGTGGCGTTGTTCCTTACGCGCAGCATGCCCATCGCGGCCATGGCTATGGGTGTCACAGCGATCGCCTCGCTTGTGCTGGTCACCGCCCCGCTCGCCCTGCTCGAAACCGAAAAATCGCGTCGCGTGAGCATACGCGAAGTCGGCCGCCTTTTTGCGCAGTGCGCCCCGCTCTTTGGCGCGCTCTTTTTGTTCAACCTTATCGAGAGCATGCCCAAATTTGTGATGGAAGGCACGCTGGCCTACAAATATCAGCTGTATTTTAATGCCCTATTCTTTCCGGCGCAGGCCATTTTGCTGAGCATTGGATTTATCTATAAACCGCAGCTCTTGCGTTTGTCGAGCATTTGGGCTAACCCGCGCAAGCGTCGCCGCTTTGACTTAATTATTGTCGCCGTCATGGCGCTGATCTTGGGTTTCACTGGCGCATGCGCCGCGTTTATGGCAGGCCCCGGCATTCCCCTTATGAGCTTTATGTACGGCCTCAACTTTGAGCGCTACCGCACATTGGCGCTGCTGATGGTCGTCGCCGGCGGCATCACCGCAGCCATCGATTTTATCTACGCCATTATCACAGTGCTGCGCCACGCCGGCGATGTCACCAAGATCTACCTCATTTGCTTTGCCGTGAGCGTGGTGCTCCCGGTGATCCTGATCAACCTGCTGGGCCTGATGGGTGCCGTCGTGAGCTACCTGGCTATCATGGCCCTACTGCTGGTGCTGTTGATTGTCGAGTACGCCCACATTCGCCAGCGCATAGAACGAGCCCGCAACCCGTACGGTGTCTAATTAGATGCCTCGGCCACCGGAATTTGCGATGGAATTACCCGGGCTGGGGTCTTGTTGCGGACAATATGCATCACGCAAAACTAAGTGAGTAGACTTTTACCGAATCCCCGACCACACCGACAAAGTACAAGTCTGTGACCTGCGGTTTTATTGAGGCAAACATGTTGGGTGCTCGGCATTTCCAAAAATGTCTACTCACTTAGCCAGCGGGCAGCCAAATGATTATGTAATCCACGTCCCAGAAAAATCATTTGATGGGCAGAAGGGCAAAAGTAGTCAAAAAAGCCCCGTCCCAAATTAGCTACCCTTTGCACCGATTACTCGCCAGGGAGAATGTTTGCATAGAACTCGGCCCCGTCGTCCAGGCGCAGGATGCCCACGCGGCCGAACTCGGAGCCGGTGGCGGCGGCGCAGTCGATGTCGATACGGTCGGGAACACCGGCGGTATCCTCACCGCCCAGGCGCACCATCTGTCCGCGGCCCGACTCCTCATCGAGCCCTGCCAGGCCGCCTACCTCGCAATAGCGCCCGAGCGACACCGTGGGCGTGTGGCCGCTCACCACGACCGGACCTTTGCCCTCGGCAGAAAGCAGCCCCGTCGGGGTATCCCAATAGCCATGGCGAATCCACAGCAAGTCATCGGACGACTGCACGGCGAGCATTTGCTGCAGCAGCTCGCTATCGGCATCGACCGCTCCCCTGCCGTCACCGCAATCAACACCATGCTCAAGCAAAAACGCGCGCGCCGCCTCGGTCTGAATGCCGGCGTGCGCCAGCAGATACGGTCGCTCGGCAGTCTCGGCCACCGCATAGAGCGGCAGGGCGGCAGCCCAGCGTACCAGCTCCTCGTATGCCTCAAACTCCATTTCGTTGAGCTGCTGGCGCGTGGTCCAACCGCCGTTGATATCCCAGGTCTCGGCATCGAGCGGGTCCTGGCCAATGATCGCGTCGAGCATAATCTGCTCGTGGTTGCCCTTAAGCACGCGAGCGTTGGGCAGCGATCGCACCAAGTTAATGACGCCGACCGGATCGGGACCGCGATCGATCATGTCGCCCAGCACGTATAGCGTGTCATCGGACGTTAGCGAGATCTTGGAAAGGGCCTCGTCCAGCGCGCGCACGTGCCCGTGAGCATCAGATGTCACATAGATCGCCATGGAACGCCTTTCCCTGCATTACGGCCGAAGCCCGGAGCCACAACTAAAACTTCAAGTTAAACTTAAACGGTACCCATTGTACTCCGTTGCAATAAAGCTGGGAAGAGCCCCGCGTCGCCAACGGTCGCCAACGCCCGCGCGCGCCGTTCTCGGTGCACCGCCGGCAGCTGCTCCCCGACCAACGTCGCACACGCCGCAACCTCGTGTCGAAAATGCGCACGCCCGCAATCCGTTCCCATAAACCCACCATCTTTGGGTACAAATAACCGCAGGCAACTGACCGTGCCACGCCAACCGCCCAGGAGCGGACACTATCCATGAACCAGATACTTCTTTTTATCGGCCTCGTCATCATTTTGTGCCTGACCATCAAACCCGTCGGCAAAAAGCTCCCCTTCCCCACCCTGCTCATCTTTATCGCGCTGGGCATGCTGTTGGGCGTCAACGGCCTGGCTCACATCGACTTTAACGACTACGCGCTCACCGAAACCGTCTGCAGCACGGCACTGCTGTTCATCATGTTCTACGGCGGCTTTAACACCAACATCGACCGCGCCAAACCTGTCGCAGCACCTGCAGTGCTGCTGAGCACGCTCGGCGTCGTCATTACCGCCGGCATCACGGGCGCCTTTGCACACTTCGCGCTAGGATTCGACTGGATCGGCGGTCTGCTGCTGGGCTCGGTCGTGGCGTCGACCGATGCGGCGAGTGTCTTTAGCGTGCTGCGCGAGCACAACCTGTCGCTAAAGGGCGGTACCGACTCGCTGCTCGAGGTCGAATCGGGCTCCAACGACCCTGTCGCCTACATGCTCACCGCGGTGCTCGCGACCCTCGCGGCGGGCGGCGACATTAACATCCCTGTGCTGCTGGCCAAGCAGATCATCCTAGGCGTGGGCCTGGGCATTGTCATCGGCTGGGCATCGGGCCGCCTGATCGAGCGCGCACACGCAACGGCCGAGGGCGCGCAGACCATCTTTTTGTTCGCCGTGGCGATCGTCGCCTACGCGCTGCCGAGCTACCTGGGCGGCAACGGCTTTTTGGCCGTGTATCTAGCCGGCATTGTGCTGGGCACCAGCGACATCACCGGCAAGGTCGAGATGGCGCACTTCTTTGACACCCTTACCGAGATGGCCGAAATGACCATCTTCTTTTTGCTCGGCCTACTCGTGACGCCCGCACGCCTGCCGCAAATGCTGCTACCCGGCCTGGCGCTCATGGCGTTTATGCTCTTCGTGAGCCGCCCCATCGCCGTCGGTCTGATGTTGGCGCCCTTTAAGACGAGCCCTCGCCAGGTGGCGCTCGTAAGCTGGGCGGGCCTGCGCGGCGCGGCTTCGGTCGTGTTTAGCCTCTTTGCCGTGGTGGCTGGCGTTCCCGGTGGTCACGACCTATTTGACCTGGTGTTTGTAATTGCCGTGTCGAGCATTGTGGTGCAGGGCTCGCTGCTGCCTGCGGTGGCAAAGAAGCTCGACATGATCGATGCAGAAGGCGACGTGCGCCGTACGTTTAACGACTACCGCGACGAGGACGGCATGTCGTTTGTCAAGCTCAAGGTGGGCGCGGGCCATCCGTTTGCCGGTCGCTCGCTCGCGGACATCGGCAGTGCCACGGACATGCTCGTAGTCCTGGTGCTGCGCGACGGTGCACATCCGGTACTTCCCAACGGGGATACTGTGATCAAGGAAGGTGACCTGTTGGTGATGGCTGCCCCGACGTTTGAAGAGCGTGCCGAGGTAACGCTACGCGAAGTCACCGTAACGCCCCACGGTCGCTTGGCAGGACAGCGTCTACGCGACGTGCCGCAAGGCAAGCACCCCTTTATCGTTGTGATGCTCAAGCGCGACGGCCAAACCATCATCCCCGACGGCAACACCCTCATATACGCCGGCGACGAAGCCGTCATCGCCACGCTGGCATCGTAGCCACAGGCCGATTTCAGCGAACTCGAAAAGCATGGGGGGCGTGCATTGCCACCCCCCATATAACCCCAGGCAATCGCTCGGCATCGTCCCGCAGGGGCCGTTGCGCTCAACGCCCTAGCCTTTGTCGTAAACGCACTCCCCTGTGGTGAAATCCCACTTGAGGTCCCATGCGTTCTCGGTAAAGTCGTCATACATATCGATCGCGCTCCAGCCGGACACTCCGCCGTCGTCAAAACACGTGGGCTCATAGAACGTGTCAAGCTGCGGGTCGATGTCGGTCGTCACCGAAAAGTCTGGGCCGTATGTTCTTCCCAGCGCCACGATATTGTCAATCTGGTCGACGGATTCGACTGCCTTCAACCCCCGCGCAACATCGCCGAGCAAGCCGCAGAAAGCTTCCTTTTCCAGCGGCCTATTGGCGGTCTTAACAGTCTTGACCCACTCTGTGGAAGTGGGGAACATTACGCAGAGCGCGCGAACGACATCATTGCCGGTTTTACAGAGGCCGAACAGCTTTTGGCGCGCTTCGTTTCTCTGCTTTGTCGCCTTGATACCTATGTACTGCCAATAGTCGATCGTGCCGTCCTTTAGAACCGTTCCGTCCTTTAGGGTCACGCGAACACCGAGGTACTGCGTTTCGGCCTCAAAATAGCCGGCACAGGGCTTTACCGGCTCAAGCGGATCCCTTAAATTGGGATCGTCATAGCGTGCTTCCTCTTCTGGCAGCTCAAGGCGGTCGATAACAAGCTGCTTGGAGGCATTATCGGGATATTTGCGCAGCTCTTTGCAGATACCAGTTTTAGAACGCTTGCCGATAGAGACCTTATCAAGAATTACTTCGACGCTATCAATATCGTCGAGTGCAACAAAGTGCGCGAGCAGCAACCCGGGCTGCTTCATGGTCCGCTTTACATCCTTCAGCCTCAGTATCGTCATAGCTCCGTCGAAATGGCCTTTTTTGAAAAGCTTGTCCCATTCAATGTAGTCCTCAATAAACGCATAGTCGGGATCTTCCACAATGGCCGTAATCTTCTCGACATCGTTATCGGCAACCAGAGAGGCAAAGTAGGGCGGATCGACATGATCGCATTTTCCGAACAATAGCCGCGAGCAAAGGGCTGCAACGGCGTTGGCCCGATAGCCGTGAATAAGGTGTTTACCATATGCAAAACCTTTTTTATTCGCATGGCGGAGGTCATCGGGTGAAAACTTGACCTGAGCTAGCTCATTTGTCTGCCCATTATGAAAGAGAGGACTGTCGTACTTGGGACAGGCAGTGCCATAGGCATAGACATCGACGGCACAAGAAATGCCCTTCAAAACGTTTGGGAGGAGATTGACAACCTCTTCGATATCCAAATCGACGGCATTGCCATACCAATCGACTTTACATTCAATAAGCAGTTCAAGCCGTACGATATCGCCAAATTTGCGCTCCCGACCCTTCCACTCGGAAATGTAATCGTCACGTCCGAAATAAACGTTATGGGAATCGGGGCCAATGTGGTCAGTCTCGCTACAGCCCAAAAGATCAAACAATTGACGGCTATCACCAGAAAACGAAACCCCCGCCCGAGGATCCTCAGGAATCTCGAAAGATGCATTCAGGTTGTCAGCCATTTGCCCAAGAATAGCATCCCGAGCATCTTTCGTGCTGTAAATCAGAATACTTTGATGGGGTGTGTACATTGCTCGTCCTTTCGTACTGAAACAAATCGAATGGTCGATAGGCCTTGTCCGGAAAAGCGCATAACGCCACATTCAGGATGCTTGTCACGTAATTAAGTGAGTTCACCCATGGCAAGCAGTCCCGCGACCAATGCCGACATGTATTAACTTAGCCCAGCTGACAACACCATTTGTTGAGCAACAAGTGCGAGCGGCACCTTTTGAGCCCCGAACGTTACCACAGACTTTAATAACGGCACAAATCAAAAAAGTTGCGGTGATGTAGGGACTGTTTATGCACTCCAAAGCGCAATTTAGTCCCTATTTCACCGCAAGTTATTGGGGGGGGATGAGCTTGAGGGGTGGCTGTGGCTACCAGCCTTCGTCCGCGCCGTAGTCGTAGTCCGTATCGTCGCCCGCGGCAAAGTCGCGGAGGTCGAGGCCTTCGCGTTCGGCTCGGGCTAGGAGCTCTTGGGGCGACTCGTCCTCGATATCCACTACGTCGAGCATGGCAGCCGGAAAGCCCACGCCTGCTGCACTCCCCGCGCGATCGAGCAGACTCTCGCGCAGCTGGTCTACATCAACGTCGATCTTCATGGTGAAACCTCTCAACTGACGAACGCGGCAACATAAGCTGCAGGCGAATTATTGCCGCTCGAACTTATGAAAACAGTCTCTCAAAAGCCCCGTCTTCGAGCTCAGCGAGATTGTAAATAGTGTCCATGATTTCGAACGTCTCACGAAGATTGTTGCGAGCGCTCTTCCAGCCGCCTCCGTCAGTTACCCACACAAACTGGAAGCCATCAATCTGTTCAGACTCCTGAGCCATCTCTTTGTAGGAACGGGCCGTCTCGTTCAGCTTGGAGCCTCCGCTGGAATAGAAATTGGTTTCAATACCAAAAATACCGCGCGCGTTACGGACAACAAAATCGAAACGTTTTTCAACGGTCCCGCCGTTGGTTATCTCACCGAGATCAATACCCCAGCGACGCTGCATAACGCTCGCCTTGAGCTCCTTATAGTAGATTCCCTTCCTCACCTGAACATCGTCGAGTTCCATGCCCCCGTCAATGTCACCGCGCACAAGGCCAGCCACCGTCAAGTAGCTTTCGACCAGATTTTCCATAAGATGGCCTCCGCGGTTCTTGCGCCCGTTCGAGTCGAGGCCGACCTCAATTCCCGTCACGTAATCTTGAAGATTGGTAATGACGTGATTCTCCATGAGGCCAAAGAGTCCAGTCGAGCGCATGAAGTCGACATAGTCCTGCACCCGCATGTCGTTATTCTTCTTGAAACTAAAATACCTCAGAGCGCCAGCCTCGTAGACAGGCACCTCAGTAGCCCTAACAGCAATAAGCGTGGGAATAATAGTGAGCACCTTCGGGTATTCCTCCACCAAGGCAATAAAATCGGACTCAATTGCCTGGGATCCGAGCAGCGAGTTCATTAGGTAAAGTTCGGCTTTATGCTTCTCGGCATTGGCAACCACCTTGTCAAAATCAACGTAGTAGTCGTAACTAGCGATAGTGGACTTGAACTGACTTAACCATTCATTGAAGTCTCTGTTATTGTGAGCCATGATGGCGCAGCCTCCTTCTTGAGTCGTTCTGCGGCTATTGAGAGATAGTCTGACGAGGAATCAATTCCCGTCGAATAACGGCCAAGCTTTTTTGCAGACACGCAAGTGGTGCCACTGCCAACAAACGGGTCGAGCACGCGACAGCCCTCTTGAGTCGATGCCTCAATTATACGGTCCAGCAAATATAGCGGCTTTTGGGTCGGGTGTTTTCCGCACGCCTTTTCAGATTTTGGCGTAAGCGGCCCCTCCCAGACATCTTTCATTTGTTTACCGCCATTCATCTCCTTCATCAAAGCGTAATCGAAGTAGTGCTTTGCCTTTTTGCTGTTCTTTTTTGCCCAGAGCACAGTCTCGGTCGAGTGCGTAAAACACCGGCATGCAAGATTCGGCGGTGGATTGAGCTTTCGCCACGTTATGTTATTGAGTATGCGAAAGCCCTCTTGTTCCAACGCCATTCCACATGAATAAATATTGTGAAACGAGCCGCTAATCCAGATAGTTCCTTCAAGCGTCAACAAACGATAGCACTCGCGAATCCAACGCCGATTGAAATCATGCTTTAAATCAACATCGACGCCCTTGTCCCACTCTCCCTTGTTAACACTCACTTGCTTTCCGCCCGAGCAGGAAATGCCATCGTTCGAAAGGAAATACGGAGGATCAGCAAAAATCATATCGAAAGATCCATCAGGCAAGGAAGCCATAACCTCAAAGGAATCGCCGAGCAGTAGTCGCGAAGCGTTGTCTTCATAGAATGCTTTCATGTCTAACGTTCCAGATAGTTAGTAATGATTACTTCAGTACCACATCTCTTAGAAGCATCCGAGTTGATGGCACGCTTCACATCGACAACGTCAATGCGAAAACCATCATAAAGCTCGCGAATAAGCTGCGTGTCATGGTTTGTTAACATGAGAAGGCAGCCTCTGGCGTCAAGCTCGCGATATAAACTAGCAAGACGTCGATGATCTTCCTCCAGAAACCCTTCCTTTGTGTACGCCTCAAACGACGTCTCTTTAAGCGGTGCATAAGGTGAATCAAAAAAGATAAAGTCGCCCGCTTTAGCATCCTTTACGGCGGTTTCAAAATCACCGCACATGATATTGGCGTGGGCAAGAGCATCAGAAACGCAACTGACATTCTCGGCTTCGAACGAAGCCCTTAATGAGTTGTTGTATGGCACATTAAACGCACCTTTAGCGTTAACGCGGTATAGGCCATTAAAACAGTGCTTGTTGATGAAAACCATGAGGGCCGCCGTCTCAACGGTATAAGTACCGAGGGAGAGAAGCTCGTTATATCTGCTGCGCATATCGTAGTAGTACGCTTTACCTTCGGCCTTATCATGCGGAATGGCTGCATCTATCTCTGAAAGCGTTCGAACGAAGTTATCGTGCTCATCTCGTACGCACTCATAAAGATTGATAAGCGCCTGATTAAGATCATTAATCGTCGCCTCTTTGGGCTGAAGATGAAAATAGAGAGCACCCCCACCAAAGAAGGGCTCATAGTAATGCCCATATTTAGCTGGAAGCCGGGAATCGATACGGTCAAGCAGCTGACGCTTGCCGCCCGCCCACTTTATGAGAGGAGAAGGTGTTTCGGTTGTGCGCATATATGCCTATCCTTACGAAAATCATTTAGAAAGAAATAGTAACAGTACGGATGGACATGGCTCTCCTTGCAATTAAGAAGACGCGCACGCATAGCCCTCCTTCACAACTAGCTGTATCTAAAACCGGCATACAGCAATAAGCGCACACCCAAATATCTAAGCCCAACATCCTAATGACAGATTAACCAAGATTGGAAATCGATCATAAACTAACCCCTGAAAAGGCTTTGCTTGAAAGATAGTCGAATCGTGGAACGGTATATCAGTGGGCTTCATAGTCAACCCCGTTTATTCATCATCAAACAGTCCAGCAAAAATCGCCTCGAGATCCTCTTGCGACGTCGGCTGCGTCTCAAGGATGTCGGCATCAATGCAACGAAGCATCGTGTCCTCTTTCCATTTAAGACGGTCGTAGATTTCATGATCAAGCGACCAAGGCTCAGCCTTGCCCAAATCGTAGTCTTCGCAAAGGTAATAATAGTTTGTCTTTTGATCCTGCGGCAGGCCCAGGCGATGGATTCGGTCGCGCGATTGCAACAGATGCACTAAGTTGAAGCTGTACTCGTAATACACAGCATCATGGCAGATGGAATGCAGCGAGACGGATTCGGCCAGCGTATGTGGATTCGTAATGAGCACGGGAAACTTTCCTGCTCGAAAATCGTCTAGATCCTCCGAGCGGCAGACCAAATCGTCCTGGCCATTAATGGTGCGCGCTTCGATACCACAATCAAACAGCCTGCGACGTAAGTCAGCCATACTCTTGATAAAGATGCACCAGACGATAATCGGGCGCCCCTGAGACACAAGATCCTCAATCAGAGAGATGCAACGACTCTGCTTAGAGGAGGCTCCGGCCGAGCGAATCATGCCCACAATCTGGTCTGAATAGTCGACCGCCTCAACCTCGCCGGTTTCCTCATCCTCCTCGATAATCCAGCGATATTCCTCGGGATCGAGCGTCTCGAGCAAGTCAAGCGGATTGTTCTCAAGCTGAAGCACACGTAGCATTAGAGTTAATTTGTTTCGGCGGTATCGATTTTTGACCACACCGAGTAGCATGCTGGTACGCGAATCGGCATCGACATCAATCAGCTCGTCAGGCTCTGCCCTGGGAACACCTAAGTCGTCTTTAGTGGTGCGACAATAAAATGGCTGGAGCTTTCTGTTAATAATCTCCATGTCCGCCTCATCGGCATTCTTCAGCTCGCTCTTCTCAAAGCCAAAGAAGTTGGCGTACTCACGCGGATACAAGATATTCAAGAAGTTATAGATATCGATGTAGCCGTTGGGAATCGGAGTACCTGTCAGGCCAAAGGTATAGGGTGCCTCGCTTGCGATGGCGAGGGCCGCAGTTGCCTGCTTACCCCCAACGCGTTTAACACGGTGAATCTCATCGAAAACAAGCAGTGTCCGGTCGCCGGCGACCTGCTTGAGCTCCTCAGTCACGGTTGGAGCGGCCTCATAGTTCACGAGCAGCAGATTGCGACCGCCCACACTCGTGCGAATATAGCGGCGGCGGTCTGCCCTTCCCAGCTTTTTATAGGCGTCGTCTTGAGTTGTAAACAAACTGAGCCGCCACTTCTCGCCAAAACAAAGTCGCCACTCCGTTGCCCAAGAATCAAAAGCATTCTTAGGGCACACAACCATGATACGGTCGACCTTGCCGCGAGCAGCCAAAAAGGCAAAGGCACCCAGCACCGTCGCCGTCTTGCCCGAACCCGGCACCGAAAAGTTACCGGCGCGCCCCATCGTCGCCAAGAAAAACGCATCTCGCATCTGGCGATCCTTGAGTGGGCGCACCATGGTGGCATCGACCATGCGCGAAAATTCGGCCAAGCGTGCATCATGCTTATGGTCGCCACGCTTGATTTCGTTGCCCAGGCGTGAGCGTTCCTCGGCAAGCTCGCGGACCCGGACAAAGCTCTTCTCAAGATCCTCATCGATGGTTAAATCGACGTTAAGGCGCGACGCAAGACGAGAAAGAGAGCTGACAATTTTATCGAATTCGGTGAAATTACCGATCTCGTTCAGCAGAAACTTGCCATCAAGCTCACACATCACATAGCGCTTAAATTGCGCCTTGAAGCGCGCGTTGCGTCCAACTTCCTTAGCCGTGAGCGGCTCCGGGTCGAGCAGTATTTTATTGCCGGCGGCATACAAACGCATGGGCTAGGCCTCCTGGACCTTCTGTATCGCCTGGGACAGCTCTTCAGCCCGCTGGAGCAATTCGTTCAGCCCCGTCTGCATATCTAAAAGCTGTTCGGGCTCAAGTTTATGTAGCAGGTCCACATCGACACCGTCGAGATTGGACACTGCATCACGCACCGCACGAACCTGCCCGTTCTTGACCTTACGGTTGCCGGCCTTGGTGCGGGCCTTCTCTTGCGATGCCTTAACCTCACCCTTGAGGTCTTTATCCGAAGCGATGTGATCGCGAAGGAATTCAGTGGTGACCTTGGTCCCCTCCGGCAGATCTTCGAACTTCTCAAGCACCTCCACGGCAAGCTCGCTCTGCTCTTCGCGGAATCTTTCATCCTCGATAAGATTATCAATCATATCGCGTACGCTACGAGTACGGTCCCCAAGCGTCGTCATGACAAGATTCGCAAAGATGATGTTCTTGATGTCCTCGCGGTCGTCGGCGTTCTTGCATTTTTTAAGTCTGTTCGCGAGTGACTCGATGGGACCCTGAAGCTTAAGGTCCTGGGCAATATAGAACGCACCGGGAGCTTCAACAAACTCAAGAAACTCCTTCATAATCTGAATCTGCTCAAGCATGCTCTTCATCTCGCTTGACTTGATATTAGCGTGACGAGCATATTCTTCGGCAGTCATGTTGCCACCGTTGACCCACCAGTCAATATCGACCAGGCGCGAGATGGCATCGTAGTCTTGCTTAGTGTCTTCACCCATCTGAATCTCGAGCTCAAGACCCTTGATTGCTTTGTCATCATAGGTATCGGGGAACACAAAGCAGCGCATGGTCCGCGGTATGCCGCCTTCTTCGACCGAAAGCTTGCGCAGGCAGGTGAAACGGCGGTTACCGTCGATGACCACACCGTTCGAAAGAACAATAGCCGGCTGTTGCTGACCCTTCGCCTTGATATCGAGCATCGTGGTCCTAAGACGCTTGGGATTGTCGGCATCAATCATGTCCTGTATCAGATTATCAAGCGCGGCCTGGTCGGAAGGCAGCCCCTCGGGATGGTCTGCCTTATAGCGGCTGATATAGGTCGCAATACGCCCGTTCTGCTTGTTGTAGTGTAGCTTGTCGATTCGCACCTCATAGATAGGACAATCCTGATCCTGGCCATTGATGAACTTACGATCGCTGTTGTTGGTCTTACGCAGCCAGCCCTCGGCTACACCGGTTTCAATAAACTGATTGATATCCATAGCGTTACTCCACTTCCAAAACGAAACGTTCATGATCGATATAGACACGATCGAACTCAGGTGAATAGAACAGCCCAGCTTTACGGACAAGCTGGGACAATTGAGCTCGAGTCATGACGATGCCGTAATCATGCTCGAGGTCATCAACCAAATCGTCCAAATCAATCGACACCTCGCGCGCAACAATCGAACAAATGAAATCACACCCCTTCATAGAATATCCTCGCGGCGCAAAGAACTTCACACCAGCCATGGTTCCGGATGCCAACAGCTCGTCTTGAGCCGACAAGACGCTTTCGTAAAACCTGTCGGACAGCTCATACTCAAGAAGCGAAAGGTTCGATACCTTGCGCTTAAGCCACGGCACCGTAAAGTACGGCATGCCGTCTTCAGCGCCATGGCTGACGGCCCCTTCAGCGAACTCATACAAGTCCCTCGTAGTAATCTCAAGGTCAGCCAAGCCAGCTTGAGTAACCCAGCTCGAATCGTCGTACGCAAATAGGTCGCCCTGTCGCAATGCCCGATAAACAAACTGTTTAAATGAGGCGCACTCGGCTAAGACGCTCGGCAAAGAGGAGACACCAACAACTGCACCCTTCATAAGCGAGAGATAGCACTCATACAGGCTCTCGAATGAACTTGAGAATGCACAATCTGAGTAAACCGTGTACCGCGCCTGGTATGCAAAATACTCGATCTTGAAGGCATCGGTAGGCGCACAGCCGGCAAGCAGCGCAAATTGTTCGATGGGATACCAGGGCTCCTCAAGACGAGGTAAATTCGGCGAAGCCTTTAGCCCAGGGACTTGCTCGGGATTAATTGCCACTTCGGTCGCAACCGATGCTTCTGACGTCGATGCCGGAGAGGCATCAGGCTCCGGCTTAACCTCGGTCTCAATCGCGAGCTCGCGCTCGATTTCATTCTCAGGTTCAAGCTCGGGCGCGAATACCGTCCCCGTCCCCTCGACAAGCTCAGCATCAGACTCAATGCGGTCTTCAAGCCACGCATCATCACCATCGGTGAAAACAGTATTGGGTTTAGCGTCGATTTGACTCGACACTAACTGCTCCTCGACACCGCTGAACACCGGATGGAAGGTCTCCGCGTGTGCCTCGATATCAACAAACCAGTCACGGGAATCAACGATATGGGGCGATGTCCGATAAAACAGCGCGCGCTCGTCAAGCCCAAGATTATTGAGCTCGCGAAGCGCCTGGGAACATCCCAGCTTATCTTCGCGAATCAGAACGACATCTTCGGGAAGTTCGATGCTATCCAGAATCCCCGCGTAAGCACGTGAGGTATCGTGCCAGAGCAGAACAGAACCGTTGGTTGCATCGAAAAAGGCAGACAGCTGCTCAGAGACAGCGCTTGCGCGAGACTCGGAATCCAAGGGCGCACGAGAGAAGAGCAGATCATGCAGAGGATCGAAACCGATGCCATTTCCCTTAGCGTAGGTTCTAAGCGTTGTCGGTAAGAAACTTGCCCCGTAGCCATCGTAGATACGCGCCGACATGTCGCCAACGGTCATAGAACCGCAGCGCTCAAGCAGCCACACCATCAAATTGGGAACCGAGAAGGTGCGAACGCCCTTACAGAATACCGGCACGCCCTTTATCGACGTGCGCTTTAGATGACCGCCGACATAGCCCTGCATCATGATTGAGCGCAGAACATAGTCGTCAAGACCAAGGTCTTCCATCGTGTTCGACAGCGCGTCGAAGACACCAAGCCCCCTTAAGTCCTTCGTCCCATATGGTTTCCTAGGCTCCATCTTTTCGATTGCTGCACTCAAACAAGCTCGCATCATATCTGCATCAACGGGATGTGGTGCATTTTCAAACGCACGGATGCTCAGATACTCCCCATCGGCAATCTCAATAATCGAGAACGAACGCTCGGCCTTGCGGAGTTCAGATACAAAATCCTTGGCCGAGATAACCTCTTGGGAAAAATCCCCCTCTCCCAACCGGAAACGGTCATGTTTAGCAATCAGCTGAGCAAAGAAAACATGCGAGTCCTCGGAAGCGACCATGATGATTCCACCGTCAAGACGTCGCCCAAACGTCCTCGCGACTTCATCGGTTAAAAGGGCACCGTGCCATTCAGGGTAGATGCGCTTAAACTCGGACTCGACCATCGCTACGGAACATCCGGAAGTAGCGCGCTCAAGAATCTCACCAAGAGCATGCTCCTGCTCATCGCTCAAATCAATCGATTCAACCGAATAGAGCCCGTTCCTACAATAGCGCTCGAACCCGTTGAGAAAGCTACCCCTAAAGGTAGACTCTCGAACACCATAGCGGCGCGCATACTCTTGAGAGATCTCGAAGATATCCGCCGGACCGATGTCTTTTATGACCCCGAGAATCTGAACGGTTCGATCGGCGTGGCCCAGCGTCAACATAGGAACGCGAGAAAACGTCACGTTCTCAATTGGGGCGCACCAACGCGAGAGAACGTAGTGCAACTCGTATTCGTTTTGAATATCAAACGCCTCAAGAAGCCTGGCGATAGGGTCAAGCGTTGTAAGGAGTGCCGTTGAGCATTCTATGTTCATGCCCGAAATCGATTCAACAGCAGCGCGAAGAGGCGCGAAATCATAGCCCGATGCCTTGTAATAGCGAACGCCCCTGCGCTCACCGGCATCATCATTGGGAACGCGTGCGTCCATAACGTCGTCGAAACGGTCAAGGCATGCGCAAAAAGCACGCTCGGACGTTGGGTCGAGTTTCGACACATTCGAAAGATTGTTTGAGGCGATAAACGAGCAATAGAGCTCGAAAAGACCATGCTCACTCATGGGCCCATCGGATTGGTGAGACTTTAAAATATACGAAACGATAGCACCCTTATTGAGGGGCACGCGAACGCCATCGACGACAAGGATATCGTCGAACATGGCTTGGTCGGCAAGAGCGTCACGCAGCTCGGACGACAAATCCGTGTCATCAAGCGCCTGAGATAGTGGACGAAGCTGGGAAGCCTTGGTTTTCGAAGTCATCCTCAGATAATGATAGTCAGCTTCGTCGAGCCCGGTTACCTCCACAAACTGGCTCGGACTCATGGCATACCGGTCCGCTAGCAAACGATATTCATCAGCCCTCAGGGCAGGCCGCTTATCAAAAGCCTTGTCGCAGATCTGGCGTACGCGCTCTCGCGTAACCGAAAGCTCGTCACCAACTTCTTGAAGCGTTGAACCGTGAAGCCGCATCCTAAGCATTTTTGCATGACGTTCGTCCAATTGAGTAAGCCACTCGTCAATTGAATAGCGATGTGCTTTAATCGAGCGCTCATCATTGTCGAAATCCATCGTTCCCTTGCAACGACTTACGACATTAGAAGCGGCTCTATCCCAAACCTCGCCATCGGGAACCATAAACTTGATAAAGGCACCGCAGGCATTCTCTCGCTGACGGTTGATCTCGCCTACAAGGAAATGCTCACACGAGGCAAGCGTCTTCGGATCCTTCTCAATCTCATCAAAAAGCGTCGACACAGCTCTATCGCTGGAATGACCGTCTTCAATCAACGCACGGGCCTTCTCACCCATAAATACGGCAAAGGACGGGCGAAACATCGGATAGGACCGACCCGCAAGACGATTCCAGAGTCCATCGAGCACGCGACGCACGTCGGCGCCCAGCGATTCCAGATAATCGCTCACATCAATTTGCTCAACAGGACCTCCGCACCAATCGGGAAGAGGGGCATCCGAAGAAGAATAGAGGCGCGATACCGCGTCGACAATTTTCTTGATTGACGTTTTGCCTAAATGGGGGATTTTTTCCAACCCCTCCAATCCACAAGAATTGAGCGCGCCAACGTTCTCGATACCGTTAAGTTCCAAACGTCGTTTAACGGGATCAGGCAAATGCAAGTTAACAATAAGGCGATTAGCCAACGGATCCGATTCGCTCTGTTTTTGAATCGGCAGAACGATAAGACATCCGTACATATCAAAGGAGAGCTTGCGACAAGAAGAGACGCTGCGCAAAACACCTAGCTGAATCGACGAAAGCGGAGAGTCACAAAGCCCAGCCGCCGCAAACAAGAGCTCACGGACTTCTTGAGCCGAACCCGCGCCCATGCCGCGAACACCATCAAGCTTGTCCAGCTTAGAGACGATTCCCGCGACGTTATCGACACCCTCCCTGCCACAGTAATTCAAAAAGCGTGTAGGAAAATCTAGACAGCTCGTGGTGTCATCTGAATAAACGGAGCCCTCGAAGAGTTTTTTCGGCGAACTATTGCTCGCAACCGGCAAGGCTTGCCCCAAGAGAATTTCGTCAGAATCGTGCGCTACGCTCGAAGTTGCCTCCGCCGGTTCACCGATCATGCATTCTTCCATATCTTGACACGCTCCTCCGTAAGCGTCTAACTTGATCTTCACCAAGGCGCCTCGAACCTGGCCCAACCTTCCTTGCCCCCGCTTTCGCTGCTTATTTGAAATAACTTACCCCGCCTGCCTCATCATTTGTTGAGCAACAAGTGCGAGCGGTAGCCATAGCACTACGACCGCAGCGGTCCAATCAAAACAACACGAACGAATACGCGGATCCCCAAGGGATGCACACTATTGGCCCAGTTCTCTAAGTGCTTGTATGGACGCTGCGCGGGTCTCGGCGTAGGCAAGGCGCGCGTCGCTCAGCTGCTTGTCAATCTGGTCGACATGGCTGCTGAGGTCTTTGACCTGCCTGCCGACTTCCTCCATCTCGACAATTGCCCTCCAACCACTTTGATCGGAAAGCTGCTCATGCTTATGGCGCAGCACAAGCAGCTGGTTGAGCAAAGCAACACGTGCCTTGTCGAGCTCTTCCATCTTGTCGCGCGCGGCCTTTACCTCCCTTGCGATGCGCAGCTTTTCTTGCTCTTTTGCAGAGGGCTCGGGAGCAGGTTCCGGTGCAGGCTCTGGCTCAGGCTCGGGCTCCGGTTCAACACCGAGCGCATCCTCGAGTTCGGGCTCCGCGAGAGCCGTTTCGCCCATCTCCAAAAACGCGCATATGCCCGGCTCCGTTGCCGGCCTTGCCTCGAACACCGTGGCAACCGATCCGTCACTCAACATAGTGCTCTGCGAGCAGAGCGACTCGACAAAGCTCGCCATAAACAGGCCAAACCCGGAAATCTGCTGAGCCAGACGCTCGTCGTAGGTAACGCGAATCTCGCCCTCATTGCCATGACGCACCGAAATCCAGTCGCCCACACACATGAGCTGCACCAGCGTAATCGGCGTCAAGTCGCCCTCAAACAGCAACTGCAGACGGGGCGAAACAACGTCGCGGGGAACAACCGGCTCGGCATGCTTCTCGAGCTCTTCTAGCGTGGCACCGACGTATTGGCACAAATCGATGTTGCTCGGAACATCCGTGAAGTGCTCGCGCGCATGGCTCAGGAGCCGCTCACTTTTGTCGGCATTGATACGAATACGCTTAACGGCGTGCGACGACCCGTCCCACGTCACATCGGAATGCGTCAAAAACAGCCAGCCATCGCAAAACAGCTCCATGGCAAAGATGGGAAAGGCTTTCTGCATCGTTTACATCTCCTTGCGTTCTTGCGTATCGCCCGCGGCGTCCTGGTCGTTGACCTCGTTCCGCTGCTCTTCGTCATCAAACAGACCCTTAAACACCAGTTCCAGATCGCGCTCGTCGGTATAGCCGGGCTCCAGCGTGCCGCGGTCGATCGAATCGAGCATGACCTGTTCCTTGTGCTGCAGCCGCTCGTAGATATTGCGGTCGAGCGACCAGGACCTGCCACAGCGTTCGTACACAGCGCGCAGGTAGTGGTACTGCGTGTACTGCTCTTGCGGCAGACCTAGGCGGTGAATGCGGTCTTTGGACTGCAGTAGGTGCACCAGGTTGTAGCTGCACTCAAAGTAGACGGCGTCATGGCACACGCTGTGGAGCGAGACCGACTCGGCCAGTGTGTGCGGGTTGGTGACCAGCACGCTCGTCTCCCCCGCCTTAAACGAGTCGATGACGCGGGCACGCGTGGGCATATCGGTCGACCCGCTAATAGCGCGGGCCGTAATGCCGCGCTCGCGCAGTTCGTGCACCACATTGCGGATGCTGCGCTTAAAGATGCACCACACGATGACTGACTTGCCCTGGGCTACCAGCGACGCGACCAGATCCAGGCAGGCGACCATCTTGGCTGTGGGCCGGTCATCCACCTGCAGGCCTTCCAGCGCTTTGCCCGCCCCCGTCTGCACCTCGCCATCAAACAAGTCGGCATAGTCGCCGGCGCTCAGGTCCTCGGCCAGCATGCGCGGGTCGGACGAAAGCTGCAACAGGCGAACAATCATCTCGAACGGCTCGCCCGAAAGCGTGCGCAGCACCTTTTGGAACAGCTGCTGCTCCCAGCGTTCCACCGGCACATCGACCAGATGGTCCTCGTTGGCCCGGGGTACGCCCAGCTGATGCTTGTTCGTACGACAAAAGAACGGCGCGATGGACTCATTGATATGCTCAACGTCGTCCTCACTCGTCGACTTAAGGGCATTGGCGCTCATGCCAAAGTACCAGTTGTAGTCGCGCGGCCATAGGCAGTGGAGCAGGTTGTATAGGTCCTCAAACGAGTTGGGAATCGGCGTACCCGTGAGCGCGATAAAGTACGGCGCCGCCGCGGCAATCTGCACCGCGCTTGCTGCGCGCTTGCCGCCCACACGCTTCACCTTATGCACCTCATCAAATACCACCAGGGCGCGATCGGCCGCAATACGCGCGGCCGCCTCCCCCAGCGCGACCGACTCGTAGTTGAGCAGGATCATGTCGTAGCGCTTGTAGTCAAACAGCAGAGTGCTGTACTTGTCGCGCGTGGAACGACCGCGAAACTCGGGGTCGTGAAAGCACAGCGAACGAAGCGGGCGGTCGGCGCCAAAACAGGCGGCCCACTCGTCGCGCCACGAGCCAAAAGCGTTTTTGGGCGAAAGCACGATGATGCGGTCGACCAGGTCGCGCTCGCGCAGGTAGGCAAAGGTTCCCAGGACCGACGCCGTCTTGCCCGAACCGGGAACGGAGAAGTTGGCGCTGCGACCCATGGCGCTCATAAAGAACGCGTCCCACAGCTGGCGGTCCTTAAGTGGGCGTTGCATCAGGGTGTCTTCTGCCTGGCAAAACTCGCCAAAGCGGTCTAAGACCGACTCATCGTGCGCCTTGATCAGCAGGCCCACGCGCGCCTTCTCGCGCAGATAGTCCTCACGCGCCGTAAGGCCTCGCAGCAAGTCCGGGTCCACCTGGCACTCCACGCCAAAGCTTGCCGCCCGCTGCAGCAGCTCAACGATGCGCTTGGCGCCCGGGTCGTCAATCGCCAGCGAAAAGAGCACGTCCGCCTCTCGATAGCTCGGCGCATAGCGGCGCAGTGCCGAAAGCCGAATCTTCCAGACCGGCTCGCGGCGCAGCTGCTCAACCGTCATGTCGAGCGGCACGACGGAAATGCCGTCGCTATACGAGAGGCGCAGTTTCATTTAGGCCTCCTCGCCGCCCATCTTGTACGCAATCTTGTCTTTGATCATATGCACCCTTGCCTCGAGCTTGGCGACCTCGGCGGCGATATTGGCAATCTCGTCCGCAGGCAGCAAGCCAAAGGTCGATTCCTCCACCTGATCAAGATCCCTGATGGCGCGAATGATCGAGAGCGAAGGCGACTTGAGGGCCTTGTTCATCTTGGTGGTGTTCTCGGCCGACTCCATAACCTCACGGAAGGCCGTCGCCAGTTGAACATCGTCGCGAATCTCGGCGATGTCGGTCGAGGTCACGATCTCTTTGTTCTTCAGGCGCTCGGCAACCTCAAAGGCCAGCTCGTTTTCGCGCTCGATAAAGCGATCCGCGTCGGGGCCCTCCAGAATCGGCTTCATCTTGCGGACAAAGCGCACGATGTCGCCCTGCGGCTCGGCAATCATGTTGGCAAAGACGATGTTCTTAACATCCTCTTCCTGATCGTCGCTCTTGCACTTTTTTAGCACGCCCTGCAGGTCGTTGATAACGCCGGCGACCTTGAGCTCGCGCGCCAGGTGGAACTGGTCCTTGGCGTTGGCAAACTCCAGGAACTCGTTCATATAGCGGGCTTTTACAATCTCCTTCTCGAGCTCCTTGGGCTCAACGCCAATGCACTGGGCATACTCCTCCTTCGAGAGCAAGTTGGAGCTGATGATGTCGTTGTAGATGCCCACCAGGCGGTCGACGGGATCGTAGCCGACCTTCTCTTCCTCGCCATGCTGGATCGAAAGCTCCAGCATCTTGATCTTCTTGGAATCGTTACCCAGGCTCTCGGGAAGAATGACAGCCTCAAACCAGCCAAAGCTTGGGTTTTCGGCGGCAAGACGACGCAGACAGGTAAAGCGGCGGTTGCCGTCGACGATCAGGCCGTCGGCCAGCACCACGCCGGGGCGCTCCTGCGAACGCAGGGCAATGCTACGCTGCGTCTTTTCGATGGCGTCCTTATTGCTGTCGACGATAAAACCCTCAATGATGTCGTTGCAGGCCGCGACGTCCAGCTCGTTAAACGCGCCCTCGCCATGCTCGGCCTTGTAGCGGCTAATCCACGAGGCGATGCGGTCGTTTTGCACGTTATAGCGCAGGAACTCAAGCTTAATGCTGTAGACGGGATACATCTCGGGCTTGCCGTCGATCACGATCTTGTGGTTGGCTCCGGTCGGCTTAATGTTGACGCCGTCGCCGATCATCTCGAGCAGGTTCATGTTGACTCCTCCTATTGGTTGTTTTTGATATACAGCTCGCGCAGGTAAGCTGCATTCGCTTCCTTGTTGGGCATGACCATGTTAAGGTCCTCGTTGTAGAACAGGTCTTTGTCCTTGACCGCCTTGATGATGTCGTAAGCGGTAAAGACCACACCGTAATCGTCCTGGAACACATCGATAAGGTCGTCTACACCAATGGGGCCCCTTTGCTTGGCGACATATTCGACCGCATCGGCAATGGAGAAACTCCCTTCCTTTCGGCAGAACATGTAGGTGCCGCCAAAGCGGGTGCGCCTAATCTGTTCTTGCGGCAGCCCGTACACAACAATCGAGTCGAAAAACGCCTCGTCAAAGCCGCACTCCTCTGCCACAGCATCGAGCTTGTGCTCAAAGCCCTGCTTGCGCAGGCTTGCCACTGTAAATGGCACGCCCGACTCCGTACGACCAGAAACGGCATATGCATACGAGCTTAGGTCTGTACGTCGAATTCCCACCGACTCCTCTAGGTGCTTGAGCGAAATAAATGAACCGTGATTACACTCGATAAAGGTGAAGTTGCGTAGCAGCTGAGCTATTGCCAGCCTAAAGTCCTGGTGGTTAATGACTTCATCACCAAACCCCGGCGCCCCATAGGCAAAGCTATCGCGCGACATAAGCAGTTTTTCAAACGATTTCCGCAGGTCAACGCCTTTTTTAACAATCAGGTCCCTCGAGACCTCCAAGCCCAGGGGCGCGAGCGTCTGATCGTTAATGAGACGACCGGCCGTGGAGCCAAACTTAGCAATAAAGCTCGCCCTGACGTACGGCAGCGATACGTAGTCTTCGGGCACCATGTCCTTAATGAACTGCTGCTGCTCGTCCGTAAGGTTGCTATCGACATACGAGTAGCGGCCGTTACGCAGATATGCGTTCATGTCGCGCAGGTAGTTGCTGCGAACCGTCTTCGTGTCTATGCAGTACTTGTCCGCGTAGCGCTGGGCAAACTCCTCGCGCGACAGCTCGGTGCCCGCGTCGCGCAGTACATCGAGCATCTGACGCTTGCGATCCGTCTCGCCCAAGCGTATCACGGGGGACACAACCGTCCGCAAACCGTGCACCGTGTCCGGGCGCACGTACGTGCGGATAATCTCGTAGAGCTCCTCGTCATCACGCACGTCGTATAGGTCGCACAACTCCTTGTTCTCGCGCAGGATAAGACCCGCGCCGCACTCGATATTGCGCCCGGCGGCGAGCGTTAAGACCCGACGCAACTCGGACGTAAGGCGGTTGTCAATCTTGTAGGAGCGTATCTTGTTGCCACGCGCCACCAAAAAACTTCCGGTGCCGCGTAATTCGTTAAGGCACTTGATGTCTTCGGAAGGCATCACCAACATCTGTTTAAAGCCGCACTTGTTATCATCCAAAAACCGCTGGTACTTGATGCGGATGTCTTTGAGCGTGTGGTATTCCTCAACAGCTCCGGTCTCGGCAAAGGCACGCAGCGCGGCACCGCGCGTGGAGAAGCTGCCCAGCTTTTTACGCGCAATCTGCTCGAGCTGGGAGGCGTTGTCCTTTTCAATGTTTACAGGCGCTCGAAGTGTATCCGCGGCAGGACGGCGGTGCAGTTGCGCTATCCTGTCACGCCACTCCTGCGGCAATGTCGGATCATTGGCGGCGCGACGAAGACTAAACCTGTTCGAGACTTTAATGGCCTTCAGATAGCCAAAGGCCATCGGAGACGCCTGTGTTATCTCGCAAAACGTCTCCACGGTAAGGTCGTAACACGTGTAAAACGAACTAAACTGATCCTCGTCCAATTGCGGACGGTTGCTGATCAGGTCATCACGACGTCGACGCAGAGGACCGAGTCCGGCCGGCTTGCGAGGGTAATCCATAAGGGGCTTGTCGCTAAAGACCCAGCGCAGCAGGTCGGCATCGTCGGCGGGCAGCAACGCCAGCCACGCCTCGATAGACATAGGACCTTTGCCGGTGAGGTCTTCGATTTTGCTGGTAAAGGGCTTTGCCGGCTGTTGTGGGTCCGGGGCGGTAGTTGGCTCCAGAGCGACAGGGTCAGGCATCTGGTCTGGCTCGAGCTCGGTCGCAGGCTCGGGCTCGGGTGTCGGCGCGGGCTCGGGCTCGGTCGCA
>OBVO01000474.1_pt1 | contig 24146 bp, 20 predicted proteins | sample 1495151 | NCBI WGS metagenome assembly OBVO01 (sample SAMEA2580019, study PRJEB22360) | human gut metagenome | reverse complement strand
AAATACCCCACAGCCCCGAAAAAGAGCCAGTCAGTTGCTTAACTGACTGGCATTACAGCCGCGGCTGCCTGATTCGCAGGCGTACAGCACTTTCACGCCATAGCGACGTTCTATTTCTTTTAACTGCTGCGATACCCGTTCGCGCATCGCAGCACTGACTCCATTTAATGGCATTTGACTCATCCTTTGATATTCACTAACCCGTGCAGAACCTGATCCAGACCACCAAATACAGAGATGTTATCGATCCGCTCAGCCACTCTCTCCAGCGTTTCCAGTTCTTTTAAGCGTAACGCCACCGGGTTGTTTTCCATGACTTTAGCGGTATTGAGTAACGAACGCGTCGCTGCCGTTTCTTCACGTCGACGAATCACATTGGCCTGCGCGGATTTCTCCGCCTCAACCAGCTGCGCAAGGATATTTTTCATATCGCCAGGCAGGACGATATCTTTCACCCCTAATGAAGCAATCTCCATACCAAATGGCAACATACGCGATTTCACCTGTTCGCTGACAACGTCATCAATGACTTGTTTATCTTCCAGCAACTCATCCAGCGTACGCGTACCTACCGCTTCACGCAGTGCAAATTGCAATTCCCGATACAAATGATCAATCGGCTTCGTTAACTGACTAAATGCCAATAACACGTCGCTGTAGCGCTAGTTAGCGGCGAGATTAATCCGCAGATTGACCTTATCTTTCGTTAAGATTTCTTGCCCACTGACTTCCAGTACCTGCAAGCGGGTGTCAACCACTTCAGCTTCAACCAGATGGTTAATTTTCCAGTACGCAGTCAGCCCCGGCGGTAACAGCGCCTGCGTTTCACCATCGATTTTCAGTACACCTACGTGCCAGGCCGGAACCTGCACCGTCAGTATCGCATCGCGGCCTTTAACAGTCCCTTTGCGCCGTGGCTGCAATACCGCATTCATCACCTCCGTTTGAACCTGGACTTGCTGCGTATTCATCCGCACCAGCGTCAAATCATCCTCTACACGCCAGTACAAACGACGCGTTGATGGCGGCAGGATCTCCAGCAAAATACCGTCCATATACAACGCCCCGGCTTCAGTCTCCGACAAGTCGGCCACCACGCAATATCTTTCCACCCAATCAGGCTGAAAGCGGCGCAAATAATCCGCCAGCACGTCGGGAACTTCGCTGCCATCGAGCGTAATCAGCAAGACTTCTGGCGTATTTAACCAGGGTAAAAGATGCTCGCCTGCATGCAGCACTTTGTAGTAATCGCCATTTCTGGAGAGTAATGCCAGCTGATCTTTTCTTACGCTTATTTTCTTAATCATTATCTATTCCTTGCTTAACAGCCGTCGCGGAAGCAGACACGAAGAGACAGGGGAATTCCCTTTTGCCTGTATCCCGGCGTCTTTATCGGCGACGTTATCGGGGATCGCTGACTGCGCAATCCCCCATTTTTTATTTAATAAGTTACAACCAGTATTCATTTCAGGAATGAATTCGGGAATCGAACCCGTAATTAGCGTCAAAGGCTGACGGAACACGCCCGGAAAACAGCCTGGCCGTTCCTGGTGTGCCGACGGGGTTTAATCCCCTTTGAAATTCAGTATCAACGCAAAAGTGTTATTGCGAGAAGCGTGCCAGAATTGAGAAAAACCATTAACCAAATGAAAAATAAAGAGTTAATGAATTACTGTTGTTTGTAGGGGGAAAACTTTTTGCTAAATTTTTATCTGTATTTATCGTCAATTATCAAGAAAGATAGATATTTAAGAAGGGAACAAAGGAATATTATCAGTTCTGCTCGCAAACGAATTCCCGTACACTGAACTCTCTGGCTCACTGAGGGCACCATCATGGCACTCCCCCGTATTACCCAAAAAGAGATGACTGAACGCGAGCAGCGTGAACTTAAAACATTGCTGGATCGGGCGCGGATTGCGCATGGTCGCGTACTGACCAACTCCGAAACCAACAGCATTAAGAAAGAGTACATCGATAAATTAATGGTCGAGCGTGAGGCTGAAGCGAAAAAAGCCCGCCAATTGAAGAAAAAGCAGGCTTATAAACCGGATCCTGAGGCGTCATTTAGCTGGTCAGCAAATACGTCGACGCGCGGCAGGCGCTGATTAACGTCCCTTCTTTTTTCGCCCCGGCGAGGTAAAACGCTTACCGTTGGACGCCGGGCGACCGCCTTTTTCCGCCGTTTTTTCCATCTTGACGACTGGACGTTTGATGCCTACCGTTTTCGGTTTGGCCTTCGCTTTAGGTTTTGCCTCGGAAGAGGAATTTTCGATGAGCTTAAAGAGGTCGATTAACTCATCGTCGGTTAAATCGCGCCACTCACCCAGCGGAATGCCGCTTAAACTGACGTTCATAATGCGCGTACGTTCCAGCTTTTTCACTTCGTAACCAAAGTGCTCGCACATGCGACGGATCTGACGGTTCAGCCCCTGCACCAGGGTAATGCGGAAGACAAACGGCGCTTCTTTTTTGACTTTGCACTTTTTCGTCACCGTCCCGAGGATCGGCACTCCCGCCCCCATACCACGAATAAATTCATCGGTAATCGGTTTATCAACCGTCACCAAATACTCTTTCTCATGATCGTTACCCGCACGGAGGATCTTATTCACCAGATCGCCGTGATTGGTGAGGAAAATCAGCCCCTGGGAGTCTTTATCCAGGCGGCCAATCGGGAACACGCGTTTGCTGTGGTTAACGAAATCGACAATGTTATCGCGCTCGCCATCTTCGGTGGTGCTGACAATACCGACGGGCTTGTTCAGGGCGATAAGTACCAAATCTTCGGCTTCCCGAGGCTCAATCAACTGACCGTTTACTTTCACAACGTCGCCGGGTTTCACCTGATCGCCAATGGTGGCTCGCTTGCCATTAAGGAACACATTGCCTTGCTCGATATAGCGATCCGCTTCGCGGCGTGAGCAAATTCCGCTTTCGCTGATGTATTTATTTAAACGGACTGATGAGTCGGGCAGCATAAATTCTCCTGTAAAACGCGGAATATACCGTACCTCTTAGCGGGGAAAAACAGGGTTATGCGGCAACGTCAAAATTAAATGTGATCTGCCACGCCTTTTATCACAAAAGTGTCTCCGGAAGTACGATGCAAATTTGCCTGGCAAAATAAGGATAATCAACATATTACGAATCGCTGCACACCTGTGCTGATGACTACTACGCAGAGAAACAAATGTGCAAGAGAAAGCGCTATTTCCCCCCATGCAAAGAGTGAAAAATCGCTTTGAAAGGCCATCATGATGGGGTTATATCAGATCAAGCGGTGAGAAAGCGTATTTGCACAAATGTGCAGAACCAGGAGGCGGCAATGGAAAACAGTGACGATATCCGTTTGATTGTGAAGATTGCCCAACTCTATTACGAACAGGATATGACGCAGGCGCAAATCGCGCGCGAACTGGGTATTTACCGCACCACCATCAGCCGCTTGCTTAAACGAGGCCGCGATCAGGGAATTGTCACCATCGCCATCAACTATGACTACAACGAAAATCTCTGGCTGGAGCAGCAACTGAAGCAAAAGTTTGGCCTGAAAGACGTTGTGGTGGTGTCGGGAAATGATGAGGATGAAGAGACTCAACTGGCGATGATGGGGTTACACGGCGCGCAACTGCTGGATCGCTTGCTGGAACCTGGCGATATTGTTGGTTTTTCCTGGGGCCGCGCGGTGAGCGCACTGGTTGAAAACTTGCCGCAGGCGGGGCAATCGCGGCAGTTAATCTGCGTACCAATTATTGGCGGACCGTCCGGTAAACTCGAAAGCCGCTATCATGTAAACACATTAACCTACAGCGCGGCAGCGAAGTTGAAAGGGGAATCGCATCTCGCGGATTTTCCGGCTCTGCTGGATAACCCATTAATTCGTAATGGGATCATGCAGTCTCAGCACTTTAAAACCATCTCTGCCTACTGGGATAATCTGGATGTCGCCCTGGTGGGAATTGGCTCACCGGCCATTCGCGACGGCGCTAACTGGCATGCGTTTTATGGTGGTGAAGAGAGTGACGACCTGAATGCCCGCCAGGTTGCTGGCGATATTTGCTCGCGCTTTTTTGATATTCACGGCGCAATGGTTGAAACGAATATGAGCGAAAAAACACTCTCTATCGAAATGAATAAATTAAAGCAGGCACGATATTCCATTGGCATTGCCATGAGTGAAGAAAAATACAGCGGAATTGTTGGTGCACTGCGTGGAAAATATATTAATTGTCTGGTAACGAATAGCAGCACAGCTGAACTATTACTGAAATAAAAATCTTCCCGATGTTTACCGTAATAAAAATTACGGCGGGTCCCTATTATCTAAAATCAGGAGTCTGTTATGCAAACGTGGTTAAATTTGCAGGATAAAATCATTATTGTCACCGGTGGCGCATCCGGCATTGGTCTGGCGATTGTGGATGAATTATTAGCACAAGGCGCGAATGTACAGATGGTCGATATTCACGGTGGCGATGGACAATATGAAGGTCATAAAGGCTATCAGTTTTGGCCGACCGATATTTCCAGCGCCAAAGAGGTAAATCATACGGTAGCAGAAATTATCCAGCGTTTTGGTCGCATCGACGGTCTGGTCAATAACGCCGGGGTCAATTTCCCGCGTCTGCTGGTCGATGAGAAAGCGCCTGCCGGGCAGTATGAACTCAACGAAGCTGCATTCGAAAAAATGGTCAATATCAACCAGAAAGGCGTTTTTCTGATGTCGCAGGCGGTGGCGCGACAGATGGTCAAACAACACGATGGCGTGATTGTGAATGTTTCCTCAGAAAGTGGGCTGGAAGGCTCAGAAGGCCAGAGCTGCTACGCCGCCACTAAAGCTGCGCTCAATAGCTTCACTCGCTCCTGGTCGAAAGAACTGGGTAAGCACGGTATCCGTGTGGTCGGTATCGCGCCGGGGATTCTGGAAAAAACAGGACTGCGCACGCCGGAATATGAAGAAGCGCTGGCGTGGACGCGCAATATCACCGTCGAGCAGCTGCGTGAAGGCTATACCAAAAACGCCATTCCTATTGGGCGCGCCGGAAGATTAGCAGAAGTGGCTGATTTTGTTTGTTATCTGCTGTCTGAACGCGCCAGCTATATCACCGGAGTAACCACTAACATTGCGGGCGGCAAAACGCGCGGCTAAGGAGGCTTTATGGTCAATGCCATTTTTTGCGCCCATGGCAAATTAGCTTGCGCCATGCTGGAATCGGTTCAGATGGTGTACGGCGATGCCAGGGTCGAGGCCGTTGAATTTGTGCCCGGCGAGAACGCCGGAGACATCGTAGCAAAGCTGGAAAAGTTAGCAAGCATTCACAATCAAGATGAGTGGCTGATTGCCGTGGATTTACAGTGCGGCAGCCCGTGGAATGCGGCAGCGATGCTTGCGATGCGCAATCCTCGTCTGCGGGTAATCAGCGGCCTTTCTCTGCCGCTGGCGCTCGAACTGGTTGATAACCAGGACAGCATGAATATTGATGAACTGTGTGAACACCTGACGCAAATCGCAAAGCAAATCTGCGTCGTCTGGAGACAGGTGGCAACAGCGGAGGAGGATTTCTGATGAACATTACGCTCGCCCGCATTGATGACCGCCTGATCCACGGCCAGGTCACTACCGTCTGGTCTAAAGTGGCTAACGCCCAACGCATTATTATCTGCAATGACGAAGTTTATAACGATGAAGTTCGCCGGACATTATTGCGTCAGGCTGCGCCACCGGGAATGAAGGTTAACGTGGTCAATATTGAAAAAGCCGTCGCGGTTTATCACAACCCGCAATATCAGGACGAAACCGTTTTTTATCTTTTCACTCGCCCACAAGATGCCTTAGCAATGGTTCGCCAGGGGGTAAAAATAGGTACCCTGAATATTGGCGGTATGGCCTGGCGTCCTGGTAAGAAACAGTTAACCAAAGCAGTTTCATTAGATGACGATGATATTAACGCATTTCATGAGTTAAATAATCTTGGCGTCATACTGGATTTACGCGTCGTAGCGTCAGATCCCTCAATCAATATTATCGACAAAATAAACGAACAGTTAATCGCAAATTAAATAATAGCGCCTGTGTACATATGCTTTAACAGGCAGGGATGACGACACTTAAAAGGTGACAAATCATGGAAATAAGTACCCTACAAATTATTGCTATATTTCTTTTTTCCTGTATTGCCGGAATGGGCAGCGTGCTGGATGAATTTCAGACTCATCGTCCGTTAATTGCCTGTACGGTGATTGGTTTAATTCTCGGTGATTTAAAAACCGGAATTATGCTCGGTGGTACGCTGGAATTGATAGCTCTCGGCTGGATGAACGTCGGCGCGGCGCAATCTCCGGATTCTGCACTCGCCAGCATAATCTCCGCCATTCTGGTTATCGTTGGTCAGCAAAGCATCGCCACCGGAATCGCCATCGCGTTGCCTGTGGCTGCGGCAGGCCAGGTGCTGACGGTGTTTGCCCGTACCATCACCGTAGTGTTCCAGCACGCGGCGGATAAAGCAGCGGAAGAAGCACGGTTTCGCACTCTCGATATTCTGCATGTCTCCGCGCTTGGCGTGCAGGCACTGCGCGTTGCTATTCCGGCACTGATTGTCTCGCTGTTCGTCAGCGCTGATATGGTGAGCAATATGCTGAGCGCCATTCCCGAATTTGTGACCCGTGGGCTGCAGATTGCTGGCGGTTTTATCGTGGTGGTCGGTTACGCCATGGTGCTTCGCATGATGGGCGTGAAATATTTGATGCCTTTCTTTTTCCTCGGTTTCCTCGCAGGTGGCTACCTCGATCTCAGTCTGCTGGCGTTCGGTGGCGTCGGCGTGATCATGGCCCTGCTCTACATCCAGTTAAATCCACAGTGGCGTAAAGCTGAACCACATCCCCAGACCACCACTATCACCGCCCTTGACCAACTTGATGATTAACGGAGCCATCATGGAACAGAGAAAAATTACACGCAGCGATCTGGTGAGCATGTTTCTGCGCTCCAACCTGCAACAGGCATCCTTTAACTTTGAACGTATTCACGGGCTGGGTTTTTGCTACGACATGATCCCCGCCATCAAACGACTTTACCCATTAAAAGAGGATCAAGTTGCGGCGCTCAGGCGACACCTGGTGTTCTTCAATACCACGCCAGCCGTATGTGGCCCGGTCATCGGCGTCACTGCCGCCATGGAAGAGGCGCGAGCCAACGGCGCGGAAATTGATGACGGTACCATTAACGGCATCAAAGTCGGCCTGATGGGACCGTTGGCAGGTGTTGGCGATCCACTGGTCTGGGGAACGCTGCGCCCGATTACCGCCGCGCTCGGCGCATCTCTGGCACTTTCGGGCAACATTCTCGGCCCCCTGCTGTTCTTCTTTATTTTCAATGCAGTACGTCTGGCAATGAAATGGTATGGGCTGCAACTGGGCTTTCGTAAAGGGGTGAATATCGTCAGCGATATGGGCGGTAATTTGCTGCAAAAACTGACCGAAGGCGCGTCGATTCTCGGGCTGTTTGTAATGGGCGTACTGGTGACCAAATGGACATCGATCAACGTGCCGTTAGTGGTTTCACAAACGCCTGCCGCCGATGGTGCCACCGTCACTATGACCGTACAGAACATTCTCGACCAGCTTTGCCCTGGATTGCTGGCGCTCGGTTTGACGCTGCTGATGGTACGTCTGCTCAACAAAAAAATTAACCCGGTATGGCTGATTTTCGCCCTGTTTGGTTTAGGGATTATCGGTAATGCGCTGGGCTTCCTGTCCTGATTCTTCGCCCCGGCACGACTGCCGGGGTCATCGCTCAACATGAGGTGGTTTATGAAAACAACAGCTCTGCGTCTTTATGGCAAACGTGACCTGCGTCTGGAAACCTTTGACCTTCCTGAAATGCAGGAGGATGAAATCCTCGCGACGGTGGTCACTGACAGCCTGTGCCTCTCTTCCTGGAAAGAGGCCAATCTGGGGGAAAACCATAAAAAAGTACCCGACGATGTGGCGACCAATCCCATCATCATCGGCCACGAATTTTGCGGCGATATTCTGGCCGTGGGTAAAAAGTGGCAGCACAAATTCCAGCCGGGTCAGCGTTATGTGATTCAGGCCAACCTGCAACTCCCCGACCGCCCGGACTGCCCCGGCTACTCCTTCCCGTGGGTAGGCGGCGAAGCGACGCATGTGGTTATTCCCAACGAGGTCATGGAACAAGATTGCCTGCTGGCATACGACGGCGAAACCTATTTTGAAGGCTCGCTGGTTGAACCGCTTTCCTGCGTGATTGGCGCGTTCAACGCCAACTATCATCTTCAGGAAGGTAGTTATAACCACACGATGGGGATTCGCCCGCAAGGGCGCACGCTGATCCTCGGCGGCACCGGACCAATGGGACTGTTGGCGATTGATTATGCGCTACATGGACCCGTTAACCCTTCGCTGCTCGTCATTACCGATACCGACAACGACAAATTGAGTTATGCGCGCAAGCACTATCCATCAGAACCGCAAACACTGATTCATTATCTCAATGCCACCGATGCAGCATTTGATACGTTAATGGCGCTGAGTGGCGGTCACGGCTTCGATGATATTTTCGTCTTTGTGCCTAATGAAGGACTGGTGACTCTCGCCTCTTCCTTGCTGGCGACAGATGGTTGCCTGAATTTCTTCGCCGGACCGCAGGATAAGCACTTCAGCGCGCCAATTAATTTCTACGATGTGCATTATGCATTTACCCACTACGTAGGCACGTCAGGCGGCAATACCGACGACATGCGCGCAGCGGTCAAATTGATTGAAGAGAAAAAAGTGCAGGCCGCAAAAGTGGTAACACATATTCTTGGGCTGAATGCCGCGGGCGAAACCACGCTTGAATTGCCTGCCGTCGGCGGCGGGAAAAAACTGGTGTATACCGGGAAATATCTGCCGCTGACATCACTCACGCAGATTCAGGATGAAGAACTGGCGGCGATTCTGGCGCGTCATCAGGGAGTCTGGTCTGGCGAGGCGGAGCAGTACCTGCTCGCCCATGCAGAGGCGATTTCCCATGATTAATCGCGATACTCAACTCTGCATGTCGCTGGCCGGCCGCCCCGGTAACTTCGGCACGCGTTTTCACAATTATCTTTATGAAAAGCTGGGGCTGAATTTCATCTATAAAGCGTTCACCACCCAGGATATTGCAGCGGCGGTGAAAGGGGTTCGCGCGTTGGGTATTCGCGGTTGCGCTGTGTCGATGCCGTTTAAAGAAAGCTGCATGCCTTTTCTCGACGCGATCGATCCGTCGGCGAAGGTCATTGATTCCGTGAATACCATCGTGAATGACGACGGCAGGCTGACCGGGTTTAACACCGACTATATCGCGGTGAAAAGCCTGATTACCCACCACCAGCTCAATACCACCACGCGAGTGATGATTCGCGGCAGTGGCGGCATGGGCAAAGCGGTGATTGCCGCCTTTCGCGACGCGGGGTTTACGGATGTTATCATTGCCGCCCGCAACCGCGAGAGCGGCCCGGCGCTGGCGAAGCAGTATGGGTTTCAGTGGCAACCGCAGCCGGAAGGCATCGCCTGCGACATTCTGGTCAACGTGACGCCCGTTGGCATGAGCGGCGGTAAAGAGAGCCATGAGCTGGCCTTCAGCGAAACGATGGTCTCAACGGCAAGCGTCGTTTTTGATGTCGTGGCCTTGCCGCCGGAAACGCCGCTCATTCGCCTGGCGCAACGGCTTGATAAGCAGACGATTAGCGGTGCGGAGGTGATTGCTTTACAGGCCGTCGAGCAGTTCGCAATGTATACCGGCGTACGGCCTGATGCGCAACTGATTGCTGAGGCGGCACAATTTGCACGAGAAGGATAAGAAACATCAGCGCCTTGTTTGCCACGCCAGAAGCAATGCGCAACATCGTGAGCCATGTCAGTAAGCGGTTAAAATCACAGTGGTAGCATGGCTCCCGTGATTTCTTACTAACCGGAGAAGTAATGGAACTGCTTTTATTGAGTAACTCGACGCTGCCGGGTAAAGCCTGGCTGGAACACGCGCTGCCGCTGATTGCTGAACAGTTGCAGGGTCGCCGTTCAGCGGTATTTATTCCTTTCGCTGGCGTAACGCAGACCTGGGATGATTACACAGCGAAAACGGCTGCGGTTCTCGCTCCGCTGGGTGTTTCTGTCACCGGTATTCATAGCGTTGTCGATCCCGTTGCCGCGATTGAAAATGCTGAGATCGTGATTGTCGGCGGCGGTAATACTTTCCAGTTGCTGAAACAGTGCCGCGAGCGCGGGCTGCTGGCACCAATTACTGACGTGGTGAAACGTGACCGCTGAACTATTGGCTGGAGCGCAGGCGCTAACCTTGCTTGCCCAACCATTCGTACCACCAACGATATGCCGATTGTCGATCCGCAAGGTTTCGATGCGCTGAATCTGTTCCCGTTGCAAATCAACCCGCACTTCACCAACGCGCTGCCGGAAGGCCATAAAGGTGAAACGCGTGAGCAGCGTATTCGCGAACTGCTGGTCGTCGCGCCAGAACTGACGATTATTGGTCTGCCGGAAGGTAACTGGATCACAGTAAGTAAAGGTCACGCTACGCTGGGTGGCCCGAACACCACTTATGTATTTAAGGCTGGTGAAGAAGCGGTTCCGCTGGAAGCGGGTCACCGTTTTTAAATGAATTGCCGGATGCATGATCCGGCATCTTGTTCATCGTGCCTGATGCGACGCTTTACGCGTCTTATCAGGCCTACAGGGTCACGGTATTAATACTCGTCCCGTCCTTCGTCTTCATCCGGCTGTTCCAGCACACTGTAAGCCACCGAACAAAACAGCGAGTTCAGACGCTGCATATCTCCCAGTAAGCCTAAATGTAGCGAACTGGTTTCAATGCTTTGCACGTTTTGCTGATGCAGGCGATCGACGTGGGCATGGGAATAGCGGCGATTAAGAATGCGAAAACGATGTTTGCTACGGCGCAAACGACGGGCGGTGGTAACATCGCCAGAGAAGAAAACCGACATTGCCAGTTTTAAATTACTGAGCAATTGCTCATAGAGCGCATCCAGTTCCTTCAAACCATCAAGCGAAAATGCTCGCCTTGCAGCCAGCGATTTGTCGGCAATTTCGCTGCCCATGCGCTCGACGATATCGGAGGCCTGTTCAAGGTTGAGCGACATTTCGATGATCTCCGCCCAGCGGCGCGACTCTTCTTCTGCCAGTTCCTCTTTTGGCATTCGCGCCAGATACAGCTTAATGGCGGTGTAGAGAACGTTGATATCATCTGCCAGCTTACGCAGCTCTTTCTCCTGCCGTGGCTCGCCGTGCATCACTTTATTCAACCCTTCCATCATCTGTTCCATGGCGTCGCCAATGCGCAGGGTTTCGCGCGCGGCGTTCGCCAGAGCAAGCGTGGGCGTATCCAGCGCGCTGACATCCAGATGTTTGGGTCGTAGCTGGGTATCCAGTTCCGGTTCATCGCGAATAATCGTTTTGCAAAACCGTGCCATCGGGTCAACAAATGGCAGCATGACCAGGCAGCGTACAAGGTTGTAGAAGACGTGGAAATAGATCACCAGTTCCGCTTTTGGCAGTGGCAACTTCCCCATTGTCTCTGCCAGCAAATGGACAAACGGCAGGATAATCAGGCTACCCACCAGCTTAAACAGCAGGCTACCCAGCGCGACACGGCGGGCTGCGGCATTGGCGGCACTGTTGTTGAGCATCGCCAGCAGACCGGAACCGAGGTTAGCACCAATCACCAGACAGAGCGCCACGGGGAAGGAGATAATGCCTGCGGCGGTCAGAGTCGCGGTCAGCAGTACAGCAGCAAGGCTGGAGTAGCTGATAATGGCGAACATCGCGCCAATCAGCGCATCCAGCAGAATATCGCCGGTCAGCGAGGCAAAGATCACCTGAACGCCGTTTGCCTGGGTGATCGGCGTTACGGCCTGCACAATCAACTCCAGCGCCAGCAAAATCAGCCCAAGACCAATACCGACGCGGCCCAGTTGCCCGGCGCGTGACTGTTTGCGTCCGAGGAAAAAAATCACGCCGATAAAAATAAGTAACGGTGACAGCCAGGATAAATCGAAGGTGAGAATACGCGCCATTAGCGCCGTCCCGACATCTGCACCCAGCACAATCACCAGAGCCGGTGCGAGGGCTACCAGATCCTGAGCGACAAACGAGGTCACCAGCATGGTGGTGGCATTACTGCTCTGCACCAGTGCGGTAACGCCTATCCCCGCGCAAAAGGCGAGCGGCTTCTTTTCGACGCTTCGGCTAAGAACAGTACGCAGACGCGCGCCGAAGACGCGCATTACGCCGGTTCGAACAATATGAGTCCCCCAGACCAGCAGGGCGACGGCAGAAAGCAGGTGAAGCAGCGTTAACACGAGTTCAGGTTCTCCTTATCGTTATATGTTCCTGAAGCAATTGAATGACCAAAGGACCGGAAACACGCTGACTGGCATCTTTACTGTGCCTTTTGACCTTCGTTTTTCCGGCTAAGATTATTCCAGCCTGATTCCAGTATAAGTGTTTCATATTAATAAAGAGACAGGGCACTCATTGAGCGCCCTGTTTGTTGTAAGGAAAAGTGACAGATTTGTGAATCAGTCCGCGTCATACCCCAGATTCGGTGCCAGCCAGCGTTCAACATCTGAGACGCTCATACCTTTACGGCGGGCATAGTCTTCAACCTGATCGCGCTGGATTTGCGCCACCGCGTAATACTTGCTGTCCGGGTGGCTGAAGTACCAACCCGAAACCGATGCACCGGGCCACATGGCGAAAGATTCTGTGAGTTTCATGCCGGTATGTTTTTCCACTTCCAGCAGCTCCCAGATGGTGGCTTTTTCCGTATGTTCCGGGCAGGCCGGATAGCCCGGTGCCGGACGGATGCCCTGGTAGTTTTCGCGGATCAGCTCTTCGTTGCTGAGGTTCTCGTTCGGCGCATAGCCCCAGTAGACTTTACGCACACGCTCATGGAGATACTCCGCAAAGGCTTCCGCCAGACGGTCTGCAAGGGCTTTCACCATGATTTTGTTGTAATCATCGTGCTGCGCTTCAAAGGCATCAGCCAGTGCGTCCTCTTCCAGCCCGCCAGTCACGGCAAATGCGCCGATGTAATCTGCTTTACCAGAAAGCTTCGGCGCAACGAAGTCAGCGAGACAGTAGTTAGCGAAGCCGGTTTTTTCGGTCTGTTGGCGCAGATGGTGGCTGACGTTGATCACATGGGTACGCGTTTCGTCACGGTAGATTTCAATGTCATCGCCCACACGGTTTGCCGGGAACAGGCCCACCACGCCACGCGGGTTCAGCATTTTTTCGGCGCTTAATTTATCCAGCATGTCGTTGGCGTCTTTAAACAGCCGCTGCGCCTCAACACCTACCACTTCATCTTCCAGAATGCGCGGATACTTCCCGGCCAGCGACCAGGTCATAAAGAACGGCGTCCAGTCGATGTAATTACGCAGCGTTTCGATGCTGGCTTCGACTTCCTGCACACCGAGACGGTGCGCCACCGGCGGCGTGTAAGCCTGCCAGTCAAAAGCGAAGTCGTTATCACGCGCCGCTTCCAACGTGACCGGTGGTGTGCGTGGTTTCTTTCGTCCGTGCTGAATACGCACGGTTTCGTACTCCTTGCGGGTACGAGCAACGAAATCATCGCGCTGAGTGTCGGAAAGCAACGCCGCCACCACACCAACGGTGCGTGAAGCGTTCTGCACATACACCGTCGGGCCGCTGTAGTTCTGCTCAATTTTCACCGCCGTGTGCGCTTTTGAGGTGGTCGCGCCGCCAATCAATAGCGGAATGGTGAAGCCCTGACGCTCCATCTCTTTCGCCACGTTAACCATCTCGTCCAGCGACGGCGTGATCAGCCCCGAAAGGCCAATCAAATCAGCATTCACTTCTTTAGCGGTACGGAGAATTTTTTCCGCAGGCACCATCACGCCGAGATCGACAATTTCGTAGTTGTTACATTGCAGCACCACGCCAACGATATTTTTACCGATGTCGTGGACATCGCCCTTCACTGTGGCGATCACCATCTTGCCGTTGGTTTTACCCTGCTCTTTGCTGGCTTCAATGAACGGCTCGAGATACGCCACCGCCTGTTTCATGACGCGCGCCGATTTCACCACCTGCGGCAGGAACATTTTGCCCTCGCCAAACAGGTCGCCGACCACGTTCATGCCGTCCATCAACGGGCCTTCAATCACTTCAATCGGACGCGTAGCCTGCTGGCGGGCTTCTTCGGTATCCTGCTCGATAAACTCGGTAATGCCTTTGACCAGCGAGTATTCCAGACGTTTATTCACTTCCCACGAACGCCACTCTGCCTGCTGGGTGTTAGCGGTGTCGTCGGTTTTGCTGCCGCGATATTTCTCGGCAAGCTCGAGTAAACGCTCGGTGCCATCGTCGCGACGGTTGAGGATCACATCCTCCACCGCGTCGCGTAGCTCGGTAGGCAGGTCGTCGTAAATCGCCAATTGCCCGGCGTTGACGATCCCCATATCCATGCCATTGCGAATAGCGTAGTAGAGGAACACCGCGTGAATGGCTTCGCGCACCGGATCGTTGCCACGGAATGAGAAAGAAACGTTAGAAACGCCGCCGGAAATCAGTGCGTGCGGCAGTTCACGTTTGATGTCTTCACACGCGCCGATAAAGTCCTGCGCGTAATTGTTGTGCTCTTCAATGCCAGTTGCGACCGCGAAGATGTTCGGGTCGAAGATGATATCTTCAGCCGGGAAGCCAACCTCTTCGGTGAGGATTTTGTACGCCCGACGGCAAATCTCGATTTTCCGTGCGCGGGTATCGGCCTGGCCCTGTTCGTCAAAAGCCATTACCACGACTGCCGCACCGTAACGACGCAACAATTTCGCGTGATGGATAAAAGCGTCGACGCCTTCTTTCATCGAAATAGAGTTAACAATGCCTTTGCCCTGGATACACTTCAGACCTTTTTCAATGACATCCCATTTTGAGGAGTCGATCATAATCGGCACGCGAGCGATATCCGGTTCACCGGCAATCAGATTGAGAAAACGCACCATCGCCGCTTCGGCGTCGAGCATCCCTTCATCCATGTTGATATCGATAATCTGCGCACCGTTTTCCACCTGCTGACGCGCCACATCCAGCGCCTCGCTGTATTTCTCTTCTTTGATCAGGCGCTTGAACTTAGCGGAACCGGTGACGTTGGTGCGTTCACCCACGTTCACAAACAGGCTATCTTCGCCAATGTTCAGCGGCTCCAGGCCGGACAAACGGCAGGCTACGGGGATTTCCGGCAGTTTGCGCGGCGCTAATCCTTCTACTGCACGACTCATCGCTGCAATATGTTGTGGCGTGGTGCCACAGCAGCCGCCGACGATATTGAGAAAGCCCGCTTGCGCCCATTCACGTATCTGTTTTGCCATCGTGTCGGCGTCGAGATCGTACTCACCAAAGGCGTTGGGTAGCCCGGCGTTTGGGTGCGCGGTGACGTAGCATTCCGCAATCCGTGACAGCTCCTGCACGTACTGGCGCAGTTCGTCTGGCCCCAGCGCACAGTTAAGGCCGAAAGTCAGCGCTTCGGCGTGGCGCAGAGAGTTATAAAACGCTTCGGTGGTCTGCCCGGAGAGCGTGCGCCCGGAGGCGTCGGTGATGGTGCCGGAGATCATAATCGGCAGCTCAACGCCCAGCGCTTCAAACTCCGTTTTCACCGCAAAAACCGCCGCTTTGGCGTTAAGGGTGTCGAAAACGGTTTCGATCAGGATCAGATCCGCACCACCTTCCACCAGCGCTTTGGTGGATTCGCGATAGGCCGCCACCAGCTGGTCAAAAGTGATGTTGCGGAATGCCGGATCGTTGACGTCCGGAGAAATAGACGCCGTGCGGTTGGTCGGGCCGAGAACACCGGCAACGTAGCGCGGTTTCTCCGGCGTGCGCGCGGTCCACTCATCAGCACAGGCGCGCGCCAGTTTCGCCGCCGCAAAGTTGATTTCCGCCGACAGGGATTCCATCTGGTAATCCGCCATCGCAATGGTTGTGGAGTTGAAGGTGTTGGTTTCGATGATATCCGCGCCCGCTTCAAAGTAGGCGTTGTGGATAGCGGCGATCACTTCCGGTTTACTGAGTACCAGCAGGTCGTTGTTGCCTTTGAGGTCGCATGGCCAGTCGGCAAAGCGTTCACCACGAAAATCGGCTTCGTTCAGTCGATAGCTCTGGATCATGGTGCCCATACCGCCGTCCAGCACCAGAATACGTTCATTTAACTGCGCACGCAGTTGTTCCACTTTGCTGCTCACACTTGCTCCCGACACGCTCAACCCAGATTTAATAAAAATTCAACAAACCATACTGGCATAAACGCATCTGTGGTAAAAGCGACCACCACGCAACATGAGATTTGTTCAACATTAACTCATCGGATCAGTTCAGCAACTATTGCATTAGCTAACAATAAAAATGAAAATGATTTCCACGATACAGAAAAAGGAGACTGTCATGGTCGCACCCATTCCCGCGAAACGCGGCAGAAAACCCGCCGTTGCCACCGCACCAGCGACTGGACAGGTTCAGTCTTTAACGCGTGGCCTGAAATTACTGGAGTGGATTGCCGAATCCAATGGCAGTGTGGCACTCACGGAGCTGGCGCAACAAGCCGGGTTACCCAATTCCACGACCCACCGCCTGCTAACCACGATGCAACAGCAGGGTTTCGTGCGTCAGGTTGGCGAACTGGGACACTGGGCAATCGGCGCACATGCCTTTATGGTCGGCAGCAGCTTTCTCCAGAGCCGTAATTTGTTAGCAATTGTTCACCCTATCCTGCGCAATCTAATGGAAGAGTCTGGCGAAACGGTCAATATGGCGGTGCTTGATCAAAGCGATCATGAAGCGATTATTATCGACCAAGTACAGTGTACCCACCTGATGCGAATGTCCGCGCCTATCGGCGGTAAATTACCTATGCACGCTTCCGGTGCGGGTAAAGCCTTTTTAGCCCAACTGAGCGAAGAACAGGTGACGAAGCTGCTGCACCGCAAAGGGTTACATGCCTATACCCACGCAACGCTAGTGTCTCCTGTGCATTTAAAAGAAGATCTCGCCCAAACGCGCAAACGGGGTTATTCATTTGACGATGAGGAACATGCGCTGGGGCTACGTTGCCTTGCAGCGTGTATTTTCGATGAGCACCGTGAACCGTTTGCCGCAATTTCTATTTCCGGACCGATTTCACGTATTACCGATGACCGCGTGACCGAGTTTGGCGCGATGGTGATTAAAGCGGCGAAGGAAGTGACGCTGGCGTACGGTGGAATGCGCTGACTTTTTCGCCTCTGATTTATACGAATCGAACGCTAAACCGCTGCCTGCGCCGATACGCATAAACATCTTCCACATGCCCTTCACGGATACGGTTTTGTAGCGCGCGCCAGTAGTCGGCGCGGAACAGGTCGGCGTGCATCTCTTCAAACAGTGGCCCAATACGCGAGTCGGCGCATAGCCAATGGCGAAACTCTTCCGGGAAAACATCGCCCGGCGAGACGCTGTACCACGGTTCGCTGGCAAGTTCGTCCTCCGGGTAGCGCGGCGGCGGGATGTCGCGGAAATTCACTTCCGTCATGTAGCAAATTTCGTCGTAATCATAAAACACCACACGCCCGTGACGGGTGACACCGAAGTTTTTAAACAGCATGTCGCCAGGGAAAATGTTAGCGGCGGCAAGCTGGCGAATAGCGTTACCGTATTCTTCAATGGCATCGCGCAACTGCTGACCTTCCACTTGTTCCAGCCAGATATTGAGCGGCACCATCCGCCGCTCGATATAAAGATGGCGAATCACAATTTGTTCGCCGAGATCGGTGATTTTTTCCGCTGCTTCCTGGAGCAGTAATTCCATTAATGCCGGGGAAATATGCCGCTTCTCCAGCACAAAGTTTTCAAACTCCTGGGTGTCCGCCATTCGGCCCACACGATCGTGCTCTTTCACCAGTTGGTAGCAGGCACAAACGTGAGCGGCAGACATCTCTTTCTGCGGCGCGAACCTGTCTTTGATGACTTTGAAGACCCGATCAAAACCCGGCAACGTAAACACCAGCATCACCATGCCACGAATACCCGGCGCTTCAATGAACTGCTCATTACAGCCCTGTAGATAAACGAGATATTCGCGGTAGCTTTCGGTTTTAGCGTGCTTCTGGCAGCCGATAGCCATATACAATTCAGCGGTGGTTTTACCTGGCAGAATTTCCCGTAGCCACTCGACCAGCGCTGCGGGCAGCGGTGCATAAACCATAAAATAAGAACGCGCAAAGCCAAAAACAATGCTCGCTTCGGCGGTCGTCGTCAGGCAAGTATCAATAAATAACTCGCCGTCGTCCGTCTGGTGGATCGGCAGCAAAAATGGCAATGTGCCGGAAGGCGTGATCAGTTTGCCCACCAGCCAGGCGGCTTTATTGCGGTAAAACAGTTCGTTCGCCACCTGTAAATGACTTTCCGCGAGGTTGTCTGTCCCCAGCGTTTCCGTCAGATGGCGAACGATGTAATGAATGTCACGGCTTTTATTCTGCCAGCGCAGACGCAACGGCAGGTCGCTGATAACACGCATCAGCAGAGATTCCCAGCCGTGATCGGAGTGAAAGTCTTTCGCCAGCGGGCGCGGAATGGTACGAAAACGGCGCTCTGGCTGGGAGCTAAAGATAAAAAGCCGCTCGGGAGTAAGCGAGCGGTGGTCAAATAACCGACAGTACACGGAGTTAAAAAAGCTCTCCGCAATCTCGAAGCGCGGGTAATCCGGCAACAGCCGCGTGTAATGCTCTTTGACGCGCAGTAAAAATGCCGCGTCCGTGCTTTGGCCGTTGGTAATGCAGCGCAGTTGCTCCACCACCAGACCCACGTGATGATCGTAAAGATGGATACGGTTTTTCATCGCCTGCTGGACAGCATGCCAGTCGGCCTGTTCGAAACGCTGCTGCGCCCCGGAAGTCACTTCGAGGAATCGACCATACTGAGCGTCGAAGCCTTGCAGAATGGTTTGTGCAATCAGTAATTCCAGGCCACGCGGCATTTAGCGCCCTCATCAGGAGCAGAGAATTGCCGGATGCGGCGTAAACGCCTTATCCAGCCTACGTTCGGCAACGGTTGTAGGCATGATAAGACGCGCAAGCGTCGCATCAGGCATCGTGCACCGATTGCCGGATGCGGCGTAAATGCCTTATCCGGCCTACAGTCAGCAACGTTTGTAGGTTGCTTAGAACTGCGATTCTTCAGTGGAGCCAGTCAGTGCGGTAACCGACGACGTGCCGCCCTGAATAATGGTCGTCACTTTATCGAAGTAACCTGTACCCACTTCCTGCTGGTGAGATACGAAGGTATAGCCATCTTTCGCGGCGGCAAATTCCGGCTGCTGCACTTTCTCAACATAGTGCTTCATACCCTCGCCCTGGGCATAGGCGTTTGCCAGGTCAAACATGTTGAACCACATGCTGTGGATACCTGCCAGGGTGATGAACTGGAACTTGTAGCCCATATCCGACAGCTGCTGCTGGAAGCTGGCAATAGTTTTGTCGTCGAGGTTTTTCTGCCAGTTGAACGAAGGCGAGCAGTTATAAGCCAGCAGTTTGCCCGGATATTTCGCGTGGATGGCTTGTGCAAAGCGACGCGCCAGTTCCAGATCCGGCGTGGAGGTTTCACACCATACCAGGTCAGCATATGGCGCATACGCCAGGCCACGGCTGATCGCTTGTTCAATACCTGCATGAGTACGGAAGAAGCCTTCACTGGTACGCTCGCCGGTAATAAATTCGCTGTCATACGGGTCGCAATCGGAGGTAATCAGATCCGCCGCATCAGCATCGGTACGGGCAACCAGAAGGGTTGGAACGCCCGTCACGTCAGCTGCCAGACGCGCCGCGACCAGTTTCTGAATAGCTTCCTGAGTTGGCACTAAAACTTTGCCGCCCATGTGACCGCATTTCTTCACTGATGCCAGCTGATCTTCGAAGTGAACTGCCGCTGCACCGGCTTCAATCATCGCTTTCATCAGTTCAAAGGCATTCAGGACACCGCCAAAACCGGCTTCCGCATCAGCAACGATCGGCAGGAAGTAATCGACATAGCGCGGATCGCCCGGCTCAATGCCCGCGGACCATTGGATCTGATCCGCACGGCGGAAGGTGTTGTTGATCCGCTCCACCACAGCTGGCACCGAGTTTGCCGGATAGAGCGACTGATCCGGATACATGCTGGCCGCCAGGTTAGCGTCCGCCGCTACCTGCCATCCCGACAGATAGACCGCTTCAATACCCGCTTTCGCCTGTTGCAGCGCCTGACCGCCAGTCAGTGCACCGAGGCTGTTGATGTAGCCTTTTTTCGACTCGCCGTGCAGCAGACGCCACATTTTCGCCGCGCCCAGTTGCGCCAGCGTGCATTCAGGATTGACTGAACCGCGTAATTTCACCACATCTTCCGCGCTGTATGGCCGAGTAATGCCTTCCCAACGCGGTTGAGTCCACTCTTTCTGTAATTCTTCAATTTGTTGTGTACGGGTTTTCATGTGCAGATGCTCCATAGTTATGTGGTGGTTTACGCTAACAGGCGGTAGCCTGGCAGGGTCAGGAAATCAATTAACTCATCGGAAGTGGTGATCTGTTCCATCAAACGTGCGGCATCGTCAAAACGCCCCTGGGAGAAACGTTCTTCGCCCAGTTCGCTGGCAATGACTTTCATCTCTTCGCCCAGCATCTGGCGGAACAAGGCTTTGGTCACCGGTTTGCCATTGCTCAACGTTTTTTGATGATGGATCCACTGCCAGATTGAGGTACGGGAAATTTCAGCCGTCGCCGCATCTTCCATCAGGCCATAAATCGGCACGCAGCCGTTGCCGGAGATCCATGCTTCGATGTACTGCACAGCCACGCGAATGTTGGCGCGCATACCTTCTTCGGTGCGTTCACCATCACAAGGTGCCAGCAGCTGATCGGCAGTAATCGGCGCGTCTTGTTCGCGCATCACTTCAAGCTGATTTTTACGGGAGCCGAGAATGTCGTTGAATACCGCCATTGCCGTATCCGCAAGACCTGGGTGAGCGATCCATGTGCCATCGTGACCGTTATTGGCTTCCAGCGATTTATCCGCTTTTACTTTGTTGAGCACCTGGTTATTGCGCTCTTCATCTTTGCTCGGAATAAACGCCGCCATGCCGCCCATCGCAAATGCGCCGCGTTTATGGCAGGTTTTAATCAACAGGCGTGAGTAAGCATTCAGGAAGGGTTTATCCATCGTCACTGCCTGTCTATCTGGCAGGACGCGATCGGGATAGTTTTTCAACGTTTTGATATAACTGAAGATGTAATCCCAACGACCGCAGTTCAGACCAACAATATGGTCACGCAGCGCGTGAAGGATTTCGTCCATCTGGAACACGGCGGGCAGCGTTTCAATCAGCAACGTCGCCTTGATGGTGCCGCGCGGCAGATTAAAGCGATCTTCTGCATAGCTGAAGACTTCGCTCCACCAGGCCGCTTCCTGCCAGGACTGGGTTTTCGGCAGATAGAAATAGGGACCGCTGCCTTTTGCTAACAGAGCCTGGTAGTTGTGGAAGAAATAGAGCGCAAAATCAAACAGGCTGCCAGGAATTGCTTCGCCGCGCCAGGTGACATGTTTTTCCGGCAAGTGCAGACCGCGAACCCGACAAATCAACACCGCTGGATTGGGCTTGAGCTGATAAATTTTGCCTGCTTCATTGGTATAGCTGATGGTGCCGTTAACCGCATCGCGCAGGTTAATTTGCCCGTCGATCACTTTGTTCCAGTCCGGGGCCAGTGAATCTTCGAAATCGGCCATAAAGACTTTCACATTGGCGTTGAGCGCGTTGATCACCATCTTGCGCTCAACCGGGCCAGTTATCTCGACTCGACGATCTTGTAAGTCCGCGGGAATACCACGAATTTTCCAGTCAGCATCACGAATGGAAGCTGTTTCCGAAATAAAATCAGGCAACGTTCCGTTATCGATATCCTGCTGCTGCTGAATGCGCGCTGCCAGAAGTTTATTGCGTTGTGGCGTAAAATGCGTCACCAGCTCAGTCAGAAATTCTACCGCTTCGGCAGTAAGAATTTGCTTCTCCTGCTCGCCATACGGCCTTATGAAAGCCAGTTCATCGGTTGTTGTTGCCTGTTCAGTCATCGTGCAGCTCCTCGTCATGGATCCGAAAACTTCCCCACTGTGAACGAAGGATCGTTGTGCGCTTTTCGTTCAGCACAACTAAGACTACTCATTTAAAATGCAAAATCAAAAACAATTTCCATTTTAATTAAAAATACTTGATAACTTATTGATAACAATATGAATAAATTTTATTCACCTACTGAGGTGCGTTTCGGAAATAAAAAAGGCACCCGAAGGTGCCTGAGGTAAGGTGCTGAATCGCTTAACGATCGACTATCACAGAAGATTAATCCAGCGTTGGATTCATGTGCCGTAGATCGTATGGCGTGATCTGGTAGACGTAATAGTTGAGCCAGTTGGTAAACAGCAAATTACCGTGACTACGCCAGCTCGCTCGCGGTTTGTTTTGCGGATCATTGTGCGGGAAATAGTTATACGGTACTTCCGGGTCTAGTCCGGCTTCCACATCGCGGAAATATTCCTGCGCCAGCGTTTGCGCATCATATTCGGGATGGCCCGTCACAAAGGCAATGCGCTTATCTTTGCTGGCAAACAGATATGCATCCCCTTCTTCCGTCTCTGCCAGAATTTCCAGATCGGTGTAATCACGAATCAACGCTGCCGGAAAGTCAGCATAGCGCGAATGCGGTGCCAGGAATGAATCATCAAAGCCACGCGTCAGAAGCGCATGAGGATGGAGAATATGATGCTCGTAAACGCCAGAGAGTTTGTCGGTGCGAGTTTGCTTAGGAATGCCGTAGAGGATATTTAGCGCGGCCTGTACCGCCCAGCAGACAAACAGCGTCGAGGTGACGTGATCTTTCGACCACTCCAGCACCTGTTTGATCTGCGGCCAGTAAGCGACATCATTAAACTCCACCAGGCCCAGCGGCGCGCCGGTAACTATCAGACCGTCAAAGTTTTGTTCCTGAATATCTTCAAAGTTACAGTAGAAGTTATTCAGATGCTCTGCGGGCGTGTTGCGCGATTCACGGGAATCAATGCGCAACAGCTGAATATCGACCTGCAAAGGTGAGTTTGAAAGCAGGCGCAGAAACTGATTTTCAGTTTCGATCTTCTTCGGCATCAGGTTAAGGATAAGTACCTTTAGCGGACGAATTTCCTGACCAGACGCACGAGAAGTTGTCATCACAAAGACGTTTTCTTCACGCAAGAAATTGACGGCGGGTAGCTCGTCCGGCACACGAATCGGCATAACCTGATTACCTCACTACATACGCTTATACGTTTAGACATCCAGATAGCTGAAGATAACCAGAAAATTTGCCAATGTCGAGTCTGCATGTTGAAGGTGAGAAAGTTTCAAGGAAAAGGCTACGTTAGAATATAAGAATGACGAAAAGGAGAGAAAATGGTTATTAGTATTCGCCGCTCACGGCATGAGGAAGGGGAGGAACTCGTTGCGATTTGGTGTCGTTCTGTCGATGCCACTCACGATTTTTTATCAGCAGAGTATCGGGCCGAGCTGGAGGAGCTAGTTCGTTCCTTCTTGCCGGAAGCGCCGTTGTGGGTCGCGGTTAATGAGCGGGATCGGCCGGTTGGGTTTATGTTGTTAAGTGGGCAGCATATGGATGCGCTGTTTATCGATCCTGATGTGCGCGGCTGCGGCGTGGGTCGGATGCTGGTGAAGCATGCGCTCTCAATGGCCCCGGAACTGACAACCAATGTTAATGAGCAAAATGAGCAGGCGGTTGGGTTCTATAAGAAGGTGGGTTTTAAGGTTACGGGACGCTCTGAGGTGGACGATTTGGGGAAACCGTATCCATTGCTGAATCTGGCATATGTGGGGGATAATGCGGATATCTGCACTCGCCGCAACTCTTCGTAGGTCGGGTAAGACGCGCCAGCGTCGCATCCGACCTTTTTCTGCACCAGCGCAAAAAGGCCATCCGTCAGGATGGCCTTTCGCTTAATTTGATGCCTGGCAGTTCCCTACTCTCGCATGGGGAGACCCCACACTACCATCGGCGCTACGG
>OBVO01000470.1_pt1 | contig 24305 bp, 22 predicted proteins | sample 1495151 | NCBI WGS metagenome assembly OBVO01 (sample SAMEA2580019, study PRJEB22360) | human gut metagenome | reverse complement strand
TGAAAACACTCCGACACGAAAAAACAGAACCCGAGGCTCCACTCCCCGGGTTCTTTCATTTCACTGTTCAGCGCGTCACTATCTTCTTGAAGAAATCCTCCAGAGGAACATTGTAATAATCGCACAAATCAGCCAGCGTCGTCAGTGAAATGCTATGCCTTCCGCTTTCGATCCGCCCGATGTTCAGGTCGGTGTCGAACCGGACATTTTCTTGAGTAAGGCCTCTTTCCCGGCGGACTGTTTTCAGCCGATCCACGACTTGTTTCACCAGAATCTCATTACGCCGCTGCCGTTTCATAATGCAAATTTCCGCAATTATGCACTCAATTTTTACTACACACTTGTAGCACAGCGACTAAAACGACACCTTCAAACGTGTAGTTGCCGGAAGCATTACGAAAACAAATCCATTCAAGCCACTTTTCGGCCTTTTTAAAATATGCAAAAATAAAAAAATTGTTGTATAAAACAGCGAAAACAACCGGAACAGCGGCGAAAAAGCTGATGCCGGGGACCGTTCGTCACAGTTTTCACGCCCCGGTCTTCGGATCGCCCCGTCTTCCGAATGTGCACCGTATGCACTGCAAATCCGGCTCCGTTCGACTCCCGCAGAGTAGCGGTGAGCGCCGACTGGAAAAGAAAAACGACCTGCATTTCTGCAAGTCGTTGATTTTTAAGTGGTACCACCAGGAATCGAACCGGGGACACAAGGATTTTCAGTACAAACCATTGAAAATCACAATAGTTACACTATCTGCATCTTAGGATTCATTTCCAAGTTATCCACCTATTTTGGGTAAGACACAGGGAAAAACAAGACGTTGGGTTAAACAAAATTCATTACATATTTGTACACCTATCTCTCTTATCATTATAAGATTTAGGCGTACAATTCAAGAGAGGTTATTAAGGGATGGACAAACACAATTTTTCAAAGTCGAGCACCCATTTCTGCTGTTCCATAAAAGAACATCCCAACAGACCATGAATCTGTATGCCCGATTCTTCCTCCACTTTTCCAAAAGCCGAGGATAAATCCATCACCGAGAAAGCTGCTTTGTACTCCCGTTCTTCCAGAGAAAAAGTCATTTCAACTACATTTGTGGTTCGGAGTGTTCCATCTATCCCGAATTGATGCTGTTGGGCAGTTCCACTCGAAAGCTGGAAGAACTCAACCACTCTTTTATCAAGGACATTGATGTTACTCCCCGTATCAAGCAAAAAGCACAGGTTCTTGGCCTGTGCTTTTACTATGAGGAGGGGTAAACCTATTTGGGGTAATCCTATTATTGGGATATTCATTTCTTGTTCAAAATTATAAATTCAGTCTAAAACTTTTTCGTCCTATTGTTTCAAAAATAGTGTCTCCTCCTGTATAAAGTACGTCGCTATAAGAAACAGTTAATGTCTCGGGATCAAAGTCAACATCAATATTAAGCCATGCTTCCATATTATGAAATGCAATTCTATCGGGACAAAGTCGTTTTTCAAAATATTCCAGCCATGTATTTATAGTTTCTTTTATTGGATCGCTTTCTTCATCATTTAATATTTCGGTTAACAAGGCTTTATCAATATCAGGCCTTTGCTCTTTCCAATAAGTTTCTCTCCTTTTTCGGTCATATATTGTGTATAAATTGTACTGAATATCTTTGGGGTAAAATTCCGGATGAGAAGTTAATCTCCCCTTGCTTATTGACACAATCTCAAAAAATTCAGTCCAAGAGCAAGTATAGTTCCTTTGGAACCCGATAATTGCATAATAAGTTTGCCTTTTATGTTGGAACGAATATACTTTTTGAATTTGTGGGAATTCATCGGGCAATTTCAGCCATTTAGCCTTACCATTTTTGAGATATTGGAAATAAGTGCAGTAATTGCGTCCTGTCCCTCCCGTGAGATCATCATAGCTGTATATTTTGTATTTCTTATCAGGTGTATGCTGGACAAAGATGCCATTGGATGATCGGTCCATCAAACCTCCTTCACTATTATTTCCTTGGCTATTTTCAAATAAAGGCATTGTTTCGTTGAAAGTGATTGGTAGAGATAAATATTTCTCCAATTCACGATTAAACGCAGAGGACAGTTGCCAATTTGTGCTGAGATAGCAAACGGATAAAAGAGTATCAATATAATGAATATCATCGAATCTGGGCTTCTGAAGTATGTCAAAATGAGTTGTCCCTACTTTCCCTAATCCCAATAACAGTTGTTTGGCTTGAGGATAATATTTTTGCTGATACCGTCTAACGATGGAAGCCCAATCCAACCTCGCAGAATCCACATACTCAAAATATTCAAAGTACTCTTTATCATCATCGTCCGGACATACATCTTTCCAAAATTCATAGGAGCTGACTTGTTCTATGAACTTATCAAACCATATTACAGAGGTTGAATCGGAGCGTATAGGAGGTTGAATAGTATCCCTATCTACCAAGATTATAGAATTTGCAGATTCGATGGTTATGGTTTGTTGGTTTTGTCTATTTCCGCATCCTACAATCAATAGTACAAGTATTAATAAATAGTTTTTCATCTTCTGCTCTTGTATTTATATAGCCCTTTGAAAAATGTGTCACTCAATTTTCACCGTTTTTTCAATGGGAGTGCTTTCTCCATCTTCCCATTCTACCGTTTGTACAATTACATATCCGGGCCTATTAGGGTCTGGTCTACAAACATCACTCGGAGGGTTCAATGCATCATAACCAACCCGTAACAATTCTTTCCATTGATTAGTACGTGATAATGAATAAACCGTATATCTGCATATTCGGCTAACAGCTCTTTCATTAAAGCCTATTTCATCTATACCATCACCATTCAAATCTCCCTCGTTGGTTAATCGCTCAATCTGAAATTCGGTTTCTATGACAGGAATTGTTGGATTACTGAATGTTATATTATTGAGTTTCCCATCATCTACTTCATCAAGACTGTAATATTCAGCAGGGTTCGATTCGCTATAAGCATATTCAATCTTTCCGTCACCATTAAAATCACCTTTTATAGTATCTCGTTCATAAATATCTCCTACAACCGAATCCATTTGCTCTATCAACTTGGCATTGGCTGTGATTACACTTGGTTGTGGCCTATTTATACATCCAAGCATCAGCAACACAATAAGTATAGATAGATAATTTCTCATTTTAGGTTGTTGGATTTTGCGCAGTTAGATTGTGTATTTTATAGAAAAGTAAGTGAGCGGACTAATCATAATATTGAATATCTCTAACAGTAATCGCAATAGGTTGAGGACGCAAATTTTCAAGAGGTTTCCCTATTTGTTTGCGTAGCATTATTACATCTTCCGGGTCTTGTCTGTATGCAACCCTATATATCCATTCTCCTCGTGAATTGTATTTATATTCGTATAGATATGCACCTGCATCCCATAATTTATCTTTTTCAAAGGCATCTACCAATTCACTATGAGCAATTTCCTGCATTGTCTCCCCATCAATTGTGATTGTTTGAGTTTTGCCATTCATGTAGAAAGCACAATGTGCTGAAATAACATCATTATTTTGATTATACTCCCAACCATATCTATTCCAGCGTTGAATCTCAGTATTTTTTGTTGTTACAATATCTTGGTATATACAATTCCATTTTTCATCATAGGAATACTTATGTTTTGTAACCGTTGCTGGATAATCCTCATATTGAGTCGTTTCGTTATATAGCAATTTTTCTGATTCAGCATCATAAACCCAAGTACTTTCTTCTGTCTTTTCACCGTCTCTTGTAGTTGTATAGAACTCAATATTTTTATCTGAGGGTGACGGCGGATATTCCACATTGATAATGATACTATTGTCTCTTATTATTTTTACCAATCGGCCTTGCTTATCACGGGTTTGCTTTTCCTCATGAAAAATTTTATCTCCAGTAGGGAGGTAGCCTTTTACGGTATTTTTCACTTTAATTATATCAAGGTTGGAGTTTCTTGTAATTTCTAATACCGCACGTCCTTCCCCATATTGTATAATTTGTTTAGAAGGCATTTTGTCCTCTGGTTTCATATAATACACTCTTTTGCGATAACCTTGTATATCTTTAATTAAAAGAGTATTACCAAATTTATCATAATGGACGGTATCGGAATATGCTCCAGGAATTCCATGCTCTACTTTGTTGCTAAAACCATAGGCTAAATCCAATTCAGAAGGAGCACCACATATAACTTCTCCATTATCGAGAGTTAAAGGTTCATAGTGCTTGGTAATGATACATTTTTGAGTCTCTTGTGGAACTTCCCATATATCAGGATTTTGATCACAACAACCTAATAATAAGGTAGAAATGAAGAGATATAATAAGTATTTCATATTTGACATGGGATTATCTATTATGCTCAATTCGCTCTTTTTCTTCCTTTGTAAAATCCCGTCCGCATTGAGTACAAATAAAATCATTTGTATCACTCTGAATATACCCAAGTCCACTAACCGGAGCTCCAATAGTTTCAGGTTCAAATGAGGGATGTTCACACGGTTTATCTCCCCATGCTTCACGGAGAGCTTCAGCTTTTTTAATATCCATAGGATACACAGTTTCTTCTGCCGTCCCTAACAGATGGGTTAGTAGTAAAAAAGAAAGCGCAGGACTGAAAGCCTATTTTACTAAAGCGGGTTCTGGAATACCTCGATGGATAAAACAAGCAACAGCCCTACGCCTATATACTTGGGTAAGTATACGACGAAAGGATAAGTTCGCTTATTCTCACCATCAATGAATTTTCCAGATTCGCTTTATGGGAATAAACTTACACTTTCCGTGTCAGTTAGTATGTTCCACAAAAGTAGAAAACTAACTTGGGAAATGCAATAACTCATCCTTCTTTTTAGGACTGTTGCAGAAACAAATTTCGGTTTAAAGTTTCAGAAAATCAATATTGATCTTAGAAATTGTTTACTCTTTCTTGCGGGGGTCTGCTCTTATGTAGGCCACAAGGACAAATATAATTCCTCCAACAAGTGTCAAATACAAATCTTTCATAATAATTCAGTACTCTAAAATAGTGCATAATCGGCACGTCTCACAATGATAGCTGAGTGCCCCCAAATAAAAAGAGAGGCATGGATTGCTCCACACCTCTCCAATTATAATCTCTTGGGATATTATCCCCGGATGATTTTCAGATAGTACGTCAGACTTTGAATTACCACATCTTCGATAAACTCCACAAAAGCCGAGTTATCTCCCGAGGATGCCTCCTCCAAAGTCTCATAGTAGCGTCGCCTCGTCTCATTGTCTCCCTTAATATTGGCAATGGGATAACCGTGTTGCATCAATATCAGATTCATCAACAGACGGGCTGTCCTGCCATTCCCATCAATAAAGGGATGAATAGACACCAATTTCTCGTGCATCTGAGCGGCCAATACAACAGGGTGCATGGAATCCTTGTTTGCCTCGTACCATTGAAACAACTCGTCCATTTGGGGCTGTAACAGGTAAGGCTGGGGAGGAATATGCTTGCTGCCGCTGATAATGACAGGTACACGGCGGTATTTCCCCGCATTGTCCTTGTTTATGCTGTGCAGGACTATGGCATGAATATCCAAAAGCACACGTTCCGAGATCGGCTCTTTCTTCTGGGCTATGTCCTTAATAAAATCAATGGCCTCTTTGTGATTGATAGCCTCCAGATGCTCCCTTAACCCTTTGCCTGCAATGGTAATACCTTTGTTGACCACCATATCCGTTTCATGGAGGGTCAGGGTATTTCCCTCGATGCGGTTGCTGTCATAGGTATATTCAATCTCCAGGGCCCCTGTGATGCGGTAATTTTCATTGGCCCTGTATTGATTCAATTCACCTAAAAGGGTATCGATCTGTTGCAACTTGTCATTCATACTCACAAAAATACACAAATTTCAGACAAAAGGTAATTTCCGGTGCTCTTTTGGAGGGCTTGTACATCTATCTTTCTATTATATAAGAGAGATAGATGTACAACTCATGCGCAGATAGATTCTATTGTTATAAGCAACTAAGTGCGCGATCTCCAACTTTCATATCATAATGGATAATAGACAGCCCGCAGCACTTCCGGTAAGAAAATCTTTATAGCTGACTGGTTAGTTAATAACAGAGAGAGATTTCCGGGAAAAACCCAGCGCACTTACTTTTGAATTATTTAGAAAGTAAGTGCGGGATATTTCAAGATGTCGAGTTTTTTTGTTCCATTCCTCTATAAGGTGCAGTTTTGGAAAATCCGACAGCCTGTCCTATTCCACAAACCACCTGTACTCGCTCTCTCCATACAGAGCCTTGTTGATACCCTCAGCCAGCTGCGAGGCATTGAGAGCCCTGTCCAGAAAATTGTCGATGTAGGAGGACTTATTGGCCTCTGTCAGGAGGTTGTAGACCTTCCACATGGAAATCTCTCTGCTCTGTGCATCCACTCCAAAAGCCTCGTCTTGGTAATAAGCCCTTGCCACCAGATTGATCTGGGTGTCAGTCATCAGCAGTTGGGGCAGTCTCTTTTTATCCTCCTGGGGCAGGCATTGATAAAGCCGTGACTTGCCCAAAAACTGAGCGAACTGATGTTCTGTCATGGAAGAGTTCACGAGGATTTGCATCTGCCTTGTGTGTTTCTCGGGGTTATAGAGCTGGAACAGCTCCATGACAGCCTGAAAGAGGGCCTGTGTATTCATCACCTTGATCTCACTCTTGTAGCCGTCCGTGGAGACACACATGTTACAGCAGACCATGTTCTGAAAGCCTACAAAGACCTTGAATTTCTCCGCAGATTTCCTGTTGTAGAGGTTTTCATGGTTGTAGGCCCTTACTCCTCCTACTGTCAGCTTTAAGGGGTTTCCGTCGATGTCCTCGTGGATAGTAGGGATTTCAAAGCAGAACATCATCCGCTCATAGTAGATGGTCTTGTCTGTCTCCAAAAGCTGATTCACGGGTTTGTGGATAGCCTCGGGGATTCTGCCTTTGATGATATGACTTACCCGGACAGAGGGGCTGTCGATGGTTTCTCCCCGGAAGAACTGCTGAGCCGCTTCGTGGACTGTCTCCACAAAGGCAGGGTGTGAAATGGTTACCTCGTTATCCTTGGAAAAAACCGGGACCACACAATCACTTTGCAGGTGGCGGAGTGAAACCTCTTTGGTATTGGCTTCTATAAAGGGTGTGGTCTTATCCGTCCTGAGCGGCTGTGTAATGGTAAGAGGATGTTGTGTCGGCAGAGGAATGATCTCTTGCCTAACGGGATGGAGTTGGAGCGCTGTTTCCATAGTTTTGAGGGGTTTGGGGTTGAATGATGTTTGATTGAGGATTGAGGTTGCACCAGTTCAGGATGGCTTGGCCTACTTTGGGAGTGATGGTGAATTCGGGACGGCCCATGAACAGACCTGTTCTGTCTTTGGAAGCCTGCACATGGTGTTTGAGGTCTATATCCAGGACGACGGTGAATTCATAATCCATGCCATCCCTTTGCATGGCTTTAAGGCCCACTTTCTCCGGGACCATCTTACCGTTCTTTTCATTGAGCACATAATCCTGCTTGGTGCGCATGGTACAGATAATATGCACGGGAGATTGGAGGATTTTCTGCACAAAGGCATTCTGACGGGGTGTGACCTTGGCCCAGTTTGCAAAGGAGTTGCCTTGCAGTCCTGCATGGAAATCCAGCAGGTAGTCCCAGCATTGGGAGATACTGTCCACGATGATTACCTCCATGCCTGCATTTTCACAGAGGGTGATGGCTTCGATGTAATTCTCCGGGGAATAATCACCGCCGAGGGAAACCACATTGTAGGTCCCGAGGTGAGCATAGAGATCAGCAGAGCCATTCTCTGAATCTATGACGGCAATTTTAGACCAATCCGAGGTCATGCCATAGGCTAACAGGAGGGCTGAATAGGTTTTGCCTGAACCTGCACAGCCTTGGAGGGCCAATTTGATTTTGGCCTGCTTTCTTGTAGAGGGACGGATGTTTAACATGGTGTATGAAATTAAGTGTATATCTATCTGAACATAAAAAAACAGGCAGAAAGCCCCAAAGCCCCAAAGCCTCCTGCCTGTCCTGAGAATCCCTAATCAGTCTAAAACACAGCCAATGTAGGTGCTCCTCCCTCGCCCCGCTGATGGAGCATCATAAACATCTCTCCTGTCTCGGCATTGCACACCTGAGACACCACCGGGTCTGTCAGCTGTCCTGTCTCTACTTTCCGACTGCAAGGGCCTGTTTCAAGGCCATAGACAAAGAATACCTTGCCCGTGTGGGGATTCTGTTTGACTTCCAGCTTCTCAACTCCCTGCTGGGCCTTGAACTGGGCTACCTCCCACGTCTCGATAAATTTCAGATTGCTTTCCATACCACAAATATTAATTTTAAATGGTTGTGGCGGGGGACCATCCCCACGCCGAGTGCAGGGAGAGGTCATGTGGTGATTAGGGCAAACATGTGCGGATAAAACTGAAAAAAATAAAAAATAAAATAGTTAGAACTTAGGGGGCAGGAAATAATGTCTTGTTAAGAATAATGTGGGTCAACTATAACAGATTCATTTACTAAAAAAACAGGGCAGGAGTTGGATACTCCCGCCCTTATGCGCACTTAGTTTTATAATTATATAATGGTTTATCTGAGCAATTCCGATAAAGGATAAATAGCATTTTAGGTGTGTCATGCTCAAACGGTTCTTTCCCATGTAACCACTCTTTATAATTCTGATGCCCTAACCAATCACATGTCAGCATTAAAGAATCGGGATAATTTTCAAATTGAGGGTTCTGCGGATAATCACCAGCAAACCCTATATAGCCTTTAACCTGCAAAGATTTTAAGTGCTTGTAGTAAGCTGTTCTTGAAATACCCAATCTCTTAATGGCTTCTGTTGCAGATAGTCCCATATTGAATGAATTATTAAACCCTATGCAATAGAGAGCGATCATAAAACCCTTTTCTTCGGATGAGAGCCTATTATCTTCTAATACTTCTCTGTGGATAATCCTAAATTGTTCAGTAATATGCGGCAAAATATATCTTTTGCGCCTGTTGCCGTTTCTTACAGAAAGTAATCAATTTTGTCGCTAAATAAATAAAAAAGTATTATATTTGCACAAAAGATTGATTATTAGCGTTATGGAGAAATCGAAACGAGTTGTGGGTTATGCCCGAGTATCGACGGAAGCGCAAGACATCACCCGTCAGGTTGAACTTATTACCGCCTATTGTACCGAACGAAATTATCGTCTGATCAAAATCATTCAAGAGAAGATTTCGGGAGCCAGAAAGGACAGAAAGAGTATTAATGAACTGTTAGAGGTGGACGATACCGTTGCAGACATGATTATCGTCTCGGAATTATCCCGCTTATCGAGAGAGGACGATATATTATCGGTTCTTTCTACTATCAATGAATTATTGAAACAGGGTGTCGATATTCTGTTTTTGGACAAGCAAGACCGCATTTATAAGGCAGGAACCGTTTTATCTCTTTATGACATCATCACGCTGTCGGTAGAGGCCAAAGCAAGTGCCGATGAACGCTACAAGATTGCAGGACGGATGCAGACGGGTTTACGCTCCAAATTGGCCGAGTTTACCAATATGTTTACAGGCGGGACTGTTCCATTCGGTTATAAAGTCATTCATAATCCTGATTATAAATTAAACCTTACCCCGAAAAATCTGCTTGTTGTAGATGCCCAAGAAGCCGAAGCGGTAAAATACCTTTTTCAGCAACTAATCGACGGCAATACGATACGGCAAACTGTAAGGGTCTACAATAAATTGTACCCCTACAAACTTTCTTATTCTGGTATTTGCCGCATTATCCGCAATCCCAAATACAAAGGGGAGATATACCGACGGGGAAAATTGTACGGCCAAATTTCCGAACTGCAAATCATTTCACCAGAGGATTTTGACAGAGCCAACAAACAAATGCGGGAAAATGAATTATTCCAAAGCAATGCCCCGAAATACTATAATCCGCTGAAAGGTCTTATCTTTTGTCCTTGCGGATGCAGTTTGTATATGAAGCCCAACCACAACAGCTATTTGATTTATCGTTGTTCAAGTTCCTATAACGATAAACAGCGGTGTGAGAATTTCGGCATTAAATGCTCCTATGTCCTTTCTGCTGTCTGGACTTGTGTAAAGGCAACCTTGCATACAGAAGAATACCTGCGTTTCAACAGCCGACGTTCCCAAGAATTGCAGGAACTAAATGCCCAGATTCGTGAAACCATCACCCAAAAAGTGAATATTGCCGATGAACAGAAAGCACAGTCAGCCGCTCTTATAGACAAAATCAAGCGTTTGACTAACAGCGTCCTAATTGGCGAATTGGAAGCCGAATACAATTTATTGCAAAATAAACTCAAACAGACCGAGCAGGAAATTACGGAATTGAACGGTCGTATTGCAGAAAATGATGCCGAGATTCAAAAAAACGTAGAGCAGAAAGATTTTAGCCAAATGGAGCAATCCGCCTTATATAAGGAGAAATTGCAAAAGGTCGTTTATCACTCGTTATCTGCCATGCGTGGCATCTTGGAAATAATCTTTAAGAACGGCATGATACGCTATGTGCTGATTAAAAAGCATCGTAACGGGGGTGTCTTTCTGCTGCCAGAGTTCTGGACGGTGGATATATCCCGTGCTGTGATAATCGTTCCGACACATCCCAGCGTAGACCCAGAACATCCCTATACGCTTTTGCCTACAATTCCCAGAGAATACACCTTTGACGCTATCATTACCGAGCGGGATATGGATGAATACCGCATCACCGTATCGTGACGCCCTGCTTTATTCAAATCGAGGGGTGGGAATACTTATAGTTCCCGCCCCTCTCCCTTTCATTTGCGATTATCCGAGATACTGATTCAGCAAATCAAAAGTAGCCTGCTCTCGGCTCTGATTCTCTCCTTTGTGAGGATTCATAATTTCATCCGCCTGCTCCCGTGTCAGCTGGTTGATTTTCTCTTCCATTTGAGCGGTAAAAGCGACAGGGTCGTCTGCATGGGCAAACTTGGTGATTATGTGTGCAATCAAATACTTTTTGGCGAGGAAAGCATCGAGAAATTTCCCTTGTGCCGCATTATACCACTTGATACTGCGTTGATACCATCCCGTATCTTCAAATTCTTTGGGCAGTTTATTGCTTTTCAGACTTTCCACCAAAGTTTTAGGTTTAAGCGTATTCCCGCCTAAACACCACAGCGAGATAGTCGCCAGCGGATAGCTTTTGCTATGCAACAGCATGGCAAAATCGAATACCTCGTTCGATTTTTCCAGCATCATGGCAGGAGCGGCCATATAATCCGCCCCTTTCCACGTCGTCGTGCAGATATTCATTTGCGCAATGACCTCGGCAATCGACAACTCGGCATTGAGAGGTTCACAAATCACAAGGTCGTCCATATTCATCCCCAAATTCTGATAGGCAATCAATCGGTGCTGACCGTCCAATACGGCGTAATACTTGGAGGCTTCATCGTTGGGTATTCCGTGCCCTTGCTGGTCAATCAGGCATCCGCCCATCGCCGTTACCTTTTCACCGTTTACCACGGTGACGGGTGAGAGTTGTCCATACGCTTTGATAGAGCGTTCTTTTGCCTTTACCACTTTGCTGTTCGTAGGACGATTTCCCTTGACAAATGCAAACTGACGGTTGGCGTCATCTACTGAAATTACCATCTTTTTCATGGCCTTTATTTACTCTGTCCTTTATGCAGAGGGGCTGATAATGGCTACAATCCCTGCCCAAAGATTGCAGACCGCAAAGAATACCCTTACGGCAGAACAAAGGTCTGAATAAATTTCTGTCGAATTTTCAGTTTATAATTGATTTTCAGATGCTAACAACGCAAACCATATAATTTATTGCAAAATGCGTTAAACTATTTGATTATCGGTTAAATATTTTATATCTTTGCAAGGCAATTCAGTAAAGACATCCACCCGATCAATCAAGCAGTTCATATAAGGCGAAATCTATCCGCTTTTCCTATTATCGCACGATATTTCCGCATTTTTTGAGTGTGAAATGAAGATTTCCTTTATAAGCATAAATTCGGAATCAAGAAATACGGAAAGCAGAACAGCGAATTGATAACGAAATTTTGGAGGTAAAAACATTTTTTTGCCGAAAATTTCTTTCTGTTTTTGCGAACTGCTCAAAAGGTTGATAACAAAATTTCAGAGGTAAATTCATTTTTTCATGCAAAAAAAGTTGCAAGAATTTTCCTTACACAACCTCAAGATAATACATATATATTTAACAATCAGATATTTGCACTTATTTTCAAGAACATAAAGATATAATCGCAAGATGGTAGGGTTCATAGCATACAGGCGATTGCTCAAAACTGTCCTGTGTAAACTGCTCAAAAGTGTCCTATATATACACTACCTACTTTATACTTATACATAACCTATTAAAGTCTTTCAGACCATGTACTACCACATCAAAGACCGCAAGTGATTCGATAACCGCAAGCAGGCCAAAGAGCATTACGGCATTGCCTGTTTTCGGAAATTACTACATCTAAAAGAAATCATATTTACCAATAACACAAATTCCATTGCTAACGATGAATTATACCGTAATCCCCAAATCAATCGTGAACTTTCAGACGGGAAATAGTAAACCCGTCGATATTTATGTGTGAGCCGTCATTAAATGTTGCTCCAACCACAAGACTAATATTTCTCATGTAACAGAAGAAAAGCTATCCTTACTGACGGGATTGGATGAACGAACAATCAGACGAAGCGTTAAACGCTTAAAGGATGCAGGCTGGCTGACCGTACAGACCACCATGAATGAAGATGCAAACAGGGGCTTTATAAAGCGAAATTCCTACTATATAAAGCCAGCCAACAAAGATTATTTCTTTCTCGATAACAGTTTCTTTAGAAAGAATTATCCCGCCAAGATTGCAGGGTTTCTGCTGTTATTAAAAGCAATTTGCCTTAATAATACCGATACAGTCCAATGAAGCAACAGCCAAATTGCAAAGGCTGTCGGATTGTCCCGCAATACCGTTACTGTATTATTAAATGAATGTAGGCAATTAGGGCTTATTAAAGCCATAGAGAAAGGCTATGAACTGACGGCAGATTGTTTTATCAATTCAGCAGTCAGAAAGACTGCCGCAGGGATTTATAAAGAGATATGCGAATTCTGCAAATCAAAGGGCATAACACCGCCAAATTGGGATAAGCGGGCAATGTCGGTACTGCTTACAAAATACAATTCGATAAATTTATCTGCATCGGAACCGATAACGATTACATACCAACTGAACGAACGGTGCAAAACCTTACCCGAAAAGGTATCGTTATCCTACTTTATCAAGGCTCTCAATATGCAGAAACAGTATAAAACCGTTACGGAACGAGCCGAACAAGCAAAACAAGATAAGGAAAATTTCAACGGTTTTGCATTTTAGATATACAGCCCCCGTGCTTACGCACGAGGGCTTTTTCATCTAATAAGAGAGGGTGACATATTTCGGGAATTTCTTATTTATATACCCCTTGAAAATTGCGTCACTCCAATTTCTCTCTTTACATACACGCCGTAGGCGTTTATCAGAAACAGGCTATAATGTCTGTTTTTTTGTAAATATATCCCCTACATATCCATCCACTCCATACTAAAGCCCCCTCTCCCTTGCCGAATGTAAAACCTTTTCAGATATGAAAACACTTGACAGGAGAGCCGCGGAAATTTTCCGCAAAATGTTAGCTTTACAGACAACCAAAATCGACAATTCGGACGGTACTTATATGCCCGTCTATCTTGAACTAATCGGCCGTATCGACAAGTACGACTTTTTTTCGCTGGCTCATTACGGACAGCAGAACGGCGATGCCATGCGAGACCCCGAAATGCTATTTGCCTTGCACAATGAAACTCGGCAATTCATTCCCTATTACTATCGCAACGACTATTGCGGTATCGAGCAGAACAGCGTCAGATGGTCGGAAGATGGAATAGCGTTGAATCCTCGCTTGCAGGCCAGCCATACAACATTCGCTAACCAATGGCTCCGTAACATAGCCGCTCAACAGGGAATCCAATGACGGCACAGCGATTGGTGGAGAACTGCGTACTGACGAATCAAACCGCAGTCGTGGATGAAATGCTGAACAAGCATCTGCTACCCGAAGAATATATCTATCCCTTTGTGGGTGATGTGATGGAATGGTGGCTTATCGACAGTTGGTTGGCCGAACGTCTGAAACGGGAGGGAGAGGTTATTATCGACGAATACGGGTGCTGTTGGTGGGGAAGATTAGCCAGCGGACAGCCTATCTGTATGGACAGCGTGATTAGGAAAATTGCAGGAGAGTAAAACTACAACCGTATTTCTATTTATTGGAACGCATAAATTACAGAAATTAGGGGTATTGTAATCTCGACAAGATTTTACTACCCCTAATTTTCGTTTTCGTGCTGGCGTAAGGTCGATAATTGCCAATACAAACGATTTGCACATCACAATTACGGCATTTATGCAGACATAATCCCAAAACCTTTTATCCCCAAGTTCGAAAGAACAAAATTGCAATTCCATAGGCTCCGCTATTGGATAGAAACTTTGTTTTTGAGAACTTTGTAACTACAATACCCCAAGAGTGTTGCGTATTGAGAAACATTTTTTAACTTTGTGGCATCGTCCTAATGGGCGGTAACATATTAGTTTAGTGAAAGTGTTTCGCTAATCCTTGACGATAAAATTTGGCGATTTTAAGCAAACAGGGATAAGCAATACAAACATTCATCACCGTGTATAGGCATATATCATTCTCGATATATTCTATTCGGTGTGGGGTATTGTTTATTTGTTTGCAGGCTACGCCAAATGCCTATCGTCAGATAAACGAACAACTCCACACTTTCTTTTTGCACATAACCCACCGCAGAGGAGTTGATACGGTAAAACGTGCGTCACTTGTTTTACTTAAATAATATCAGTATGAAAAAACTACTATCCCTATTGGCGTGTGGCTTATTGCTATTCAGTTGCAGCGATAAGTACGACGACAGCGCATTGCGCAATGATTTGAGCGACCTCGAAAATCGCGTAACGAAATTGGAGGAACTCTGCAAACAGATGAACACGAATATTTCATCGTTGCAGAAGATTGTAGACGCATTGCAGGATAATTTGTCGATTTCCAGAGTTGAACAAATATCCGATGGTTACATTATCCACTTTTCAGATGGTTCTACTGCTACAATTAAAAACGGCAAGGATAGCGGAACTATTCCTGTAATTGGCGTGAGAAAAGATACAGATGGTTGTTATTATTGGACGCTTGATGGTGAATGGCTAACCGATGAAAAGGGAAATAAAGTCAAAGCACAGGGTACAGACGGCAAGGACGGTGTTGATGGCGAGGATGGCAATGACGGTGCAGACGGAGAAGATGGTACGGATGGAACCAATGGCAAAGATGGCATTACGCCACAACTGAAAATAGAAAATGGCCGATGGATGCTATCAATGGATGATGGAAAAACTTGGACTGATATAGGACAAGCAACAGGGGCCGATGGAAAAGATGGAGCAGACGGAACGGACGGAGAAGATGGTGTCGATGGTAAGGACGGAACAAACGGCATCTTCAAAAGTGTAAAGGAAGATGATGATAATGTCTATTTCACATTGGAGGACGATTCTGTCATCACGATTCCTAAAAGCGATAATTCAAAGTTTGCAATTGCATTTGATACAACGGATATAGCCATTCTCAACGGAGGAGAGAGCAAAACAATCGCCTATACGATTACTGAAGCAACCGAAAATACGGTTGTCAAAGCCATTGCACAGGATGGATGGAAAGTCAAAGTAAATGCTACCTCTACGGATAAGGGAACGATTACGATTACAGCCCCTAATCCGATTGTAGAAAGCGAAATCCTTGTCTTTGCCAACGACGGTTCCTATCGTACTGTTATGGCATCATTTTATTGCCACGAAAAACAGGTTTTGGACATAAACATTGCCGATAATTCTATCAATGTATCACCAGCAGGAGGAGCGCAAGAAATTAAATTGACAACGAATTTGGATTACACCGTAGAGATTCCCGACAATGCTAAATCGTGGTTGTCGCTGGTTCCTAAAACACGAGCCATGCGGGAAGATATTATTGTTTTTAATATTTCAGCTAACGAGGGAATACAACGTTTTGCCACAGTAGCGTTGAAAGATAAACAAGGCAACACATTGCAAACAATCATTTTTCGTCAATTAGGAACGTGTACCGAGATACATGTCGAGACGAAAGGTGAACTGGAAAATGAATTGGCTGGTTATGATTATGCCAATATCGAATCGTTGAAGATTACAGGCGTGCTGAACGATGTCGATTTTCTGTTTATCTATCGCATGATGCCCAATTTGAAAGACCTCGATATTGCAGAGGTGAATATTACGGCATTGCCGACACAAGCATTTTATAAATCTACAAATGTCAAGAATCTGATTCTTCCAAATACATTGGCAACCATTGGAGAAGAAATGTTTTATAACAGCAAACTGAAAACCGTTGTAATCCCTGCAAATGTAACAACTATCGGTGGATCAGCATTCAAAAACTGTTCATCATTAGCAACCGTAACCTTTGAGAAAGAATCTCAATTGAAAACTATCGGTGGTGGTTATTCTGGTTCTTCTTCTTATTATTATGGTGCTTTCTCGGGTTGTTCATCATTGACCTCTATCGAAATTCCAGCAAGTGTAGAAACGATTGAAGCAGCAGCATTCAAAGGTTGTTCCTCTCTGACAACCGTAACCTTTGAGCAAGGTTCTCAACTAAAAACTATCGCTGGTGGTTATTCTGATTTTTCTGATTATTATGGCGCTTTCTCGGGTTGTTCATCATTGACCTCTATCGAAATCCCAGCCAGTGTAACAACAATTGAAGCAACGGCATTCAAGGGTTGTTACAAATTGGCAACCGTAACCTTTGAGCAAGGTTCTCAACTGAAAACTATTGGTGGCGATTATTATAAGCAATTTTATTATGGCGCTTTCTCGGATTGTCCTATAACCACTATTGAGATTCCAGCAAGTGTAGAAACGATTGGCTCCAGTGCATTTTCGGGTTGTACCTCATTGACTGCTATTGAAATTCCAGCAAGTGTAACAACGATTGGAACCGCGGCATTCAAGGGTTGTTCCTCTCTGACAACAGTAACCTTTGAAAAAGGTTCTCAACTGAAAACTATCGGTGGTGGTTATTCTGGTTCTTCTTATTATGGCGCTTTCTCGGATTGTCCTATAACTTCTATTGAGATTCCAGCAAGTGTAACAACGATTGGAACCGCGGCATTCAAGGGTTGTTCCTCTCTGACAACAGTAACCTTTGAAAAAGGTTCTCAACTGAAAACTATCGGTGGTGGTTCTTATTCTGATTATTATTATGGTGCTTTCTGTCAATTGAAGAATCTAATGACCGTCGATATGTCTGCTTGTACACAGGTTGAAACAATCGAAAAGTACGCTTTTTATGGGGATTCTGAACTGCGATTATTCAAGATTGGCACGGAGACGACACCGACTTGCGGAAACTATGCTTTTTATGGGATAAATCCTTATTCTGTACTGAAAGTGCCTTCGGGTTGTGCCGATGCCTATAAAGCCCAAAGTGGCTGGAATAACTTTGCAAGCATTTCTGGATTAGATGAATAAATTTGAAACAGTTATGATGTGTTTAGGAAATGCAAATCCATTAATTGCAGAATATATTACCCGATATAGACCGTCATTTCAAATAGAATATAAACGAATTACCACATATAAACCCGAGACACAGAAACCATTTCGACAGATTCCTAATGAAATATGGGCACAATGGGAACAAACGATAAAACGAAATTGCTGGAAGTTTCAGAAAGCAAAAACTTTTAATCAAATTTATGACGAACTCTGTCATTTGAAGATTCGAGGTGTAGGAGATAAAACAATAAGAGCTACGACCAATTATCTGGCAAATAAATTCAATATATCCCTTGATTCAGACAGCTCGCATTTGATGTCGAAAAGGGTGAAATCAATAATTCGAAAGAATGGATTGAATTTAGCAACCGTTTGCCGTGAGGATTTTATTGCGATAAATCCCCTATTCAAAGAACTGACGATGTTGGAAATCATAGATTTTATAACTCGATTCGCTGATAGACTGGAATAGTTTTATCTTAATATTGATTAGAGGACAGACTTGTGCAAAAGGGTTAACTTATAGACCCTCTGCACAAGTTTGTCCTTTCTTTTTTACTTGCATAAGTCACAAATTTTTCGTATATTTACATCATAATCAAAGATTTAATCACAATACAAATTTTAGCTAAAATGTATAAAACACCAAAAACAGAATGACAGCAGGGCGGCGATGAACAACGCATGATGATTTGAAAAGTCGTTGCCTATGATAACTTTTACGGGATGTGCTTGGCCGTATCACGCAATCCCGATGAATTTACACCCAGCGATTTTATGTATATCATGCCTGACGATACGGACAAAAATGCACCTGTAACCCTAACCTTTCAGAAACGGGGACATATAACGGCACAGATAAAATGCGCATTGACAGATTCTAACGCAGAAATATTGCTCCTAATGCCTAATATCCTTGAATGAAGAAATGACCAAGTAAACCTATTCGAATTACATATAAAAAACGATACGGTTATTTTCAACTACACGACAACAGAGGGCGGGCCAAAAGATTTCAAATTTCCGTTAGCTGGGTTTAAGGAGAAATATTTGGAACAGTTTATATAAAGATAATCCTCGGCCATGCGGTCGGGGATTTTTTATTTATAAAAATCAAAGCTACTGAAAATTGCTAAAAACGGGAAAGCGGCAGGAGGGGAAAATTTTGCGCCGATTTTCTGTCCTAAAAATTAGTTTGCGACAATATTGACTATTATGTGTACAAATTCTTCAATGGTACAGAGACCGCTATTTTTCAGCCTTTTGGCAAAATGATCTTTTATGTAACCCAGGGATTTTCCCGTAAAGTCAGCTAATTGCTCATAGGTGACATCCGTTGTATTATCGTCATGTGTTGTCAGGCAGAGAGCTGTAAAAACATAAAGATCATTGAGATGCAGCTTCTCTGCTGCTCCAATAGGGATAACTGTATAATTTTTCATGGCATGCAAAAATGGTGTTTGTATTTTAGGCTGTTCTATATTACTTACCTTTATTATTTAGCTTAAATAGGTAAGTAATATAGATTCGCATAAAATGCGAACACACTTAAAAATGATACTTAATTTGGATTCTTGGAGAACCTAACCTCCTGAAAGACAATACAAAGATAAGTAAAATTTTTGGATTTTGCAAATATTTTGGCAGCTATTTTTCTGTAAATCAGTAATTTATAGCAAGAAATATTTCAGTAGATTTTCCTCAGTTCTCGGGATTCTCAGAGGACCGTGTTTTTTGAATCCCATCGGATTTTTACCCTTTATAAGGTAAATTTTAGGTCTCTCTACCAAGAATAGAGCTTTCAGCAGGCTTACTGATGCACGCTGTTTGATGGTCTTGTGAAGATGGTATTTTACTATTGGAGCAGTCAGCTCTTGTATTTCCGAGGCTTTATATTTTCTGCCGATCTTGAATACCCTGAGTAAATCCCGTTTGAATGGGTGCTTATCATCCAGAGCCCAGAATACAGCGGCATTTTGGAGGTTTTTAAAGGCCTTTTTATTACTATGCCGTATTTCCCATAGATGGTCAATAAGGGTGTTTGCATCTACATATTTTTGAAGAGAATAGAATCTGTTCACAAATGCTGAGCACCCTTTACGGGATTGAAAGGTTTGTTTTTCTCCTGCTGTCAGGAGTCGAGATTTAGTGATCTCTCGCACCTCATCGATTATTTCTGCAAGTAGCTTGTCAACAGTTGCTTGTAATTCTTCCTTGTTTACTTGTTCTATCTTTTCCTGTTGCTTAGACAGGGGGAGTGTTCCGTATCTATTCTCGAATGTAACCTTGTGCCCTTGCGCTTCCAAAGCCTGTTGCAAGTGGGTGATCGAACCATAGATGGTATTACTCAGCTTCTGACGTTCTACAAGGTAGTCAATGTTCATATAGGCAACCACATCCTTGCTGAAACTGTCTCTGCGAGTTAACTGGATAGGCCTCTCTCCAGAAATAGAAATCGCTCCTTTCTCCCGGATTGCAGTTTTAACTATCTCGAATAAGTCCAGTAAATCTTTATCCTGTTCTGCTAACTCGGAGGCTGATTTTTGTAGGTGAAGAAGAGCGTCAGCCTGTTTGAGCAGGGTGGCTTGGTAATCTCCGTCTGCATTCTGTCGCCACTTTTCACGGGTGTTGTAAATGATGGTGTCGCTCAATATCCCATTCGAGAATCTGCATCTTCCATGTATCTGCGTCAATTTATCCGGGGAAAGCATTTGATAGTTCTGCCGGGCGTTGGAAACTGTAATAAGGTGATAGTAGGCCTCAATGTCCACTCCTGCAAAATAGCAGCTTGTGATGAAATTGATTCTTTTAGGCAGCTTGTTCCCTTCGGCCAATTCCGCATAATATGTCCCGGCTTCCTCTACCGATGAATCACTACACAGAATAGCACAATCCTTTAGGTGTTCATCGGGCAGCAGTTTGATGATATTCCTGCAATGCCGGATAGAATTGTAGGCAATCACTATCTTTTCAGTCGGAGGTAAAAATTGTATCTGCTGTGATGTTAGCGCATCCAGATTATCCGTGTAATAGAGTTGTATCTTGCGTTTGGGAGCATTTTTCCATGATAAGTTGAATTTGCATTCCTGTTGCAACTGAGGATTGGAAAACTCCCTCATAGTTGCGGTTACAAGGCATCTGTTCTTGGGTGGAAATTCAAAGTAATGGTCTATAAGAGATTCCAAACGGGGCCTGTAATTACTCTCCGACTGAATCATGTCCACCTCGTCAATCATCAGAAAATAATCCTTATAGTGCTCTTTTCCGATGATCTGCAATAGTTTGTATAGACTGTCAGCCACTACAAGGAATTTCTTGTATACTACTTTATCGTCGGACAGATAACTTTGGATTTCTTTTATGCTCGTCGTATCTCTCTCGTCATTGATTTTTCCTCCGACATAAAGAAGTTTGGTCTTATTCCGCTGCCATTTGTTGTAGGCCAGAATCTTGGTCGGAAATACAATGATGGAATTTCTTTTTGAATCAATTTCCAATGAAGTTGCTCCAATACCTGCTACCTGCTTATCCACTATACCGTGAGGCATCTTATCCATATAAAAAGATAGCTTCAATTGTACACTATCGCTTCCAATAGGAATGGGGACAGGTGTTCCCTGTTCAAGGGCATTCATTATTTCATCCACATTGCCTGGAAAGCCTATCTCCAGGGAAAGGTCTGATAGCTGATTTATCTCCTGATCCATAAGAGTCTCCTTATCCTCAGCGGATAGTGATATCCACCCATCCGCTGAATCATGCAGGTCTTTATAAGTATTAGGAACAGATTGTTTGGTTGTAACTGTTGGTACAGAAAATCGAGGTGTTGTCGCTAAAATCTTCTTCTCCTCCTTTACTGGTGGTACGTTGATCTCGGCCTCATCCGGAAAATCCTGTAAAACAGAAAAATTTAAATTGGAAAGGTCTAAATTCCCATTTCCCATGATATCTGCAACCTCTGCTGCGATATCATCCATATCTTCCAAATCAATCATATCTGCTCACTTAACATTTCAATACAAAACCCATCTATCTGAGCAAATATAGCAAAAGTTAAAGGGAATATTGCCGTTCCCCTTAACTTTATACAAGATGTTGCATTGCCTCGTCAATCTGTTTATTCTCAAAGCTATCCAGATAAATCTGGGTAACTTTTTCAGAACTGTGTCCCAGAGAACTGCTGATAATAGAGGTTGCAACCCCAGCTCTTCTGAGGACTGTCGCGTAACTGTGCCTTGCTACATAAGTGGTCAGTTTATTTGGGATTTTCAATTCCTCGCCGATTTGTTTCAGAGCCTTGTTGGTTTTAGCAAGGGCTTTGTGAATCCGGTTGAATTTCTGCAACTCTGTTTTGTGACTGCTGTTAAGGATTGGAAATAGATACTCAGAAGCTGGATTCTGGTATCGTTGTATTATCTCCAATGCTTTAGGCATCAATTTGTAAGAGAGTAATTTCCCGGTTTTATGCCGCGTGTAATAGAGCCTCCCGCCTGCAATATTTTCCTGTTTCAGCCGAGCCATGTCGCCGAAATTGATTCCTGCTGTGTAGTAGCTGAAAAGAAAAATATCACGGGCCAATAGGATGTATTCTGTGTTGGTGCATTGTGGGGAGTAGTTTTCTATGAGAATAATGTGTTGTTTGGCAATAGCCCGTTTGTGGGTGGAGGTCCACAATTTACCTACCTTGAATTTGATGAATGGATTGGATTTAGGGCAGAATCTACCCTCTTCAACTGCCCTGTTATAAGTGGCTTTTAAGATGCTGAATTTAGTAGCTATGCTATTATTTCGATTGCCCCTATTTCTTAGAAATAGTTCAAAATCATTTAGGAATTGCGTATCTATCTCATCCAATCGAATAGGAGTGGATTTATATTGCCGAAGCAGAGATAGGGCCACTTTGTGTTTTGATGCAGAGTTATATTTCCCAAAGGCTTCCAATCGCTCAATAATTTGTTCCAAGCACTCATTCATCGTAGAAGCGGTAATTTCTATCTTTTTCTCATCGAGCAGGGTATTCAATATGAATTCTTTATCCAAACTGTCCAAAAGAATATGAACAATCCATTTAGGAACTGAAACTCGTGTCTCCCTATCCTCCATCCATATTTCCCTAACCCGCCCCCATGGCCCTGTATACATTTCATCCTCCATTTGATATAAAAAATTAAATGATCATCAGTAAATATAATAAAAGCCAAGGGGAAAACTTACTATTCCTCTTAACTTTATATAAGATGTTGCATCGCTTCATCCATCCGTTCATTTTCGAAACTGTCCAGATAGATTTGGGTCACTCGCTCAGAACTATGTCCGAGAGATTCGGAAATAATAGAGGTAGGAACTCCGGACCTTTTCAGCACCGTGGCAAAACTATGCCGAGCTACATAGGTTGTGAGTTTAATCGGTATTTTCAACTCCCTGCCTATCTCGGACAAAGCCCGGTTTACCTTGGTAATGACCTTGTGATGCCTGTTTAATTTTTGTTGGATCGTTTTATGTTCCTTTGAATAGATAGGGAACAGGTAAATGTTTCCGGAAGCATAACTTTCAATAATCTCCATAGCCCGGCTGTGAATAGGCAGACTCAACAATTTCCCGGTTTTCTGCCGCCTGTAAACCAATCTGCCATCCACAATGTTCTGCCGGGTGAGATTGGCCATGTCTGCGAAATTAATACCACCCATCAAATAGGAGAAGCTGAAAAGGTCAATGGCAAACCGGGTATAAAAATCCCGCCCCTCACATGGGAAATCCATAACGGCTTTCACCTCAGTCTTGGATATGGCCCGTTTTGGAGTTTCTGCGTGCAATTTACCCACTTTGTAACTCTTGAATGGGTACTGCTCCATCTTGGCATATCCACGCTCTATGGCCTGATTAAAGACCATTCTCAGGGTTCTGAACCGGACACCTATGGTATTCTCAGCCCTACCCTGCCTACGGAGCCACAATTCATAGCGTTTCAGCCATAAATGGTCGATGTCAGAAAAATAGACACTCAGGTGCTTATTGAATTTGAGCAACGACCGATAAACTTGCTCCACAGAGGTAGCATAACCTGTCCTGCGTTCATCCTGCAACTCCCGGATGATCTGTTCAAAGAGTTCTCCGACGGTCACGGCCTTCACAGGTTTGGAGATTTGTTCTTTAAGGGTTGTTGCGGTAAATTCCCTATTCTCGGATTTCAATTCCACAACCTTGCCTTTACACTCACATAATTTATTGGCAATCAGTTTCTCCAGATATTCCCTGTCAGGGCAATCCAATGTGGGCTGATTCCTGTCAAAATCCCAATACAGAGGTGCAACAGACACTCCAAGGCTGATATACTTGGTCTTGCGGTCTTTTGTAATGCGTATTCTTAAAGGAAATTCATTGTTTTTGAGAGGCTTGTATTTGAAGCATACCACCTCAATAGTTGTGCTCATGGGTAAAACACCGGGTAAAACAAACCCTGCTTTTCGCCTGTTTTACACCAAAAAGAAAGAGAGTCGTATTTCTACAACTCTCTGATTTTCAAGTGGTACCACCAGGAATCGAACCGGGGACACAAGGATTTTCAGTCCTTTGCTCTACCAACT
>OBVO01000467.1_pt1 | contig 24408 bp, 20 predicted proteins | sample 1495151 | NCBI WGS metagenome assembly OBVO01 (sample SAMEA2580019, study PRJEB22360) | human gut metagenome | reverse complement strand
CTCAATCGGCTTGCCGTGCTCGTCCTCCACCTCGGCGGCGATCTGCTTCAATCCGGCTCCCACCGAACGATCCGATGTGGAACGTTCCTGATACAGCCATTCGCGCAGCTCGCGCTCTTGGCTACGCGCCAGGGCGAATACGGTGGTCGGTTCCTCGGAGTTCAGCTGAATCAGCGCCAACGTTTGCAGCACGCCATCATGCAGATGGGCGGTCATGTCCGCGCGCTCCTCTTCGCGCTCCTTCAATGCCTGCTCGTGGGTGAGTCGTTGCAGCATCGCGTTCGCCCACGGCATCACCGCCACCACGATACCGACGATCATCACGAATCCGCTGGCAACAATGCGTCGAGGAGAGGTGCCCCACCCAGGAATGCTGACATTATGCACATACAATGCCCATCCCATGAAAATCAGTGCGATGCCGCCCAACATAGACAACAGCTGCGTGCCTCGCGGACTAAGATTCATCCATGCCAGTGCGATGCCGCCCAACCCTACCAGCAGCGGAAACACAATCTGGACATCCGCACCGGTGCTGGTGAGCAACAGTCCAGTGGCCATCAACGCGAAACCGGCCAATGCCACGACGGCCGGTTTCGGAGCACGTTGGATGGCCTCGGACAATGATTCCGGTGCGGCAGCCGATTCGTCGTCATGAGCGGCAAGTGGCTGATTGCCTCGCGCAAGCGGCGCCTGATTAACGGGCACTGTGCGAGCCGCAGCCGCCACCGGGTCTCCGGCAGGCATGAACACCCACAGGAATACATAAGCGATGATGCCTGCGCCGTAGAGGACGGTCAGTGCGATGAACGCAATCCGAACCCATGCCACGCCGATGCCCAAGTGCAGGGCGATGCCCTTGCACACGCCGGTGAGCCAACGGCCCTGCCGGGGGCGCATCAACGGCATGCGCGCGGGCAGCAATGGTTCGGGAGATGACGTCATACTCCTATTGTGCCGCGCTCAGGGCGTTACGGCCGGGGTTTTACCCGGTGTTCAGGGAACAATCAGGGTGTTCCCCGAGCGTTGTGGCAGTGGTCGGGCGGTGTAATGGAATCATGAGCAATCCAAACGCGAATCCATATCAGCCACAGCCGCAGCCTGGTCCGCAAAAAAACAAGACATCGCGACGCTTCTTCACTTGGGTGCGATCCAGTGGACTGGTTCGCGGCGACGACCGGTGGATCGGCGGCGTATGCAGCGGCATCGCTTTACGGCTTGGCTGGAGCCCCACATTAGTACGTGCGTTGGTGATTGTATGTACATTGTTCTTCGGTTTTGGCGCAGCTCTGTACGCACTCGGCTGGTTTCTGATGCCGGATGTACGCGATGGGCACATCTTGGCCGAGGACCTCATTGCCGGCCAATGGGACTGGAATTGTCTGGGATGCTTCCTGTTCCTCGCCGTGGCAATCGTGATTCCAGGTGCGGGGTGGGGTTGTATTGCGCTCGCCGCCTTAGCGCTATGGCTGTTGGCCAAAAGCGGCATTCGCCAGCAGGAAGGGTACGGATTCGGGGCATCTGCGCCGCGACCGGTTTCACAGCCTGTGTCATATCCAGCTCCACAGCCTGTCTCATATCCAGCCGCGCAACCAGTACCTCAATCTCCTTTGTATTCAGCTCCGCAACCTTTTCCGCAACCTGTTTCACAACCTGTTTCACAAACCGCGCCTAGTGTTTCACAGCCTGTTTCACAGCCTGTCTATCAGTCGATGCCCAGCGTGATGCCGGGTACTGTGCCCGGCGCGATGCCCGGCACAGTACCCAACGGGCCGTTTGCCCCCGACCGTATGAATGCGACGGCCTATGCCCCCACCGAGTCCAAGCGCCGCAAGCCGGCGGGCCCAATCGTGGTCTTGAGCATACTGGGCCTTACCTTCCTCTCCTTTGCCGGTCTGATGGGACTGATTTGGGTAAACGACATGGGCATTATCGGCATTATGCGTCTGGGCACCATCTGGATTGCGGCAGTATGCATAGTGATGGGGCTGGTGGTCATCATTCTCGGATTCAGAGGACGGCGTACCGGTGGTCTGATTCCTCTCGGACTGGTTGCCGGTGGATGCGCGCTCTGCATGACCATCGTTTCAGGCACGTATGGCGTGTACTACCGTGATCTTGGTGCCAGCGGCATCAATACTGTTGTTTCACTGAGCCAATCTGTCAGTGCGAGAAACAGCGACGGCATGAACGATGTGCAAAAGGATGGCATCTTCGTTGCCGATGCCAGCGATGCCACGTTTGAAACATTGCAGCAAGGTGTGGCGTTCAGCGGTGAAAACTACAACACCGATCAGGCAATCATTGATTGGTCCGATTGGGACAAGACACATGGACCGCACACGGTGAAGATGCTGGATGGCAAAACTTCCATCAGTAATTGCCCGGTCGGTACCATCACCATAGCCGCAACACAGGCGCAAGTGCATATCGTTCTGCCGGATTCCTGCACTTACGCCTTCGGCACCGCCGACTCCTACTACTCCACTTCGAGTGACGTTGGCGGCAAATACGAGATGGTATACAACAACTACATGGGTCCAAGCTTTGTTTTCTTCGAAGCTGAAAGTGCCACCAATGGGCCTGATCACGAATGGTTGTATAAGGAATCCGCCATGCCGGACAACGGCCCAGAATTAAAAATCAATATTCCCTATGTGGTGGAAGCACGTGTCAACGTGGTGTACGCCTCCGATTGGGAAGGCTCTACGTTCCAGCCGCTTGCCGATATATACGACGGCAACAGTACAAGCAAGAACACAACCGAACAATCGGAATGATCAAGCCGTTGCAACTAGGAGATGGAATCATGACTGATGAAACCAAGGAATTCGCCTCCATCGAGGATGCGACACCGACCACGGCCATACCTTCCGAAACCGACGCGACCACCGCGACCACAACCATGGTGACCGTCGATGACCGAACCGATACCACGGTGCTGCCATCCGCAGCGGATGATGACGAAACGGCTGTGCTGCCCGTCCCCGACAATCATGCGGATGCGTCGGTCTCGGATGTGGATACGCAGGCAACAGCTGCCTCTCCATCGCCCATCGAACCAACCACAGATCGGATTGCCCTGGAAACAGTTGCCGATGCCGTGGAGGGAGATGGTGGGCCGATTCCATCTGCCGATGATGTGCCGATGTACGCAGCATCTTCAGCACGACCTCCCTATGGGCAGTCTCAGACCGCCGGCAAACCATGCCAGCCTGGGGGGAGCGCCAAGAACGTCCAGAGCGCCAAGAACGTCCAGAATGCTAAGGATGTCAAGAGTGCCAAGAACATCCAGAAACAGAGCACCAGCGCGCCTACTGTGGTATTCGGACTATTAGGCGTGATTATCGGCGTGATCGCGCTGGTTTTCGGGTACATATCTCCGGATCGGATGATTTCGTTGTTCTCGCCGAATCCGCAATTGCTGACGGCTATTATTTGCGCCGTAGTGGGACTGATTCTGGTAATAGTGGCCGTTGTATGGGCCATAGTCGGTGCCGTCAAGAAGAGAAAATAGCGTTACAAACCATTGCATTACGGTCCCAGTAGAAGCACATTATGACGGGAGCCGACCGATAAGAGCCGACCGTTCTATGCTGATGGGGGGGGAGGCATAGTAACTATGAAACGGATTTCGGCGCGGCGGGTAGCGAGCGTCATCGTCACCGCGATGGCGATGACGCTGGTATTCGCCACACTTGGCTGGGCGATGATGCCGCAATGGAACACACGGCCCTACACCAAGCACATCGCTATCGCTTCTGCCGACACCACCATCACCCCTGCCCATGCGAACATTCCCCACGAGGGGCGATATCGTACGCGTGAAACCCGACTATCCATCAAGACCGGCGACGGCGTCACGCTACCCGCCGTACTACGTGAACCGGTCGGCGCTCCCGGGCCACGCCCGGCTTGTCTGTTCATTCACGGGTCCGGTACCAGCGGTGCCGAGGATTTCGGCGATATCGCCAACGCCATGGCCTCTGCCGGCATCGTGACCTTGGTGCCGGCCAAGCGCAACGACAACTACACCGTGCTGCATCGCGACTACCCGCGTTTTGCTCGCGAATACGGGCGTTCGCTCGACGTGTTGCGTGGCAGAATCGGCGTGGACCCCGCCAAAACCGGCATCTACGCCGAATCCGAAGGCACCTGGATCGCCACGATTCTAACCTCGAAACGGCAAGACATTGCCTTTGCCGTACTTACATCCGCACCGGTGTTCAATGGACGTGAGCAAATGGCCATGGCTGTCAGCGCCTATACGCATGAGGCCGGCGCGCCCAAGCCCGTGGTCAAAGACATGGCCAAATTGATGTCGCTGGACTACGCGCCATTTGATCTAGCCTATGCCGACTTTGATGCCGACCGGTATCTGAAATCCCTCACCATGCCGGTGCTGGTGAACTACGGCACCTACGATACGGCCATGCCCATCGAACAGGGGGCGCAGCGGATCATCGCCACGGCCAACAAGTCCGGCAACGAGAACGTCACCGTACGCTATTTCGCCGGCAACCATCAGATGCGGGCTGGTGAGGGCTTATTCACCCCGAACCTGCCATTGGCCGAAGGCTATACGCAAGCGCTGGAAAATTGGGTGAACGGTGTGACTGCCGGAACCAAAGCCGATGGATGGGCAACGCCCCAAGTCGCCGGTGCAACACCTCACCAGCGCTTCGCCGCGTCGCAACGTACCAGATCCGGTATCGTCGGCTCGCTTGGCGTGCTGGCCGGTCTGATGGTGGCAGGGCCCGTGCTGATCGTGATGGCGGCGATATTAGGTATTGGCTTGACTGTGTTTTCTTGGCTACAGACGTTGCTGGCCGGGCGACGTAGTGTGGCGACTGTGCGGGCCGTGCATGCGACGCCGAGTGAGCTGGGGGCCGCCCAGCGGCGCATGTTGCACGGCATTGCCGGCTTATCTGCCGGTATCGGCACAGCGGTGATGGTGATTACTGGGCTGTTGTACGGCTATATGAGCGCCGTAGGCGTATCGGCTGTATTGGTTATGCCTCAACCGCGGCTGTTTGCCGTCGGATGGGTGGTGCTGCGAATAGCGACCATGCTGTTGGTGGTGCTGTTTGCTTGGGAAATGGAACGTGTCTGGTATTGCCGCGCCGATATCGTCGGTGTGCGGCGCGTCATATGCGTGATGGTAGCGCTCGGCACTCTCGCCACACTGATGACACTGGCATTTTGGGGCCTATTCTCGCTGTAATTCTGCCGATGTGCGCTGGTAAATGGGGCCTGGCGGGCAGGCTGCGTTGGTGGTCTGGGTGTGGGGCGATCGGCAGATTGCGTTGGCCTGGGTATGGCCGGCCGACGTACATCAGTCGGGGTGTCCGATACACAGTGAATGGCTGAGTATTACGCTTGGGAGGCTTCGGCCTCCTCTAAGGTGTCGAAACCGCCGAGCTGGACTGTGTGCAACAAGGTTTCCTCAGTGATATTGCGTTGCGGGCTGGCTGCGGCGCGCTCGCCAATCATCGCTTCGTAACGTTCGAAGGTCTGGTCGGAATACGTACCAAGCTCGCCGCGCAGATAGGTTTCGAATGAGGTGGCAGATGGTGTGTCTTCGGTGGTGGTGAGTGCGCGCATCGCCTCGCCGAGCTTGGGGTAGCGCTCGCGGAAATCCTTGGCCCAGGCGACCTGCTGGGCGATGACCTGTTCCTGACGGGCCGCGCGCTCTTCAGAGAGACGCGGAATATACGGCTCTATGTTCTTCGTGAAATTTTCCGGTGCGGTGGAGGCCATCATGCGGCCGTATTTTTCGGTCACGAGGTTGCGGCCCACGTGGTCGGCCGCGTCAAGATCAGCGGCATAGCTGGTGAGTAATGGCCGCTCCCATGTGAGGAACTGGGCCAACCGCATCTGGTGGAACACCGGCCAGTTGCCTTGGCATGCCGCGCGTCCACCCTCATTGTTGGTGCGCTGGAACTGATCCCATTCATGACGCACAATAGCCTCGCGCAGTTCATCATCAGTCAGTTCGTTGGTCATCGACGTTCCTTTCACTGATACCTCCCTCTGATGAGGGAGGTGGCACGGCGAAGCCGTGGCAGAGGGAGCTTGAATCTACAAACTTTTAAGCACCGGATCATCAGAGGCGATGTGGTCCTCGACATACGGGCGCTGCCATTCGAGGAAGGTCTCGCCGGACGTGGTCAGGTGTTCGCGTTTGAGTTCCTTGACGATATCCACCGCAATCTGCTCCACAATATCGTTGATTTTCTCGATTGCTGGAGCCGCGCCCTTGCCGCCTTCGCCAAATCCGGCCCCGCCATAGCAGGCTGCCGAACTCAATCGCATCACGGTTTCCAACTGTTCGCCCACGTTCGGCAACAGCGCGAACATCGAGCCAGACAGCTTGCGCAATGCTGCGAACTGCCACTTGTAATACGGCATATAGCCCACCACCATCGGCACGTTAACCAGGAACACCAACGAGGCGGTGGCCTGCACGAACTCGTGGATGGACAGCCATGCGGCCGCGCCGTCGCCGCGCTTCAACGAACGCGGCAGATTATATTGACCGGCCTGGGCGATCATGCCGAGTCGCTTGGAGATCAGCGCGAGCCGCACATCGTCGGGCATGTTCTTGAACCCTTGGCGCGTCTTGGAAAACAGACCGGTGGGATCGGCGAACACCTCGCCATTGGTGGCGGCGGCCAAGGTCGATTCCTGAAGCATTAGCCACTCATGCGGCGCGGTCTGCGCCGGCGCAGTGTGATACCCGGTGATCGACTCAAAGAAGTCACCGATGCGGAACACGCCGTCACGGCGATTCGCGCCCTGTGCGCGCGGCGTGACGGGGGAGAGCGGTGCATCAATCGGAGTCGTCATCGCTTCCGCCACATCAGAGGACGCCGCGCCTGACTCGGCAGTAGCGGTATCGTCCGTAGCGGTGCCGGGGGTGGGTGCGTTTGTCGCATCGGGTATGACGGTGGAGCCTGCACCTGCGGAGGGGAATGCCCCGGAAGCATCGGATCTGGCATGCGCCTCGAACGTCACGCGGCCTTGCGCATCCACGCTGAACTTGCGCGGCAGTGCCTCGTAATCGGCCTCAAGTTGCTCGCCGATGGCCGCGTAATCCTCATCCGTAAGCCACAGGCAGAAGCGCGGGCCGAAATCGTGGTCCTGCGAATACGTATCATCGAATCCGTAGCATTCCGAGCCATGGCCCACCAGACCGGCGGCGATACGCCCGGCATACTGCGGATACTTCGTCGCAATCATCGGCTTGCCCATCTGCGTCCAGAACGCGCGGGCCAGCTTCAGTCCGGACACCGGGCATGCGGAAACGGCCTCGGCCGCGCCCGCAGAACCGGTCGACACCGAAACGGTGGATGGGGAAGATGTCGCGTCCGCACCGGTCTTGCCCTGTGCCGGGCTGTTCGACAGCCGCGATCCGGACTGGGGTGGCGTGCCTGCATCGCCGGCAACACCCGCATTGTCAACCGTCACCCCGGCCTTCGCCGCCTCTTCCTCGGCCTGCCGCAGATTGTCGGCGGGGATACGCCAGTAATCGGTGTCCTTGCCGTAACATTCCTCGATCACGGCCAGCGCATGCCGGTATCCAGTAACCGCATCCGCATACCGTCTCTCGGCAAAGCACACCTGCGCGAAGCCCGCCAGTGCGGAGGCATAATGCGCGGAATGTTCCAGATGGCCGGTGCGATAGATTTCCAGCGCCTTGGCTGCATGCCAATGCGCGTCCTCCAACTTGTGTTCGGTCAGCAGGGTCAACGCCAGATTCGTGTGCGAGCTGGACACGTCGATATCCGCGTCCGGGTTCACGCTCGAGGCTTCGATAATGCGCAGCGCTTCACGCAACTCCAGTTCCGCCTTGTCGGGCCGATTCGTCTCGCTGTAGAGCATCGACAGATTGTTGTGCAGTGCTGCGAGCCTACGGTCGGTGGGCGCCAGCGAATGCCGGCAGACACTCTGCGCCTGATGATACAAATCCTCGGCCTGATCGTATTGTTTGGCCGCGCGCATCGAGGTGGCGCAATTGATTAGCGTGGTGGCCCACGCCTCGGATGTGCCGGTGGTCAAGCCCATACGAGCGGCCAGTTCCAGCGCTCGCTGCACAATCCACTGATTCTCCTTGTGCCGACCTTGCGAGCGATAGAAGCCCATCGTTTCGTTGAGCACGGTGAGCAGTCCGGCCTCGTCGCCGGCGTTTTCCGCGTCCACCATCGCCTGTTCCAAGTACGGGCCGGCTTCGGTGGCGGCCGTGTGGCGATCGAAAATCGCGTCCAGTCCGTTCAGGAATTGTTGGGTATCAAAGGTTGCGGGCGATTGATCGGCATCGTCCGCAACCTGGTTCGCCGTGGAATCGGCACCTTGTGCTGCGGCCGCCGCATCGGTGTCGTCGGCATCGTCTGGACCATGCGCGAATTGCGCGGCGAATTGTTTGAGCAGTGCTTCCTCATCCATACCGCCAGACCTCCCTGAATCGTGTCTGATTTCAGTCTATTAATACTGTGAACAAACACGTCAGGGAGTTTGCTGTGAGCTTGGTCTCAGTCCACCTTGGTTTCGCGCAAGCGGTGAATGGCGTCGGTATCGGTTTCGCAGCGCCACGAGTAGAAGGCCAGCAGCCCTACGGCAAGCAGAGCCAGCGGCATACCGCCCAGGCCGGTATAGCGATAGTTCATCGAGAAGGTGGTGAGCATCGCGCCGCCGACAATCGAGCCGATGGCATTGCCGAAGTTAAACGCCACCTGTACAGCCGCGCCGGCGATCAGCTCGCCGCCGCCCTGGCCGGCTTCGGTCATCAGCAATTGCTGTGGAGCGGAAGTAAAGAACAATCCGATGGCGATCCAGAACGTCAGTACAGCGGTCATCGGCTGATTACCCGGAGTGATAAGCACCAGCAACAAGCCGAGGCAGGAGATGGACTGACCTATTGCGGCCGCGCCGGCATGCCTCCAATGGTCGGTCAGACGACCTCCAAGCAGACCGCCGATGACCATACCAAAGCCGGCAAGCATCATCAGCATCGGCACCAGGGAAGACGACCATCCGCCGGTTTTCTGCAGCCAAGGGGAGACGTAGCTCCACCAGCAGAACACACCGGCATTGCCGGTGAACACGGCGGCCAAAATCACCCACGGGCCACGGCGGGTGAGGAACTTGAACTGACCGGCGATGCCTGCGTCCTTGATCGGTGCAACGTACGGAATCCACGCCGACGCCAGCACAATCGTCATTGCCGCCCAAGCGGCCAAAATGCCGAAGGCAAGACGCCAGGAAAGGAACTCGGCCATCAAGGTGCCCGCCGGTACGCCGAGCATATTGGCCACGGTCTGTCCGGTGACCATCACGGATACGGCCTGCGCCTCCTTGCCTTCCTCCGCCAGAGTCTTGGCGATGAGTGTGGCTGTGCCGAAGAATGCGCCGTGCGGCAGGCCGGCGACGAATCGTGCGACGACCAGCATGGCGGCATTGACGGAGAATGCGGAAGCCAGATTGCCCACCAAGGCAATCACCATAAACAATATGGTGAGGTCCTTCGGCGGCACCTTGCGGCCGAATACCAGAATCAGTGTGCCGAAGCACACGCCGATCGCATACGCGGAAATGTAATGGCCTGCGGTGGGGATGTCCACGCCGGTGGCGGCCGCGGCCTGCGGCAGAATGCCCATCATCACGAACTCGGCGGCACCGAGAATGAACGCGCCCGAAGCCAGTGCAAGCAGACTCTTCTTCATGGTTCCTCTAATTACTTCAGTATTACTTACAAAAACAGTGCGGCAATCGATTGATTCGAGCGATATATTACGGTGGTCCGCCAACAAATACGGGGGCTTGCCGTGATGTGGTTTGTCGCTGTGTGCGGCGGGTTGTTTACCGCTGTTCGATCGCTTGGTTTGATTGTTGGGACAGGAAACGAAAAACCGGATTGCTGATTTCTCAACAATCCGGTCCAGTTGTCGGGCTGGCGGGATTTGAACCCGCGGCCTCTTCGTCCCGAACGAAGCGCGCTACCAAGCTGCGCTACAGCCCGTTTGGCAACAGATGTAGATATTACATTGTGGTGGTGGACAATGCAAATCGGCATGTCGCGAGTGTTGCGTGATGGTGGATTCGCCATGTGTACAGGTCTCTCAAGCCTTGTGCAGGGCCGGTTTTGCGTCATGTGAGCGGGTGTTCAGATGGCCGTGCGGTCTGCCGGGCTCATAATCGCCGGCCTTGCGTACACTGATGAATCATGGCTGAAGTTGTCGAAAATACCGAAAACACTGAGAATGAAACCCCGGCCGTCCCGCAGATGAGCACCGTCGAACGTGCGGAAATGCTGCTCAAGCAGGACGCCACCATCCGCGAGAAGATCAAGTCCGGTGCCACGCTGGACGAAGCCGTGGACCCCTCCAACAAGGAGTTCGGCCCGCTGGCCCACCCCGAGCAGGTGCAGATGCGCGTGGCCAAGCGCGCGATGATGCTTGAGGCCGGCATTGCCCCCTACCCGGTGCACTTGGACGTCACCGACACCATCGAGGCGGTTCGCGCCAAGTATGACGGCAAGCTCGAGGCTGGCGAAGAGACCGAAGACATGGTCGGCATTGCTGGCCGCGTGCTGTTCCTGCGCAACGCGGGCGGCCTGTGCTTCGTGCAGCTGTCCGCCGGTGACGGCACCAAGATTCAGGGCATGATCTCCAAGAAGGAGATTGGCGCCGACTCGCTCAAGCAGTTCAAGCAGCTCGTCGACCTTGGCGATCACCTGTACCTCAAGGGCCGCGTCATCGCCTCCAAGACCGGCGAGCTGTCCGTATTCGCCACTGAGTGGGCTATCGCCTCTAAGGCCCTGCAGCCGCTGCCGGCCCTGCACAAGGACCTGAACGAAGACACCCGCACCCGCAAGCCGTACATCGGCATGATCGCGGACGAGAACATCCGCAACATGGTGCGCAACCGCTCCAAGGCCGTGGCCTCCCTGCGCCGCACCTTTGACGACCACGACTTCCTCGAGGTCGAAACCCCGATGCTGCAGACCCTGCACGGTGGCGCGGCCGCCCGCCCGTTCACCACGCACATGAACGCCTTCGACCTTGACCTGTACCTTCGCATCGCCCCGGAACTGTTCCTCAAGCGCTGCCTGGTCGGCGGCATCGATCGCGTGTTCGAAATCAACCGTGACTTCCGCAATGAGGGCGTCGACGCCACGCACGCCCCCGAATTCACCATGGTCGAGGCCTACCAGGCCTATGGCACCTATGATTCCATCGGCCAGCTGGTCAAGGAGCTCGTGCAGAAGACCGCCATGGACGTCTACGGCTCGCACAAGGTCACCCTGCTCGACGGCACCGAATACGACTTCGGCGGCGAATGGAAGACCATCAGCATGTACGACTCCCTCTCCGAGGCCCTGGGCGAGGAAATCGTGCCGAACGGCGGCTCGGACAACCCCGGCACCTCCGTGGAGCACCTGGGCGAGATCGCCGACAAACTCGGCGTGGAACGCGACGACGTGGAGAACCACGGCAAGCTCGTCGAACACCTGTGGGAGCACTTCTACGAGGACAAGCTTTACGAGCCCACCTTCGTGCGTGACTTCCCGGTCGAAACCTCCCCGCTGGTCAAGGGCCACCGCACCAAGCCCGGCGTGGTGGAGAAGTGGGATCTCTACGTGCGCGGCTTCGAGCTGGCTACCGGCTACTCCGAGCTCAACGACCCGATCGTGCAGCGTGAACGTTTCGTGGCTCAGGCCAAGGACGCGCTCGCTGGCGACGAAGAGGCTTGCGACATCGATGAGGACTTCCTCGAGGCTCTCGGCGTGGGCATGCCTCCGGCCGGCGGTATGGGTATGGGTATTGATCGACTGCTTATCGCCTTGACCGGTGCCACGATTCGCGAGACCATCACCTTCCCGCTGGTCAAGCCGCTCGTTGGCTGATTAGGCATACTCTGGCTCCCCTCAGAGAGGGGAGCCGAGTTATATATGAAAGGGATTGCTTATGTCCATCGGCTTGTGGGTTCGGGGCGCGCGTCCCAAGACCTTGGCCACTTCCATCGCGTCGGTGATGGTTGGGGCGACGATGGCATACGCGCATATCGAGCAGTCGGGCACCTGCATCGCAATATATCCCGAACCGGCCTCCTGCGCCACGGCCCGTGAACAGCAGACCCTGCTGATGGACCGATTCTGGCCGGTGACCATCCTGTGCCTGCTAGTCGCGCTGTTCCTGCAAATCGCCGTCAACTATGCGAACGACTATTCCGATGGCATCCGCGGCACTGACGCCGGGCGTGACACGGACGAATCGAAATCAGGCAAACCCCAGCGACTGACCGCATCCGGACTGGTACCGGCCAAGCATGTACTGTTCGCGGCGATGATTTGCGCCGCCATCGCCTGCATATGCGGCATTGCCGCTATCGTGATTTCCCAAGCTTGGTGGCTGTTCGCCGTGGGTGTGGCCTCCTTGCTGGCCGGCTGGTTCTACACCGGTGGCAAGCATCCGTATGGATACGTCGGGCTGGGAGAAGTCGGCGTGTTCCTGTTCTTCGGCTTGGCTGCGGTATTGGGCACCGAATACGCGCTGTGCGGCACGGTGGACGTCGGCGGACTATTGGGTGCTGTGGCGGCTGGCCTGTTCTCCTGCCTGATCATGATGGTGAACAATATCCGTGACATCGACGAGGATCGTGAGCATGGTAAGTGCACGCTGGCCGTACGGCTGGGTGAATCCGGCGCGCGTACGCTGCTGATTGTGTGCTGCGTGGCCGCGTGGGCCATAGCCCTGCTCATGTGCGCGACCCTATGGTGGCCGTGGGGCGCAGTGCTGTTGATCTCGGGCGTCGGAATACCTGTGCGCATGGTCTCCAGCGTGAATAAACGTCAATTCCGCCCGGCTCTGCCCGCCGCCAGCTTCCAGACCTTGCTGTTTGCGGTGGTGCTGGCGGTTTCCGTGACGCTCTGAGAGCGAAATAATAAGACGAATACTCGTGTTTGGGCGCACGCGGCTGTAGACTGAACCGTATGACTTATAAACTAGTACTGCTCCGTCATGGACAGAGCGCATGGAATAAAACTAACCAGTTCACCGGCTGGGTCGACGTACCGCTGACCGAGCAGGGTGAAGCCGAAGCCAAGCGTGGCGGCGAGCTGCTCAAGGAGAAGAACGTCCTTCCGGACATCGTGTTCACCTCCCTGCTGCGTCGCGCCATCAACACCGCCAACATCGCTCTGGATGCCGCAGATCGTCTGTGGATTCCGGTTCAGCGTGACTGGCGTCTCAACGAGCGTCACTACGGCGCTCTGCAGGGCAAGAACAAGACCGAGATCCGCGAAGAGTACGGCGACGAGAAGTTCATGCTGTGGCGCCGTTCTTACGCCACCCCGCCGCCCGAGATCGACCCGAACGACCAGTACGCCCAGAACAACGACCCGCGCTACGCCGGCGATCCGGTTCCGGAAGCCGAGTGCCTGGCCAACGTTGTTGAGCGTGTGAAGCCGTACTTCGAGTCCGCTATCGAGCCGGAGCTCAAGGCCGGCAAGACCGTGCTGATTGCTGCCCACGGCAACTCCCTCCGCGCCATCGTCAAGATGCTGGACAACCTGTCTGAGGAAGAGATCGCCAAGGTCAACATCCCGACCGCCATCCCGCTGCTCTACGAGCTGGACGAGAACTTCAAGCCGATCAAGCCGCGTGGCGAGTACCTGGACCCGGAGGCTGCTGCTGCCGGTGCCGCCGCTGTCGCCGCTCAGGGCCAGAAGTGAGCCTAAGCCGCTAACACGGTACAAGCTGTAAGGGGAGTCGCACATAACGTGCGGCTCCCCTTTGCTATGCCTGCCAAATCCCCCATGGGGCGGTGATTACCCCATGGGGCGGTAAAACCCTCATGGGGCGGTATGCCAGAATGGCTTAATTCCGCGGTTTCACATATCCTTCAAACCGCCCCATGGGCAAGTTACCGCCCTATGGGTGTTTTGCCGCCCCATGGATACGCCGGTGTACCGCCCAAAAGCAACAAAAAACGGCGTCCAGCCGTAGCCGGATCGCCGCTTTCGGGCATCCTCCTCAAACCACAGGAGAACAAGTGTTCAGTTATTCGCCCAATGTGAGAACAAGTCCCAATCAGTCGATGTCGGTGCCCTCGTCGCGGGTCGGCTCCTTAGTGGGGTCGAAGCCGGAGACGATGTACACCACACGGCGGGCGGCGGACACGGCGTGATCGCCGAGACGCTCCAGGAAGCGGCCCAGCAGCACGATATCCACGGTCTGCTGACGGGTGATGTCATCGGACAGCGCTAGATCGAAGGTCTGGTGGTGCAGATTGTCCAGCTTGTCGTCAGCCAGGATGATGGCCTCGGCGGTCTTGGCATCGCGATCGAAGAGCATGGCCACCAGCTGGTCAGCGGTGTTGTCCAGGAAGTCGATCATCTCGGCGAACACCGGTTGAGCGGATTCAGGAATCGCGGCGGCCGGATAGGTGCGGCGAGCGGCCTCGGCCACGTGGCGGGCAAGATCGCCCATACGCTCGAACGTGGAAGCCAGACGCATGGTGGAAACGACCACACGCAGATCGGTGGCCACCGGATTCTGCTTGGCGAGCAACTTGACGCACTGGTCAATCACAGAGGACTCCAGGGCATCGATTTCGATGTCGCCGTCAATCACAGTCTGTGCGGCTTCAACGTCCTGATTCAGCAGGGCTTCTCCAGCTCCTTTGATCGCCTTGCGTACGTTCTGCGCCATACGGTCGAGGTCGTCAGCAACCTGCTTCAGCTCCTCGTTGAAAATAACGCGCATTTCTCTAGCCTTTCATGCTTGCTTATTGCAACCTGTACCAGTGTATTATTCCAGTACTTGTTCCCCACTTCAACGTAGGTAATGGCAACCTCAAGTTGTTCTACTGTTCATTGGGTTGTTCACCTGAAATTCATGTTACCGGCGTGCCGGCAAACCGCAATCCCGGCGTGTGGTGTGAAAGAATGGGGGGCATGACACAGATGCCGCTCGTCGCCGCGATTGCTCTTATTGTCACGGCTGTTTTATTTGTGGTAGGAATCATCACGCTCATCGTGGGATTTGCGACACATCGAGTGTCCATGGAATCGCCGCTGGCCGATGATGACGACAATGACGATCTGTCCGACGACACCGCCACGCTGCTGTCCATGCTGCCAGGTGCGTCCGTGGTGGTCGACGAGCACGACGAGGTGGTCCGCTGCAATCCCGCCGCCTACCGCCTGGGTGTGGTGTCAGATGACGCCATTGCCCAGCAGCATGTGCTGGATGCCATTCACGAGGCGCGCAAGTCCGGTGGCAAGCGCCAGTTCGACTTGACCACCGATACTCCGGAGCGGTACGTCGCAGACCAGAACAAGGGCGATCACGTCGCCACGCAGTCCGTCCACCGCCCCAACTGGCTGAAGGTGACTGTAGGGCGTATCAACGAGCAGTTCGTCATCGTGTTGATTACCGATGTCAGTGATGTGATTCGTTTCGCTCAAGTGCGTGACTCGTTTATTACCAATGTGTCCGAGCAATTGTTGGGCCCCACTGAGGCTCTGGCCAAACTCGCCGATTCGCTGGAGTCCGGCAATCTGGACGAACAGCAGGTGGCTGCCGACGCTCGCCAGGTGCGTTCCAGCTGCAGCAAGCTCAACCACATGGTGTCTGATTTGCTGCTGCTCATACGCGCGCAGGAGCCGATTACGCCGTCTTCCGCCAACCGACTGAACGTTATGGAACAGCTCAGGGCCACGGCGGCGCGACTGGAGCCGCAGGCAGCCGAGGCTGGCGTGCAGCTGAACATCAAGGGCGACGATGATCTAGTCATCAATGGTGAGGCGGACCAGATCGACAGCGCCGTGACCAAGCTCATCGAAAACGCCATCGGCTATTCCAAGGAAAATGGCGTGGTCAGCGTGTCCGCATCCAAAGACAAGGATGGCGACCGCGCGGTGATTCGCGTGATTGACCAAGGCACGGGCATCGCTAAGAAGGACCAGGCGCGCATCTTCGAGCGGTTCTACCGGGGCGTGGAACAGAGCAATCGCACGGCGGATGGCGTGGGCCTAGGCTTGGCCATCGTCAAGCATGTGGCGCTGACCCATCATGGCGATGTGACCGTATGGAGCGCGCCCGGGCAAGGCAGTACGTTCAGCCTTACGTTGCCGTTGGCGCAGTGAGGTAAGGAATTGGTGGCATGCCTTGCATGCCACCAATGCTGTTTGATGAGCGACCTGCGGCCGCGGTCTCTCCCTCAATCAGCTACGCTGACAGCTCCCGTCATCAGAGGGAGCTTGTGTTGCGTTACTGTCCGAGGCGGCGGTAGTCCCAGCGGTCGAAGTATTCCCAGACCAGCAGTAGCAAGCCAATAATGACACCGGCCACGCACATAATCACCAACGGCATTACGCTGTAGCCCACGGCCAGCAGAATCAGCACGACGATCAACGCCACAATCCATAGACCGGTACCGATGGCAAACACCTTACGCAGGTCCACCCGTACGGGCTTGGGCGCGGGTTTGCGGACGGCAGGGTCAATGAGAGGCGCGAACTTCATACTCATGCACTGTAGTAAGAGTAGGGAGGGGCGTCAAACACCTCTCCCTACGATTTATTCAATCGGTATCAGTTGAGACCGATCAATGTGCATGGCATATATGGTCGGCCATGCGAGGCATAGACCGCCATCACAGGTGCTCGACCACATAGTCGACGCACTTGGTGAAGGCCATGACATCAGCCGGTTCCACCGAGGGGAACACGCCAACGCGCAGCTGGTTGCGGCCCAGCTTGCGGTAGCCGGCGGCGTCCACGATGCCGTTCTCTCGCAGGATGGACAGTATCTGGGAGGCCTGGACGCGCTCGTCCAGATCAATGGTGACCACGGCGTTCGAGCGGGCGTCCGCATCGACGACGAACGGAGCGGCGTATTCGGAGCGCTCGGCCCACGAGTACAGGATGGATGCGGACTTGGCGCAACGCGTGGTGGCCCAGGCGAGGCCGCCGTTGCTGTTGAGCCAGCGAATCTGGTTTTCCATCATGATCAGGGTGGCCACGGCGGGCGTATTCAGGGTCTGATCCTTGCGGGAGTTGCTCAGTGCCGTGGTCAGCGAGAGGAACGGCGGCACCCAGCGATGTGCGCCTTCCAGATGAGCGCTTGATTCGACGCATGCCGCACGATCGATGGCTTCGGGGGAGAGGATGGCGACCCACAGGCCGCCATCGGCACCGAAGGCCTTCTGCGGTGAGAAGTAGTAGACGTCGGTCTGGCTGATGTCCACGGGCAAAGCGCCGGCTGCGCTGGTGCCGTCGATGACGGTCAGGGCACCGGCTTCACGACTGCCGGGCACGCGGCGAATCGGGGCGGCCACGCCAGTGGAGGTCTCGTTGTGAGCCCAGCAATATGTGTCCACGCCCTTGGTGAGCTCAGGCAGACGGTAAGTGCCCGGCTCGCCGGGGAACAGCACCGGGTCTTCAAGAAAGGGTGCGTTCGCGGCGGACGCGGCGAACTTGGCACTGAACGAGCCATACGTGCCGAATGCGGCGCGACGGGTGATCAGCGAAGCGCAGGCAATCTCCCAGAACGCGCTGGCGCCACCGTTGCCAAGCGCCACCTCATACCCTTCAGGCAGGTGGAAGAACTCGCGCAGACCTTCACGAATCGAAGCGACCAGTTGCTTGACTGGTGCCTGGCGATGTGATGTGCCAAGCAGGGTGGTGGCGCCGGCATCGAGCGCGGCGATCTGTTCGGGGCGGATTTTGCTGGGACCGGAGCCGAAGCGACCATCTTCGGGCTTCAGCGACTCGGGAATACTCAGTGTGATAGTCATGGTTTCAAGGGTAGACCAGTGTTGGGGAATATCGCGGATAATGCTCGGTGTGCGGGATTGCTGCGGGGCTACTGCGGAATTCCGGGGTGCCGGGCGGTAGTAGCGGCAATGCGGAATGCAGTGCAGAATGTACGCAGCACATCATGGCTACGGTGTGTCGGAATGACATGAGTTAGTGATTCTTCCGATAACCGGATAGTGAGGTTCGTGAACGGGCGGAAACAAGGCAGTTTTTCACCCTGCCGCACGGTTACGTAAATCGTTTGACATGCCCGGATGGTGGGGGATCGCATTGAGGATTGACCTCTGTTCGTTGTACAGTACTCAATTGTGCCGGTCATACAGGGTCGTTGAAAGGACCCCGCCGAACCCATCCAAGGAGTTAACGTAGTATGAAGCATGCTTCGCATAAAGCGACCACGGTCTCGCGCCAGAAGTTCAGCTTAGCGAAGGCATTGTTTGCCTCCGGCAAGGGTTCTCATTCCGTTCGTGCCGTGCGCGCGGTGCAATCCGCTGGCAGCGACGCCGTTGTTTTGGGGCTTGATCCGGCCATTGCCGAGAAGATCAATGAAATCGCTCCCCAGACTCGTCGTTCCATTCGTGAGGCCGCTCGTGCCGCTGAACGCCGTAGCCATATTCTTGCCTCGGCCTCACTGGCCGCTCTGGTCGGCACGGCCGCAGGTGCTCTCGCATTTTCCAACAATAAAGACGCCACGAACTCGTTCGTGGCTGATCCGGCCACGACGACCACGCAGATTAAGCGCATCAGCGATGTGACTGCGGCTTCTCGTTCCGAAGCACGTACTGATCTGAGTTCATCCTCCGTTACCGCACAGTCCACCAATGAAGGCGGTTGGGGGCTGAGCAATTCAGACAGCACCTTGGACGCCAAGCTGATGAATCGCAATAATGCGAACAATCCTGTGGTGTCGGCTCTCATGGATGCCGATGGCGATGCTGTGCCGGCTGGCTTCAACCCGAACCATGCCGTTGGCACCAACTCCAACAACTATCCGTGGGGTCAGTGCACGTGGTACGCGTACCAGCGTCGTGCCGAACTGGGACTGCCTTCCAGCGGCAACTTCGGCAATGGTGGCGAGTGGGCGGCGTCAGCTTCCGCTCTGGGCTATTGGGTGGACAACACTCCTCGCCATGTCGGTGATGCTGTGGTGTTCGCTCCTGGCCAGGCCAATGCCGATGGCACATACGGCCATGTTGCCGTTCTGGAAAAGATCAATGCCGACGGCTCCATTGAGATCTCCGAATCCAATGCCAAGGGATTGGGTGTGATTTCGACCCGTACGTTCAGCGCCGCCGAAGCCGGTAAGTTCCAGTACGTCCACTACTGATTCATTTCATTGGCTTACATTCGGTGATTACTGTTCGGATGTGACGTCGCCCTATCGGCAATCGTTCGCGCGAAATGACATTTCAAGTGTTGCGGCCGCGTATTAGTCCGAACTGACCTGTGCCGACACGCCGATATATCCCAATAGCTCCGGGGTGTTTTATTTCTTCCATCCTGTACGAGTTAATGCGCACCGTGTAGGGTGATGGTTCTATGAAGACCAAAACTGTAGCTTCTTCCATTGTTGCCGCGATTGTCTCCTGTGCCTGCTTGTTTATGTTTGTTCCTACAGCAACTGCAGCTGAGGGTGTTACTGTGACTTCCACCAAGTCCTTCCCCTCGTACACCCAGGTGCGCAAAGATCTGACGACTGAAGCCACTGCCACGAGCGTTGAGGACAATGCTGATTGGGGCGGCATTGAGAACCTCGATGTGCCGCAGACGGAATCTCAGGCGGAAAAGGATGCCGCAGCGGCCAAGAAGGCTGCCGAAGAGGAGGCCGAGAAGCAGGCGGAGGTCGAGGCTCAGGCGACCCAGGAGCAGGCCAACGCCGCGAGCCGTAATGAGTCTCGCTCTTCTGTTACTTATTCCGATGCCAGTGGTTCGGTTTCCGCTGGTGCCGGTGCCTCTATCGACCGTGCGTATTCTTTGATCGGACAGAGCATGGACTGCACCGCATTGGTCAGTCAAGCGTTGGCGGCCCGTGGCATTAACTTCCACGGTTGGCCTGAAGAGTACGTCAATGTTCCTGGTGGCCACGTAGTCACAGACGGATCCCTGCAGCCGGGCGATATTCTGATTTATGCCAACACCGGTGGATGGAACGGTGGTGCACACTACGATCATGTGGCGTTGTATGTCGGCAACGGTCAGGCGGTCCATGGTGGATGGAATGGCTATAGCGTGGCTCTCGCTAGTGCCATGACCGAAAAGCTCACCATCGTGGTGCGTATCCCGTGATGCAGTCTTATTGATTGATTTATTGCAGGCCTCGGATGCCGATCGGTATCCGAGGCCTGTTGCGTTCTCCTGCCGAATGATGCACCCGCGACATCATCTTCGAAATGCTATTCCTGTTATGAAATCGACCCATGTGTGCTAGTGTATGGCGTTGATGATGAGCGTTAAGACTATTATTTCCACATCAGTGGCGATTATCGCCACGGGTGCCATGTTTGCGTGCGTAGCCCCGTTTGCCTCTGCCGATTCCGCGCAGACGAGTGCTGTGGTGTCCTCACGTTCTTTCCCGAAGGCGAGTTCGGTGAAGAAGAATTTGTTCGCCGAATCCACCTCCACCTCGGTTGATGAGAACTCTAAATGGGGTGGCATCGAGACTCTTGATGTGCCACAGACCGAGTCTCAGGGCGAGAAGGAAGCTGCTGCAGCGGCGGCGGCTCAGAAAGCCGCTGATGAAGCTGCTGCAGCCCAGTCCGCTGCTGCTGCGGCAGCCAGCCGCTCTGAACAGCGTGCGTCGATTCCACAGGTTGACTTGGGTAAAATGACTGGCACTGGCACTGGCGCTGAGCTTGCTAGCTTCTCACTGAAGTTCCAAGGCTATCCGTATGTTGCCGGCGGCAACACTCCGGCAGGATGGGATTGCTCCGGTTTTGTGCAGTACGTCTTCTCCCAGTTTGGCATCTCCCTGCCTCGTACCTCTGGTGCTCAAGCCACCGTGGGTACTCCGGTCGCAAGCTTGGCGGATGCCAAGCCGGGTGACATTCTTGCGAATGGTACTCATGCGGCCATTTACATCGGTAACGGACAGGTGATGAATGCTATGAACCCGGTGCAGGGAACGGCAGTAAGCGACGTTTCCGTATTCGGTGGAGCTGGATATTCCATTCGCCGCGTGATGTGACAAGAATTATGCGGTAAGCGAATTCGTATTAAGGCACGTCCTTTGGGGTGTGCCTTTTTCGTATACGCGGATTTCTTTTTGAGCGGAGGATACCGGCCAAACCGAGTGTCGCGGGGTATTGTTGAGATACGCGGTATTCGTGCCGCAATAACTTCAAGGAGGTCGTCATGATTAACGACAAGGCTATTCTCGTCGGCGTTGACGGGTCGCATGCCAGTTACAAGGCAACATGGTGGGCCGCGAATTATGCAAAGCACGCGGGGCTGACGCTGCAGATTGTCTGCGCATATTCCCTGCCGAGCTATGCCGCCGTTTCGTTCGATGCCACTTACACGGCGATGGGGGACGATAACGCCGCGCATTCCGATGCTCAGGAGATTCTGTCCAAGGCCAAGGCCATCGCAGACGAGCAGGGCGTCGAAGCCGCCACACTGATTGTTACCGGAGATCCGGCATCGGTGTTCGTCGAATTGTCTCGTAACTACAATCTGATCGTCATTGGCAACCGTGGCAAGGGCGGTCTGGCCGAGCGCCTGCTGGGCACTACGTCCTCATCGCTGCCGGCATATGCTTACTGCCCGATTGTGGTGGTGCCGTACACCGATGATGACGGTAACCTGATGCACCTGAACAACACGATCACCAAGGTGGCCGTCGGCTCCGACGAATCCAAGTGGGGTCTGAAGGCGCTGGACATTGCCGCCGACTTCGCCACGTGCTGGGGTGCGGAACTGGACGTGATTTCCGCTGTGCCGAACCTGAAGGGTGTGGACGGCGAGGACGCCGTCATGGAGTCCTACAAGGACGATCTTGAGGTGCGCATCAAGCCGTTGCAGGAATCGCATCCTGATCTGAAGATCAACAAGCAGATCGTTTCCGGCCCGGCCGTGAGCGCCCTGACCAAGGCCAGCTACGATCACGATGTGGTTGTTGTCGGCTCCCGTGGTCGCGGCGGCTTCACTGGCTTGCTGCTGGGCTCCACCAGCCAGGGCCTGCTGCAGCATGCGGTCGGCCCGGTGTACGTGGTGCCACGCAAGTATGTTGAGGCCGCGGAATCGCGTCTCGACACCGTGCCGAGCTCGCCCGCCGAAGTGCCTACCAAGTCGCTGGAGGAGATTGCCGGCGTCGAGGAGATTCCGGTGTCCGCAGCCGAGCCTGAAGTCGCCCAGCAGATCGAAAAGACCATCGATCCCGATCGCCAGTAAAGTCCGAATATACGGAAAGAGGCTCCCGCCAGGGAGCCTTTTCAATTTATATCCCGTCTCAGTGCTTGACGGTGACGTTCATGCGCACCGGGGTCTCCTGCACGTAGGTGTGCTTGACCGTGCAACCCTTGTCGATATGGCGGGTGACGCGCTCCTTGAGCTTGTCGGCATCCTCCTCGGACAGACCGGCGTCGGAAGCATCAATCACCACCTGCTCCTCGAAACCGGTGTAGGCGTCATTTTCCGGGTCGTACGTGCCATCCACCACAATCTTGGCACCCTTGCCCTCACCCAGCGTATGTTCGATGGCGAACTGGCTGGACAGCGCGGCGCAACCGGCCAGCGCGACCTTCATCAGATCGCCCGGCGTGAACTGGCCACGATCCTTGCCGAACTTAATGTGTGCGCCATCGTCGCTGAACGCATCCCACGAACCGTCCTTGTTACGCTCAACCCACAGTCGCTTACCCATAGCTGCTCCTTTATTTTCAGCCGCCGGCGATCTGGCCCATCGCCATGCCAGCGGGGGAGCGCGGCACCTGGCCGCTCTCCCGCATCAGTGGACTTCTCTATTATGCCCCTAAGCTACACTGGTGCACATGGCTTTGACCGAAGAACAACTCGCAGATATTCGCTCCCGTATCCCCGCACGTCCCGAAACGGACATTCCGATGCCCTATGAGGACCTGGTGCGCAAGATCCTGACCGAAGGCACGCTGAAGTCCGATCGCACCGGCACCGGCACGATTTCCCTGTTCGGCCAGCAGATGCGCTTTGACCTGTCGAAGTACTTCCCGTTGCTGACCACCAAGACCGTGTTCTTCAAAGGCCTGGCCTATGAGCTGCTGTGGTTTTTGAAGGGTTCCTCCAACATCAACTGGCTGCTGGAGCACAACGTGCATATTTGGGATGAGTGGGCGGACGAGAACGGCGATCTGGGCCCGGTCTATGGCGTGCAGTGGCGTTCCTGGCCCGCGCCGACCCCCGAGGACCCGAATCGCACCATCGACCAGATCTCCAATGTGCTCGACCTCATCAAGCATCATCCGGATTCGCGCCGCATGATCGTCTCCGCGTGGAATCCGGCCGAGGTGGAGAAGATGGCGTTGCCGCCCTGCCACGCGCTCTTCCAGTTCTACGTGGCCGACGACAAGCTAAGCTGCCAGCTGTACCAGCGTTCCTGCGACATGTTCCTCGGCGTGCCGTTCAATATCGCCTCCTACTCGCTGCTCACCATGATGATGGCGCAGCAGGCCGGGCTCAAGCCGGGCGAATTCGTCTGGACCGGCGGCGACTGCCATGTTTACGACAACCACGTCGACCAGTTCCTTGAGCAGCTGGGCCGCAAGCCCTACCCGTACCCGACCATCGAGATCCGTAAGGCCGATTCCCTGTTCGACTACCAGTATGAGGACTTCAAGGTCGTCGGCTACCAGCATCACCCCACTATTAAGGCACCTGTTGCGGTCTGATGCTGATTACCGTTTCGTGGACAGCGAATACTGTGAAGGTGACGGCCCCCGAGTCTTCGCTGTCCACTACACTAAGGCCCAGTTCCGCAATCCAGGAGGAGTAAGCGAAATGGAGCATGACAGTAGCCGTAGCGGCTATCACGAACCCGAGCCCGGATCTGCCGGGCTGTCTGCCACTGAAGAAGACTGGGGTGACGATTATCCCAAGACCTTCTCGGTGAATCTTATCTGGGCCGAAGCCCGTGACAAGGAAGGTCGCGCCGGTGCCATCGGCCTCAATGGTGGCATGCCTTGGCACTGTGCCGAGGATATGAAGCATTTCAAGGAGCTGACCGTCTCCCATCCGGTGATTATGGGTCGTAAGACCTGGGAATCGCTGGGGGGCAAGTACCGGCCGCTGCCCAACCGCGACAACATCGTCGTTTCCCACGATCCGATGTACCGTGCGCCGGGGGCCACTGTGGTCACCAGTCTTGACGACGCGCTCGATATGGCCCGTCAGGAGGCGATTCCGGACGACGGTCTGGACCGTTCGGAGATTTGGATCATCGGCGGCGCCCAGTTGTTCGCCAAGGCTTTGCCGTTCGCGGACAAAGCCTATGTGACTGATCTGGCCGCCACCGTGGATGCCGACAGCTACGCGCCCGATATGGCGTCGCTGGTCGAGGCCGGGATGTGGCGGGAAGCCGGAGGGGGGGGGGGGGGAAAGCCCGCCCATAGGCG
>OBVO01000461.1_pt1 | contig 24641 bp, 34 predicted proteins | sample 1495151 | NCBI WGS metagenome assembly OBVO01 (sample SAMEA2580019, study PRJEB22360) | human gut metagenome | reverse complement strand
GTATTTCTATCCCGCTCTCTGCGTAGCGGCTCCCGCTATTAAGGCCGCCGCGGGTGGCGGCAGGAGGAGTAAAAATGAAAAAACCAGTAGGGGCTCAACCCCGATCCGCCCTTTTACACTATACCATAGATGGGCTATCAATTACTATCAACTGTTTTAGAGCGCGGCCATGCAATACGCACACCCACTGATATGTGTAGTGCATGGACACCGCCACCTGTTCCCACGTCATCCCGTCTATGTATCGATGCTCCAATAATATCCGCAAAGTATCATCCGGTACGCTTTTGATCGCCTTTTCGATTTCTCCACGCGCCAGTAATAGCTCGTCAATATTGGCGTTTATTTCTCCCTCTAAGGCAATAATCTTTTCGACGGCATCCGGTATCTGGTTTCCTTCTGTTGCCCCTCCTGGGGCCAGAGACATGGAGGATGTAACCTTTGTCGCTCGGCTTTTCCACCTGGACAATTCCTCGCATTTGCGATTGATTTCCTGGTCTAATCGCGTGTATCGCTTTAGCCACTCGATTTTCGCTTGGTTTTCTGGTGTAGCCACTCAATCGCCTCCGTAAATCTGTTGAATACGATCATCCAGACGCTGCATTGCAACCTCCATGTTTTGCCGATAATCCTTGCTATAACGCATAGCGCCCTGAATAAATTCTTTGTCCAATATCCGGTTAATCTCAGTTTGTAGCGCATCCAAGCGCTTAGGCCCAAAACCATAAAGGTTGTTTAACGCGACAGCACACAGCTTGACTCCAAAAGTCGCATAATCATCAGCCAGCCGGCTCTGCGCGCTCTGTTTATACGCCATGCATTTCATGCCTTTCCCTCCTTATAAGTGCAATTCACCAAATCATCAAAAACAACCGGAATTGCATCGCTCATCTTGCGCAGTAGTTGGAGCATCAAGTTAAGCATTTGAGGGTGCGCGGCCTTGTTGCACCTCTGTTTGAAAATTGTCCGCCACTCTCTAAGATTGGCTGTCATAATGATTTCTGTTTTTGTGCTCATTGGTAGGACGGCGCGGGCTTCCTGTGGGCTCGCCCCGGAAAATATGAGCATTCTATAATCCTTTTCCGCGTTCGACATACTTATTTTCCAAATTTTTTTTAGGTCACGAAACTTGTTAAAATCTTTAAACACATAATCCCAAATATCAGTTGGGATTATAAATGTAATATCTTTATCATAATTACAATATCTTGTGCTCTCTACGCTGTAACTAGCCAGCCTATGCCGCGTCAGCTCCGCGAGCACACCTCTGTCTGTGATAAGCCTAACTGTCACGCTCACGTGCTCCAATATGCTTTCGTGCCCAGCCTTAATCCGCGCCGCCACAAATGGTGCTGCACTTCCCGGCTTGATTTTGTCCAGACTCTGGTAACACGTCCGGCCTGCAAGCTCGATTTTTTTTAAAATTTCCTCACCGTTAATCTTGTCCAAGATTTCGGCGCTCTGCTCGATAATTTTCATTCGCTTTCCTCCGTGGGGCTTTCAAGCCATTTTTTCATAAGTTTGTTGCAGTCTACACCCCAATGTTTTGCACAAAAATCAGATATAGGACACGAGTGATCACAATCCATATATTTTTCAAGCCACATGGACATTTGCCATACATTCATATTTTTAATTTTTTCAAAATTATTCATCGCTTTCCTCCACGATCCTTTTAAGATGCACAAGTTTCTTTTCCATCATTTTTGAGTTATTGCCAAAAATAACATCCAGTTGCCCTAACATGATGGTAACGTCGGCGCGCTCTTCGTTAATATTTTCCACGATAGCGTTACCATCTCCCTGTCTATAGTCCACGTACCTTATGAGCTTTAGCAACGCTTTTGTTAGCTCACTCATCTCTTCGATTGCCATCAAAATTTGAGATTCGAGGCCAAACTTTGCAACGGCTAGTTCATATAGGCTGGGTTCTTCCTTGCTTTCTGGACTTTCGGATCCGTCCAACTCCATCACAGTCATAATGGCGTAGTTTGCAAGGTCAATCAGCGTGTCGCGGATAGACTCGTCGCTGACTTGCTGACCCCCTTCTTTTGTCAGGGTGTTAAACCGGGCCAGCTTGTCCCCAAGCCTGATCCGGGCCATTGCCAGGCCTTCTTCCACAAACGTTTCATGGAAACTATTTCCATAATCATGATTCTTCTTTGTATACAGTACATTGATTTCCTTGCAAATATCAGCATGGTGCTCTACGTTGGATTTATTTTCCATTTTGTCCTCCTTCTTCCGTCCATCTTTTTGCATCCTCAAATGCAAAAGGCTCTCTCAATAGATTAGATTGCTCTAGCCTTTGCCAGGCTCTGGCCTCGTCTGCTGTAATCTCTCGCCTGACGTATCGTACAAGTACAATATGTATGTCGTGCACATACTTGCGCTCTTTTTCTGTCAGTCCAGACACGTCCGGGTTCGCTTTGCGGGCCAGCTCGTTTAGCTGCTTTGCCCTCCAATTTGAGCTGCCTTCGTCAGGCTCAAGTACCACTCGATTGTTTTTCTTGCTTTTTCCCATCCATAACACACCGCCACATAATTACCCTCTTGCATTAGTCTATTAATCCACCATCTTTGATTGCTGGATACATATCCTCCAGGCCGTTTCATTTCGATGTACAGCGCCGAAAACGCTGACCTCGGAACCGGCAAGCACAAGTCCGGCACTCCTGATTTTAATCCTGTGCGTTTGAGTGTAGCTGCCTCTATGTGGTCGCGTGATCCTCCGTTAGGGATTGCATAGAGCAAGGACAACTCAGGCCACCTTTTGCGCACATATGGTTGCGCTGCCCACAGCATCAATGCGTACTGGTGCCCCGCCTCTTTTGATAGGTCAATATTGTGCCTTTTTACCGTCATTTTGTCAGCCTCCTATTTAATATCTGGCTTGCTTGCAGCTTTGTGAGTTTGCTTGTGTTAATCCCTTTGCACAGTCGATCCACAAGCCGCTTTTGCTTTTCGCTCGCGGGTTTTGCGCCCCAGCGCTTTGCTTTATCCAAATCCCACAGATATCGCTCATTTGCGTACTTGCTCGACAACGCTATATAAGCTCGGTCAATTGCTTTTTGCATATCGACCTTTTCTCCATTTATAGTTGTGCGGCCCAAATCATCCGGTGCCGGTATAACGATCCTCTTTTTGTCTTTGAGACAACATACAAGTCTACCGTCTGGCATCTTAAACCAATTTACATTGTGCAGATTGTATCCTTGTTTTTTGGCCCAAAGGTTGACTATCTCTACATTACGGATCCACGCTTGTGGGCAATCAGCGGCTTGCGCCGATTTTTCCGGCAGCTCAAACAGTAGGCCCTCTATATTTTGTTGCTTGCTGTATGGCACGGCCTCCATGTCTATGCCTAGCAGAGACGGAGCTGTGCACAAGCTGCGGTTACCAGTAACACCGACGCAGTCAATCAGATTGAGCCTCTGCTTGCCTGGGTACAATCTCAAACCGCGCCCTACCATCTGCGTATATAGGGCATCTGACTGTGTAGGGCGTGCAATGATAATCGTCTCCACCCGCGGGATGTCTGTCCCCTCCGTAAATACCCCAACTGATGTGATGCAAGGCGTCTTTCCGTCCGTCATGCTCTGGATGATCTGATCTCGGCCTTTTGTGCTCGCCGTCACACTGACCGCCCCAGGGATCTTTGACGCAATTTCTTCCGCCTGTTTGACTGACACGGCAAAGATAAGCGTTGCGCCTTGTGCCATTTTGCTGTACACCTCAGCAATTGCGCCTGCCGTCCCATCCATCGCCTCGTCAAGCTCGCCTGGTGCATAGTCTCCGCCCCTGACCGCCACATGGGTCAAATCGTACCCAATATTTGCGCGGCGGCAATAGATATCCGACAAATACCCGTTTTTGATCCCCCACGCAAGGTCACGCTCGAAGATAATATCTGAAAAAACATCATCCAGCCGGACGTTGTCCGCTCTGTTTGGCGTGGCAGTGAACCCCAACACTTGTCTGGGCCTAAAATACTGCAAAATGTCCTTGTATGTCTTTGCCGCGCTGTGGTGGCACTCGTCAACTATAATCCGATCAAAGGCGGATGGGCTAAACTGTGTGAGCCGCCTTGCCATACTCTGTACTGACGCCGACACAACCGGCTCTCCATGGCTGTGTTCTGGGCCTTGTTCGACACCAACAGGGCAGTCGTAATATTTTATCGGCTGATGCACAAGCTCTTGTCTGTGTGACAGTATCAATGTCCTGCCTTTTCTCGGCAAACTCGTAAAAATCACAGTCTTTCCGAGCCCAGTTGCCAGCTGTACCAGCCAACTTCCTTTTCCTGCTTTCTCAATCGCCGCAATACACTCTTTCTGATATGGCCTTAACTCCATTTACATCCTCCTTCCTGTGGTACATGTGTGACTCTGTGGGACACGTGTCCCACACAAAAAACCGCATTGCAAAGCCATTTTTCAGCTGTTGTGGGACTGTGGGACATATTTTTAATAAATAATATATATAATGGGATGCGCTTTCCTTATTTGATAAATTTCCATTTTATGTAAATATATTTTATAAAATAGAACTTATATATATATGTGTGTATATTGCGCAAAAATGTCCCACAGTCCCACACCCGCATTCCCATGCGATTTTTTGAAGCTTTTTCGCACCACGATGTCCCACGTTTGTACCACGTTCACGTTTGTACCACGTTAATTTTTATAATGTTTCTAAAAAGGTAAATCTTCCGCGGACAAATCCGTTTTATTCTCTTTTGTGAGCAGTAAGCAAACGCACTCGACAAGTACGCCGTTGATTCTTTTTCCTCTTGTCATGTTTCTGCCTCTTGTCTCGATCAGCTCCTTTTGCTTGAGATACGACAACAGCGCCGTCGGGCTAAAACCACCGTCCTCTGCCGCCCGATTAAAAACGGATCGGATAATATAAGCCTTGTCGTCCTGCACCAGGCCATAGACGTCCCCTTGCTCGGATGTCACTCGCATCTTGTTCGCGTTTTTGGCAACCCAGTCGCACATATACGCATACCCACGCTCACCAGCTGATACATCGGAGCTGTTGGCTAGGTACGGGGCAATGTCCTGCACTGTCAGCTCCTTTCCGTCGCAAAACAGCCATTCTGTTGCCAGCTTGTCCGCTGTAAGTACCACAGACGCCGCCATGGCTTGCTTTTCCGTCGCGCCGGTATCTGATAGCGCTTTGAAAAAGTTGCTGTACAGATTCGCACAGCGGTCAATATTATCATCGTCTGACAGGCGTTCGACAAATTCTCGGCCAGCAAATCCGTAGTTTGCTTTTATGATGGATGATACGAAATGACCATCCTCGAATATTTTTTCGCCGGACTTACACTCTATATCGATTACGCGGTTGATTGCGCCTGCGCCACTTGACGCGGTCGTGATCGGTGTCTCCCCCGTTGTCAAGATGCAGTTTGACCATGTTGGCGTATGGTCAACACCTCCCTGCTTGTTTCCGCGTGTTCGCCCTATGCCCTCAGCAAGGGCATATACATTAAACCTTGTGCGTCCTCTGGTGTCTTTGGATAGCTGTAGTTCGTCCAGGCAAAGAGGCAAATTGTTTAAAAATGCCGCCAACTTTTCGTGTCCCACTTGCGTGCTGTTAAACGTCTGGACATATTGCCCCCTGTCAGGGTTGGCCCACACAGACGCCGCCAGCATAAGGGCAACCGTTTTGCCGGTCCCGCTTTCCCCTCCCCACAAGTGGACAAAAAATGGGAGAGAGCCGCAAGGATGTACAAGCACGCTGGCAAAAGACGCAGCCAGCATAATACGAGCCGTTACGTTTGTGGCGCGTATATTAAGCGCCAAATCATACCACTTTTTTCTGTCGCCGTGAGATTCCACAGCGCTAAAGATCCTTTTATAGCGGTTGTCTCCGTCAAAAACCAAGCCGGGGACATACGGAGAAAATCCCTCGCCATCTATGTATCCCAGCCGCGCAATGCTCTTTTTTTCGGGGATGTCGTCGTAATTTAGGGCCTCTATGTCGGATATATATTGCACAAAATCCCCTGCGTTTTCGGAGGTGACGCCGATGCCCTGGTCGGCCAGCTGTACAACGCGCTGACGGCTGGCTACAACTGACTTGTCGGCAATTACCGACCGCCATTTCCCGGATCCTTTTGAAAAAGCAAGCCGCAGCTTTTCGGTTCCTGTGTCCAGGTTTATGAGACGCTCTACTGGCATAATCGGGTGCGGACAGGCATATACCTCGCCAGCAATCCCGCGCTTCCACACGCCGCTCTCATCGCATTGCCAGCTTCCAGCATCTAACACCATAGGCTGTCCGGGGAACGCCGTGAAATTGTCATAGTATACTGTATTGTTTTCCTGGCTTTTGCTTTTGCTTTCTAGGTATGCCTTAAATAGTGCTTTAAAATCGTTTAGTCCAATACCTAGATTTTTTGCATAGTCTGACAGTTTTTTTTGCGCAACTTGACGCTCAAATGGATTCGTAATTGACAATATAGTTTCATACGGCCCAGGAGTGGCAAAATCTTCCTTTTCAAATGAAAAGTCCGTGATAATCACCTCCCCCTAAAATAGCAGTTATCAAAATAATCAAGCTCCCCCAGAAACGCCGCATATTGGCCCCATAATGGGCTGTCATGTGGTACTCCAATAGGAGCGGGAAGCGTCCGTAAGGCAAAAGACCGCTGGGCTATCCGCAAATCCTCTGCATTCTCCTGCATCTGCTTTGCCCGCTGCATAGCCTGATCGTGTCTTGCCTTTTGGATATACATACGAGACGGCGCAGGCCCGTCCGTCATGCCGAGGCAAAAGTCATCGTTTAGTTTTATGGCCGCTTCATGTGGAGATAGATGGAATAATCTGGATACAAATCCTACTACATCCCCACCAATGCCGCAGACAAAGCAATACCAGCCTTTATCACCTGGATACAAATGCAGGCTCGGATTGTGGTCGTTGTGAAACGGGCATAGGATTCGGTGCTTGCCATCCGGATTGAATCCGTATTTTACGGCAGCCTGCTCAGTGGGTACGCGGCGTTTGATCTCTTGATAGTCGATCATCAGAATGGGAGGTCGTCATCTGACGGGATATCTTGATATACGCCGTTATTGCCAGCAGGAGCGACGTCCTCAAAGACATTTGCAGCGCTCATGTCCAGTCTGGGCCGCTGGCTTTCCGGCAACGGCTTTGGCTTCGGCGTCTCAAATTCTTCTTTTTTGATGACGTCTACCGGCACAAATCGGTACGGTTGTACTTTCCAGCCTGTGCGACCGTTATATACCCATTCGGTATTTCGGAACATGACACCAACCAGCTTCCCTTTTAGCGTCTTTTCGTCCCAGTCCCATTGATAGCCCGGATTGCTTGCTTCGATCGCGTTGATATATCCTTTAAAGATGGCCTGTGATCGTCTGGATTGCTCATCATTGCCAGGGGTCGGGCAGTATGGACGGATAACGCCTTTCCATTTTGGGTCATCTCCCCATTGCTTTTGAGCGCGGTAGTCGTGCGCGTAAAAGTCTTTATATGGCCCATCAGCAATGTCAATGCTGATTTCGAGCCGTGAAAAGCTCCCGCTGCCATCGCGCCGGTTGTATGTAACCTCTTTGGCTCCCATAATCTTGCAGATATATCCGCCAGCGGGCAGCGTTTCCTTTTCGCCTGTGGATGCTTCAATCTGATTCCAGTTATCAATCTTTTGCATTATTCGTTCCTCCAAAATCGTAGTATTCTCGAATGGTTTTATCTACCATTTTTAGATCATTTTCAATCAAATCTGTCTCGAACATTCCTATCGGACTTTTTGAGATGTCGCCCTCACCCAAAGAGTGCGTTCGGAAATAATACTTCCCACTCTCCACATAGGTGTGCAGCGTGATCGTGACTTTGCCTTCGACGCACAGCTTCTCGCGCACCATCTTGCCGACCGTTCTGGGGGCCTCGTGGCCCTGATCGTCCCTCTCGATGTGACTAAATAGGTACAAAATTACATCGTCCGGAAGCTGTGGAGCCAGGTCAAAAAGGCCATTATAATTTGCAGCCATATCTGTGTATTTTTGATATCCTGCCTCTTGCGACCGACGCATAAATTCGTCTGTCATCAAGTACTGGATATCGTCAATCGCGATCGATTTTGCGCCCTTTCGCACGTATCCCATAACGGCTTTTTCCGCTGCGCTATAACTATTTGTGTTATAGGTTTTGATTTTGCTCCTAAATGGGAGCGGCTTTTTGGCCACATTGATAATGGCGATTTCGCCCGGGCTAAAATTGCGCAGGCTGGACGTTTTTCCGGTGCCGCTCTCCCCTAAAATCAGGACAGATATTCCCATGTTTGTACGTCCCCCCTTTACTTGATTGTAAGCGATGGAGGGCCAGCGACGAGCTCGGCTCCTGGGATCTGGGCACCCTCAAGCAGCAGGGACTTGATTCCTGCTTTATCCAAATTTGATTCCCTGTAATCGTACGGCTTCCAAAAATTCGGATTTGATTTTAGCAATGGCAGGCTTGTAACACACACACGCATGCTCGGTTTGCCTATTCTGACGCGGTTGCGCGCCGTCTCGACCTTTTGTTTTCCGGACGCCTCCATGGACTGGCGGATATAATCTTTTAGCCGTTCTGCCTTGTTTTCCTTAGCTTTGCGGCGCTCTGCCAGCGTTTTTTCTTCTTCCCGGATGGCGGACGCTTCCGCATTTAGCTCCTTGACTATGCACGCAAGGCTGTCTATTTTTTCGTCAATTTCACCCTCAATTCCTGCAAGCGTGTCCTCGATTGCCTCATCTGGAATTTCTCCCGCGTCGATGGCATCCAGCAATTTTAAATATTCGTCCGTTAACTCATAGAGATACATTTTTATCCTCCTTTTTACGCAATACTGACGCGCACGTTATACGTGCGGCCTCTGGACGTCTCGTATACATATTCCTGCGCGGTTGGCAGGCAATCCTCGCGGTCGCATATCATGCGGAGCAGGGTCCAAACGTCGTCCGGCTCAGACTTGGAGGCTTTAGGCGTGGGATTGGGCTGCACAGGCTCAGGATCCTGCATTACTACGGGATCCAGCTTGCGCACGCCCGCGGCAATGTGCCGCACGGCCACGTCGTATCCTCGTTTGTAGTCGATCGAGGGTGCGCCGTCAATTAGCGACGCACTGACCTTGTCAATCGCATCAAGCACGTCTTTGAGCTTGACAAGACGATCGTTTTCGGCTATTCTAGTAATAGATGTGTTTCCTTTTTCGCCCATGGCTGTTCCCGCAGCCGGGGCGATTTTTTCTTGCGCAAATTCAATGCTACTCATTATGCCTCTACCACCTTATCATCTTTAAGAGTGTAGTACACGTTTGGTAGGATTTCTTTTCCGTCAACCTTTACAGCCTGCATGCTGACAATATGCCACTCATCATCTCTCTCTGTTAACACTAGCCAGCAACCAATCTCCCCTGATGCCTTGCTTTGGTATCCAGTTACAATTGCAATAGACTCTTTGCAACTAACTTCGGCGGTGCCCCAGTCACCCGTGTTGGTGGCCGCGCTCTGGAAGCCCGTATTGCTGGCCACGCTCCGGGAACCCGTGTTGGTGGCCGTGCTCCAGTCACCCGTGTTGGTGGTGTTAAAATTGTAGTGCTTTTTTAAGTAACTGACGCTTGCTTGGATCATGTCATTGACGGTAATCTCCCGCAAAATTGTGATCTTTTTTGCGCAACACTTGGTTTCGTTTGCATCCGTCGATTCTGAGACATCTTCTAGCTCGACAACACAATAACGGCTGCTCGACGGTGCGTAATACCTAAATACATCCAACGGGTATTTACATGCATGGAACCCGCATTTGCACAACTCGGCTTCAGGTTCTTCGTATGTTTTTCCGATTTCGTATTGGAACCCCTTTGCATCTTAGATCCTTGTCAAATCCTTTGTAAGCTATCATTTTGCTCTTCCTTTCAATCTTTTACGGCACGATGCCATTGTGGCAACCATGTGCTCGGTCAACCCCGCGTCGATTCTGCTCTGCCGCCATGCCTGTACTTTGTGGCAGATGGATTGCAGGCGGCAATGGTAATGTTGATGGCACCGGCATGGGATACACGGGTCAGGTAATGTAATCACCCAATCCCTCCTTAGTCCGGCAGCCTGCGGATGGTCCCGTGCCGAGCCATGTCCCTGCGCAGTTCGGCGCGATTTGCAGCTACACGTGCCTCGTAATATTGTGTTTCCGCGGCCCGCTGTGCGCGCTTTTGCTTGTCTATGTACTCAGATGCGACCGCACCCGCGGTTAGGGCACCAATCAGAGCGGTGCAGATGGTGGTTGTAAGCATTTTTTATCTCTCCTTTCACGCAAACACACGTGCGAGCTGCTCTGTGGTAATAAATGTGCTGAATCCCCGGCGCTGCAACGTCCGCACAGACACGCCCATGATATTGGCAGCTTCTGTTTGGTTGTAAAGTAATTTGTCCGGATACAGAGCGTCGGCACGTTTTCTAATTCTCTCCAATGTGTCGCGGTACAGCTCCTTTTCTCGTGGCATTGTGTTCCCTCCTTTTTTAGGCGCCTTTCTTCGCCTCTGCGTCAACACACAGCAGCCGGAACGTTTCACGGCCTTTTGGTGTAATCAACGTCTGCGTGCCGCTCCATTGCGTTTTCTCGTTGACTTGCTCTTTGATTTCGAATAGTCCGTTGTCAGCGTACTGTGCGTATGGCATCAAGTGCCCGCGTTTATCGCGATATATGTATTTGTGATCAATCAAAAAATTGACAAACGCTTTTTGCTTTACACCTAACTGCTTCGCGGTTTCTCGGAAATTTGTCAATAGATTGCGGTCTACAAGCTCGTCAAAGTATTCTGCCTTTGGCCGCATGATCTGGCAATCAACTGTAAGTGAGGCGTTTTCCGCTTGTAAGTGTTTGTTCTTCTCTTGCTCTCCCTTTAATTGCTGGCACAGTTCGATCAACGTGTCAGGGTTTAACACGGCTTCCCGTAGTTTTTCAGGCGTCATATAAGCCCCGTGCCTTCGGATTGATGGCAGTACCTCGTCAAATACCCATGATTCAAATTTCTCCGCTGTGGGTAGCTTGCTGTGGGTGATTAGGCGGTAGATGTCGCCTTCGGGGATAAACGAAAGCTGCTGAGTCCCACCTTCTGTAAGGGTGTCGCGTTTCACGACTCCCTTGCAGTGCCGACGCAGCGCATCACGGGGATTGCTGTACCCCAGAGAAGCGGCCACATCCGTACCGCAGAACAGAGGCTTTCCATCTTCCTCAATTACTCTGACGCTTCCAAATTCTTGATTTTCAAAGATTTGCATGCTGTTCATTGTTTTTCACTTCCTCCTTTCCCTTGGCTGCTTCCACTCCCTCTGCGTAGCCGTCGGCGTAATAGGCCAGCAGGCATCGCTTTTCGACCGGCAAGCGCATGTAGGCGTTGATAAGCCGCTCAAGTGCGCTTGCGCCAGGGATTGTTTTGCTATGTAGCATGTATTCTCACCTCGCTTTTGTGTCTGCTGTTCTTGACTGTGTCTATAGTATACATCGCTATGTGATATATGTCAATAGTTTTTTTGAAAAAATATTGACACAGCGACTTTTTCGCTATATAATTGAAAGCACAAGGAGGGATATGCCGTGAATACTATTAGCGGTGATATTGGCAAAAGGATAAAAGCTTTGCGGAAAAGGGAAGGCATGACTCAGCTTGAACTTGCCGAAAAGTTAGGATTGAAAGCCAACACTATAACAAGTTATGAAACTGGGGTGCGCGTTCCGTCAGATTCTGTGATTTTGTCTATTTGCCGAGAGTTCCGCGTCAGCGAAAGCTGGTTACGTACCGGAGACGGAGAAATGTTTGACCCTGACCCGCAAGCGGAAATAATGGATTTTATCGGCCAGCTGATGCACGACAACGAGGATAGCTTTAAACAGCGGTTTATCGCCACACTGGCGAAACTTCGGGAAGATGATTGGAAAGTGCTGGAAAGAATTGCAAATGAACTGGCGAAAAAAGAAGGCGACGCGTAATGCGTCGCCTTTTGACTGTGTGTTAGATCATCCGTAACAACAGCCGCCATAGCAGGTACAACTCTCTTTCACTGGCATTATCCAGCAATTTGTGGATTTGTTTCACAATTTCCTCCTTGTTTGTTTCCATGCGCACGTCCTCCATTTTCCGCGCGACTAAGGTAGCTAATTTAATAATAGAACATACGTTCGTTCGTGTCAAGCAAAAAATAAAGCGGTTGCACATTTGGGGCAAATAAAATATAATATAAAGGAAAATTATACATAAGAGGGGAAAATGAAATGAAAAACAAAATTGTTGTCTTCGCACTCATTGCAATGGTCGGAATGTTTGCCGCTGGCTGTGGGGATACATCTTCGTCTCAGGCCGGTAGTGCTTCCACGGAATCCGCAGGTGTGAGCGCCGCGTCAGTATCTAGCGAGACGCCAGCGTCTAGCACTGCGTCGGAAGGTGTAACGGCTGAAAAGTATGAGCAGGTCAAGCTTGGTTCCACAAAGGAGGAAGTTGAAAAAATCCTGGGAAAAGGAGAATCTTCTTCGTCTGATGAGACTGCGGGCGTCAAAACGGAATCCTTTACTTATAAGACGAGTGATCCTTTGGCCTATGCGTCTGTAATGTTTCAAAACGGAAAAGCTGTCAGCAAAGACCAAGTGGGGTTGTATGATAACAGTAAATTTCCAAAAATTACGCTCGAACAATACGACAAAGTATCGACCGGTATGACTTATGATCAGGTAAAATCTGCGCTCGGCGGCGATGGCGAACCGTCAACCGAATCAAATTTTGGTGGGATCGTGTCAAAAGGGTATTACTGGCCCGGAAAAGAGGATATGAGCTTTGCGACTTTGACGTTTGACAATGACGGAAAGCTGACTGCCAAAAATCAAGTGGGCCTGAATTAAGAGGTTTAAAAAGGAGAAGGCAAAATGAAAACAGCAAAATTGGTCATCGGCATCGTATCAATCGTTTTGGCCCTGGTGATGCTCTTTCAGTCGTGCGCAGCAAATGTTGGATCTGTCCTGGCAACTGCGGGCACGGATATAAGCGGAGCAATCGGCACATTTGCCGCAATCCTGCTGATCGTGGCGGGCATTATTGGCATCGCAGCCCGTAAATCCAAAGGCGGCACAATTGCAGCGTTTATCTTTTATGTGATCACGGCAATCTGCTGCTTTGCTGGAGCAGCAGGGCTTTACAAAGACCTGATCGTGTGGGGCGTTGTGTCGCTGGTGTTTGCCGTCGTGTTTATCATCTCTGTGTTTGTGCAGCACTACGAGCCAAAAGCCAAATAATTGCAAAACTACATTTTGCCCTTCCCGCCCTCAAACCCGATGGGGGCGGGAAGTTTTTGCAAAATTTTTTAAAATCCCCTTGACAATCGATGTTTTGTGCTTTTGCCGCACAAATACAAAAATATTCGTTTTTTCTATTGACAAATACTTTAATATGTGTTATTATATTCTTGTCAGGAGGAAGCGAGAATGAAAAGTTACTCATCGAGGGAAGTTATTAAGATGCTGAAAGCGGATGGTTGGTATGAGGTGAATGTGGTAGGAAGCCATCACCAGTTTAAACATCCAACCAAAAAGGGGCGTACAACTGTGAAACATCCTGACAAGGACGTCCCTGCTAAAACGTTAAAACGCATCGAAGAACAGTCGGGACTAAAATTCAGGTAGCCCCGGCTACTTCTTCCCGCCAACAAAAGGAGGTTACACCTGTGAAAAAAGTAGATCGGTATTATTATCCGGCTGTTTTCACTTATGAACCGGGTCAGGAAATCGCCGTAGATTTTCCGGACTTAAAATGCGCTACCAGCGGAGTTGATGATAAGGATGCGCTTTTATCTGCACGCGAGCTTCTGGGCTGCGTCATGAATGGCCTAGAAGAAGATGGAGAACCAATCCCCGAACCGACGCCACTGGAAAAAGTAGAAACAAAGCCAAATGAACGTGCTGTCTTGGTTGACGTCTATATGCCATCCGTTCGGCAGGCCCACATCAACCGCGCAGTAAACCGCACTGTAACACTTCCCGCTTGGTTGAACGCCGCTGCATTGGAACGGAATATTAATTTTTCGCAGGTGTTGCAGGAGGCTCTAAAGGCTCAAATGCACTTAGACAAATAAAACTCCCTGATTATGGGGCGCAAAAAGTCTGATCCCGATCATCTTTACAGGATATTAAGAAAGCAAGGTGATAAAACATGGCTAGAAAGAAGATAACGGATGGACTCAGACAAAAGCCAAACGGAGTTTGGGAGCGTGCCGAAACGATTAACGGGAAAAGAAGATGGTTTTCTTCACGAGATCCGGAAGAAGTTTGGAAAAAGAGAAATCAAGCGCTTGCGGAAGCTGAAAAATCGGAAGAGGAACGCGGTACGGGGCCGCTGTTTTCCATCGTTGCAGATGCATATCAGGAGCGCGTTGAACGGATGAAAGCAGGCACACAAAAAAGTTACCTTCCTGCAATTAAGCGGGCCAAAGAACGGTTCGGCGGAATGCATATGCGAGAAATCGAACCGTATATGATTGCACAGTTTTTGCAATCATTGTCGGAAATGGCTCAGACAACAGTCTCCAATCAAAAAACCGTTATTAACGCCATTTTCCAGCTGTGGATTGATAGCCCAGAATGGAAAGGCGATGTAAACCCCGCGGCAATAACCAAAATTCCACGCGGACTTAAAAAAGGAAAACGGCTCCCTCCTACTGAAGCTCAAGTGCAGGTCGTGAAAGATTATCACATGGACCCCGATGCGCTTCCCGCGGTTGTATATCTATGTACAGGAGAACGCCGCGGGGAAGCCTGTGCCATCCAGTTGCAGGATATCGACTTTAAAGACAGTAAAATTTATATTAAAAAATCAGTAGAGCATATCCATAACCATCCGCACATAACCACCACAAAAACAGAATCTGGTATACGAGAGATTCCGCTTCTCTCATTGCTTAGAGAAGCACTGGAACCTTTGCGATTTATGCCCCCTGAAACCTATATTCTGAGCGGTAAAGACACGCCTCTAACTGCATCGCAATATACGAGGCGGTGGGCAGCTTTTTGGAGGAAACACGGATATGCGCATCCGGTTGTTCGCGAATATAAACGCACCCGAAACGGGAAGCAGTATACGTACCATCAAACCGACTGGGTTGCGGATGTCTGCGCACATCAATTTCGACACGAATATGTTTGTATGCTTTGCATGGCTGAAGTTCCGGAAGAAATTGCTATACAGCTAGTAGGTCACGCCAACGCAAAGATGATTCACGAGGTTTATATGTCCCTTAAACCTCAGATGGTGCAGATGGCTGGAGACAGGTTGGATGCGCTTTTAAAAGCAAACTAATTTTTTCACGTTGTTAGTCCACACTTAGTCCACAATAAATCGTCATAACGTGTCATTTTGTGGCGTGCATAGACATACACCAAAAACTAAAAAACCGCGCAGGCAAGCCATTTTCGCTTCCCTGCGCGGTTTTCATTTGGTCCGAGTGGCGAGACTTGAACTCACGGCCTCTTGACCCCCAGTCAAGCGCGCTACCAACTGCGCCACACCCGGTTATCTGCTTTTTGCAACGCATCTTATCATATCATAGATGCCCACAAAAAGCAAGACTTTTTATAAAAAAATCAGCCTTCTATCGTTTACACATATCCATGGCGCCAACTTGCGCCTTACAACAGATCTTTCAAAGACATCAATTTGCCGATGTTGCCTTTTACGCGAATCTTTCCACCCAAGAACGCACGGAAAGGATCGAGTTTGCGGTCGAGCAGCTTGTTTAGATTGTCGTCGGAAATGATGATCCGCACATCATAAGGGTCATGCGGCTGCGGCTCCATGATGATTTGCCCATCCTGATAGGCGACATAGAACGATCCTGCGTCCGTCCCGGTCACATCAATCTGAAAAACAAAGGGCGCTTTCCCCTTCAGTCGGTTGACATCTTGCCGCAGTACTTTCTCATGCATTTTCTGGTAAACTTCTATAAATGCCATGCTTTCACATCCTTTTTCGACATTGTACCATGCCGGGCACACTGGCGCAAGCGCTTGGCAAGCATTTTTTATTGCCGGGCGGTAAACAAAGGGCAAAGCTTGTCCATCAACTCTCTAAAGCGTTGGTCCACGCCGAAGGTTGCTGGAGCCTTCTCACCGGCTTTGCAATTCCGTCATGTTTCCGGACGGTCAGATTCCGGCCGGGTGCTCCAGCTATCCCATAAACTGTCGAATCATACCTGTTACACGTTATTAAAAACACTGTAAATCATACGATACCTGAAATTTTTCAGCATAGCAAACAAAAATTTGAAAACGGGAAACAAACGGCATCCCTTTACCGTATATCAGATGGGTGCGGCAGCTTTCAGGGCGCTTGGCAACCCTGTCAGAAGTATTGGATCGGGGCTTTTCCAACTTCTGGAATCATAGAGCCCTCTGCGTTGCTGAAAAGATAACACGTCCTGTTGCTGTCCTTCATTTAAAGGCCAAGTGATTTGGCGCAATCTTTTTAACAAGATATCTGACTGCTTTTTTCTACAGAATAACGCAAATACGGCTCATCGTTCTTAATTGGATACCCGCGTTTATTTTTGCTTATGACAAAAAATAATGATATAGGAAATCAACATCAAACAGTCCCCATTTTGGGAATAGATTGACCACCATCTATCTTTTTCTAAATACTTATGATATAATATGATATAAAAATGCGGCACAAAAAGTTCGGATGATCTGGCGTCCAAAAAAGCGAATCATTTCGCAGCCGCTTGTCATCCCTGCGTTTGGGAGGAGATTTGGATGCAACTGCAATCTATGCGAAAACATTTGGCAAGCTACCCGGCAGCGTTGTATGGGCTACTCTTTCTGGCCGGCGTGCTTATAACCGGCGCAGGTCATCTGCTTCGGCTTTCGTTCTTTACAGGCTGTGCCGCGGGGGTGACAGTCCTTTTTGCGCTGTATGGGCTATGGGGACTTTCGATGCACCTGGCCGGCGGGTTTCTGGCGCTGCGTACGTGCGGCAAGCGTGCGCTTTTGGGGTGTTTGCTTTTGGTCGCGGTAATTGAAGTGTTCTTTGCCGTTGAGATGGCAAACCAGCACACGATCTATTACTGGGACCAGGCCGACTATTGGCAAAAGACGGTAGAGGCATCCCAGAAATTGTTCACACAGCCGGGTTACTTTTTGAAGCAAGTGTATGGCTCTATCCTGAATTACGACTATAATCTCCTCATTCCGCTGGTGCTGGCGCTGCCGACGCGCATATTTGGGACCGCGCACATCACACATATTTTGCTGATTGTTAACCTGTTTTTACTGCCGGCAGCGTTCACGCTGGCGGTGGCGGCGCGCACGGTGTGCGCCAAAAAGGTGCCGCTGCCCATTTTATTTGGGCTGTCGGCATTCTCTCCGGTGCTGCTGTATCCGGCGCTAGCAGGATATCTGGATAGTTTCTCACTTTTAACGCTCTCTATCGCCTTTTTGGTGGGAAGTGGGCAGGCTGTGTTCCGCTTTACACCACAGCGGTGTATCGTTTTAGCTTTGGCACTGGTTGCGACAATGCTGGGGCGGCGGTACTTCTGCTATGCGGCAGTAGGTTTTTTGTGTGGGGAGCTTTTGTACGCGCTGCTCTCTCTTGCATGCCGGCAGGCCAAGCGCAAAGAAGGCCTTGCATTTTTCAAAAACCTGCTTTTGAGTGGGGCTATAATGATCGGCATTCTGCTTTGCGTTTGGAAATTTTTAATTCGCGTGGTTTCTACCTCTTATGCCGAGCAGTACAAGGCGTACCAGACGGGGAACACGCTGCACAATTTCACGCTATTGTTGCAGTATTTTGGCCTTTTGTTTGTAGTCATCTGCCTGCTGGATCTGGTTCTTGCTTTCAAACGGCGACGCTTTGCATTTTCCGCGGGGATGCTTTGTGCGGGCCTTTTACCGGCTTTTCTTTTATTTCGGGTGCAAAGCATGGGGCCGCATCACTACTACATAACGCTGCTGCCGTTGCTGCTGATGCAGGCGCATCTGCTCGGCTGCGTTTCGGACTGGAAGGTCCTCGGGCGGCGGACTGCCAGTGCTGCAGTGTGCTGCTGCACGGCGTTAAATTTTCTGTTTGCCTATGTCCCTGCGCTGCACAGCGCCCCTTCGGCGCCATTTATCGGCAGCCAACGCTTTTTGCCGCTGCAACGCACGGACATCCCACAACTTACCGCGCTGGGGGACTACGTCAACACGCTTTCTGAACAGGAAGGCGGGGCGAAAAGCTATATGCTCTCTGCATCGTTCCGATTAAACTATTCCATCTTGCAAAATGTCCACGCTCCCGATACGTTTGAATCGGTTCCGAGCCTATTTCGTTCCAAGGAAATCGACTTGCGCGACGGGTTCCCGATGGAGTTTTTGTCCGCTGATATCGTGATCGTCAGCGATCCCATCCAGTATCCGGCGCCACCGGAAGACAGCCGCGTTGTGGGGGTACTAGCGCAGGACATTCTAGAGAACAGTCCGATCTCTGCGCTTTACACAAAAAAGGCATCCTTCTCACTTGAAGGCGGTGTGACGGCATCTGTTTATCTACGTAGCAGGGCGTTCAATGAGACCGAATTGTCGTTTTTGAAGTCGCAGTTTCAGAGTTTTTATCCACAGTGGAATTTGAATTTTGACACGCATAGCTAACGACGCATAATCAAATATCTAAGGTCTCCTCTACAGATATTCAGATATCGTTCTTCGTCCTGGGGGTCTATAAACAGGCTGAGCTCTGCTTCTGACACATCACTTGTGATGGAAATTGGATAGGCCGCCAAAAGCCGGGTATTCTGAAATGCCAAAAAGCACCACGGTTTTATTCCGTCTCCCCTATGCCCTGTATAGGACTTCTAAATCCGGAAAAAATACGGGCAAAGGAGGGACGCATATGTTTAAACACGAAAAAACGTATTTGCATCCGATCAAAGTGGACCATCCGAATCCCAACTATGCTGCCCTACTCCAGGAACAGCTGGGTGGTCCGCAGGGCGAGCTAAAAAGTGCAATGCAATACCTCGCTCAAAGTATGCGCATTCAGGACCCGGAAATTAAGGACCTCTTTCTGGACGTTGCAGCTGAGGAACTTTGCCACCTGGAAATGGTCGCGGGCACGGTCAATATGCTCAACGGACACCACCTGGATGCCAAGGACGCTACCGTCGGCAATGTGGAGGCGCATGTGTTGACTGGATTGACGCCGATGCTGGCGAACGCCAGCGGCTAACCCCCGGAACACTTTCGTCGTGCCCTGCGGATACCTCGGGCCCGCCGCCTATGTCAATGAAACAGGCGACGCCGCAGCGGATATTCTTTCTGATATCGCGGCTGAACAGCGCGCCAAAGTGGTCTATCAAAATCTTTACCGCCAAATTGATGACAAGGGCGTTCGGGAGACCATCGACTTTCTGCTCAACCGGGAAGAGGCCCACAACACGATGTTCCGAGAAGCCTTTAACCGGATTCAAGATTCCGGGTCTCAGGAGGATTGGGGCACGACGAAAAACGCGAGAATTTATTTTGATCTATCCCATCCGGGCGGCCAAAACTTTGACCCCGCGAAGGCAAAACCCTCGGAATTCAAGATCTAGCAGCAGAACGTGTATCCCTGAATATGTCTGGCATCGAAAAACCGCACGGATCATCCCGAAGAAGGCTGTCCGTGCGGTTTTTCAATTTCAAAAATGCTGTCTTAGCATCCGCATTTTACAGTGCCCGGCCAGTATAAAAAGAAAGCTTTCTTTCTCAAAGAAGCTACTTTCTAATCTTGGCAAATGGCCCTAATTGTGGAACCCCTTTGGCGTTAGGGGTTCATTCATTGCTCGCATCTGTTTTGATAGTCTAATAATGAGGATGAGCGATATACGGAGGATACCCTTTATATTCTTCGGGTATTTCATAGTCATGGAAATCCAGTTTTGTTTATCTATTGATGAGTTTCTGCAACTCATTGATGAAGCGGCAAGTGTGGTAACCATCGCAAACGGCATGATGCACCTGCACAGCAAGCAGGATATGAAATCTTCCATTTTCTTCGTAGTATTTTCCAATCGTAAAAATTGGGAGAAGATGCCTATAATCTACGGTGTTTAGATTAAAGCCGTCGAAAGTTGACCAAGGCATCATCCAAACAGTAAACTGTTCGCCGGCAGCCCCGGTTACGCCATAAACGACTTCACGTTTCCGTACTTCTCAATGTCTTCCTCATAGTTTTGAAGGAATATCGCATAATCATCGGAAAACGCCGTCCAAATATTTGAAAATGATTCTGTCGTTCTATGGAACACGGTATAACAGGGAACCATATATGACCGTATATACCTAGTTCGCCGTTTTGACGGAATGCGGTTCGGAATTCCGTATGACGATTTACAAAAACAGTGAGATAATACAGCATGGTGAGAAATAATTTGCGGTTTTGACCTTTGATGCTTGTGATATCCAATTTGACAGTCATGCTGTATGTGCATGGTACATCCTTGAGATAGTGGTCAAAGTACCATTTGCGTGACCACTTTGACAAATTAATTGGCACAAGCTCCATATTTACTCCTTCAGATTGCGGCAGTTACTTTCCAGCTTTCCAAACTCGGCGTCCATATCCCGTGCGCCGTATAGGACACGGATCACCGTGATGGTTTTTCCTGGTTGTCTGGAACATAGAACAGCAAGTAATTGTCCACCGGCATCACTCGCATATTCCGGCTGCGCCAAGGCTCCCGGTCGTAGACCCGAAACCGCTCCGGCATCCCATCCAGCTTGAGGATGTTCTCCTCCAGCTGATCCAGCTGACCGTTTGCGTTCTGTTGCGACTGCAAGTCCACCGCAGTATAGCGGTAAATCTCCCGCAGGTCACGTTTTGCTTCCGGGGTCAAAGTCACCTCGTAGCGCATACGTCCAGCTCTCTCCGGAGTTCGTCGAATGCCTGTTTTGCCGAGATGGTTTGACCGGCTTTGATCTGGGCATAGCCCTTTTCCAGTTCAGCGTCAAGCTGCTCGGCTGTCATGCGGCTGATGTCCAGAGGATGCTCCGGCAGTTTCACCTCGAAGGGCAGGCCCCGCTGCAGGATGACCTGCTTATAGAACATAGTGATGGCATTGGAAGCCGAGATGCCCAGGGCGTTCAGGATGGCTTCCGCCTGCTCCTTTACTTCCGGCTCGATGCGCGCGTACAAATTTGCCGACTTTGCCATATCGAAGACTCCTTTCAGGATCAGTGTATTCCTTTTCTTCTCCACTATACACAATTGTGCGGACAAAAGCAATACATATTCCAAATTCTAAAGGAGTTCAAATGTTTTTTTGATTTTTAACTGTTCTTGATAAGAATTAAAAAAATGCTGCAATTTTGATACCCATTTTGTATCAAAATTGCAGCATTTTTGGTGGACCTGGAGGGATTTGAACCCTTGACCTCTCGGATGCGAACCGAACGCTCTCCCAGCTGAGCTACAGGCCCATATGGTGTGCAGTGGAGCAACGCATATTATTATTGCACACAGCGCAGATTTTGTCAAGGGGTTTTTGCAAGATTTCAGCATGATTTTTGTTTTGAATTTTGCCACGCTTTGCCGCCTGCGTTTTCATGCCAAATTAGGCGTACCGCCAGCATGAGCGAATTTTTAATATCCGGATGCCTCCTCATTTTTAATCAGCTTCACAATGCGGCTCGTGCCCAGACGCGATGCGCCAAGCTCCAGGAACTTTGCCGCATCCGCAAGGCTCGCGATGCCGCCCGCCGCTTTGATGCGGACATTAGGACCCACGTGCGCCTTAAACAGCGCGACATCCTCAAAGGTCGCCCCCGCAGTTGAAAAACCGGTCGACGTCTTAATGAAATCTGCGCCAGCCTCGGTGACAATTTCGCACATGCGGACTTTTTCCACCTCATTTAGCAGGCAAGTTTCCACAATTACCTTCAAGATATGCGCGCCACAGGCGGCTTTGACAGCCTGAATTTCTGCACGCACCTTATCATAAAGTCCGGCCTTCACCGCGCCGATGTTGATAACCATGTCGATCTCGTCCGCGCCGTTGAACAAGGCGTCCTGTGTCTCGAACACCTTGGCCGCTGTGGTCGTATAGCCGTTCGGAAAACCAATAACGGTACAGATGGGCATCCGGTCCCCCACATACGCCTTCGCCTGACGCACAAAACACGCCGGAATGCAGACGGAAGCCGTGCCGTAATGAATGGCGTCATCGCAGATCGTCTTGATCTCGTCCCAGGTTGCGGTCTGGGTCAGCAGCGTGTGGTCTACAGCCGCCAGAATCTTTTTTTGATCCATGATCCTTTTCCTCCTGATATTTCCGTTTTTATTCCTTGTATCATAGCACAACTGGCCGATTTTTTCCAGACGAAAGATCCATGCTTTTCAAACCAGGAACTTTATGATAAACTAAAAGCCTGTGAGAAAGGAAGGATTTCCATGCATCTGGTCAAAAAATTCATTTCGTACTATAAACCGCACAAGGGCGTCTTTTTTATGGATCTGCTCTGTGCCTTTCTGGTCAGTGCCGTTGATCTGGCATTTCCGCAAATTCTCAATATTCTTAACCAATCCCTGTTTACACAACAGGCGAGCGTCATTCTGCGCAGCCTGCTGCCAATGGCGCTGGCCCTGCTGGGCATGTATATCATCCGCACCATTTGCCGGTATTACATTACGGCACAAGGACATATCATGGGCGCGAAAATCGAAAGCCGGATGCGCCAGGAACTGTTCGATCAATATGAACGGCTTTCTTTTTCCTATTATGACAACCACAACACCGGCACCATGATGAGCCGGCTGGTGTCGGACCTGTTTGACATTTCGGAATTTGCCCACCACGGACCCGAGAACATCTTTATTTCCCTAGTAAAGCTGATTGGTTCCTTTGTCCTGCTGATGATGGTCAATGTCCCGCTGACGTTGATCCTGTTGGTGATCGTTCTGGTGATGCTGTTTTTCAGCATTTATCAGAACAAAAAGATGCAGCGCACATTTATGGACAACCGCATCAAAATTGCCGGCGTCAACGCGAGCTTGCAGGACAGTCTGGCAGGCATCCGCGTGGTGAAGTCCTTTGCCAACGAAGAGATTGAACGGCAAAAATTCGGCCGCAGCAACGAGCAGTTCCTGATCTCGAAAGAAAACAACTACCACCGCATGGGCGCTTTCCACGCGGGCAACAACTTCTTTGAAGGCATGATGTTTCTGGCTGTACTCGTGGCAGGCGGATTCTTTATCGCAAAGGGCACCCTACAAGCCGCGGACCTCGCAATCTATGCACTGTATATCAACATCTTCATCAACCCCATCGAGGTGCTCATTGAGTTCACTGAGATGCTGCAAAAAGGCATCTCCGGATTTCGCCGCTTTGAAGAAATCATTGAGACAACGCCCGACATCCTGGATGCACCAGATGCCAAGGCTTTGCAGAACGTAAAGGGGAACATCGACTACAACCATGTGACTTTCTGCTACGACAAAAAAGAGGGCAATGTGCTGGAAGATGTGGACATCCATATCCCGGCCGGCCGCTCGGTAGCGTTGGTCGGCCCCTCCGGCGGCGGCAAAACCACGCTGTGCTCCCTGCTTCCCCGCTTTTACGATGTGGACAGCGGCAGTGTCTGCGTGGACGGACAAGACGTACGCACGCTGACGCAGCAGAGCCTGCGCAACGCCATTGGCATTGTCCAGCAGGACGTTTACCTGTTCGAGGGCACTGTGCGCGATAACATCGCTTACGGCAAGCCGGGCGCTACAGATGCGGAAATTGTCGCGGCTGCCAAGCGGGCCAATATTCACGACTTTGTCATGAGCCTGCCGGATGGCTACGAAACCTTTGTCGGGGAGCGCGGTGCGCGCCTTTCCGGAGGCCAAAAGCAACGCATCGCCATTGCCCGTGTATTCCTGAAAGATCCGCCCATCCTGATTCTGGACGAAGCGACCAGTGCTCTGGACAACGAAAGCGAACGGTATATCCAGCAAAGCCTGGATGCGCTGGCGCACGGACGAACGACAATCACCATCGCGCACCGGCTCTCGACCGTGCGCAATGCCGATGAAATTCTTGTGCTGGACACAAGCGGCATCCGGGAGCGCGGCACACACAAGGAACTGCTGGCCCAGGGTGGCCTATACGCCAAATATTACGCCATGCAATTCACTGGACTGGAGGAGGATTAAAGCGTCCCGCTGACAATCAGACAGGGCAAACTCGGAATTCGCACGCCTGTTTCCAACTGCGAGGCGCTCTCCAAGTGCCGAACGCATTGGGTGCCTGCCGCGTGGGGGAAATTACTGCGCGGCCGCCCGCCGTACCGGTATGCCACGGCCGGCGAGGTATTCCTTTAGCTGCGGAATCGTAATCTCGCCAAAATGGAACAGGGATGCGGCCAACACGGCATCGGCTTTCCCTTTGATAAAGGCATCATAAAAGTGCTCCAGCTTGCCCGCGCCGCCAGAAGCGATGACGGGCACATTCACGCGCTCGCTGACCGCCGCGGTCAGCGCCAGGTCGTAGCCCTGCTTGACGCCATCCTCGTCCATACTGGTCAAGAGGATCTCCCCTGCCCCCAGACCAACGGCTTTCTGCGCCCACTCCAGGGCATCCAGGCCGGTATCCTTGC
>OBVO01000458.1_pt1 | contig 24732 bp, 20 predicted proteins | sample 1495151 | NCBI WGS metagenome assembly OBVO01 (sample SAMEA2580019, study PRJEB22360) | human gut metagenome | reverse complement strand
TGCTGCATGGTGGCCACGGCTGCCGAGCCCGGCCGCCTCGTTGACAACGGCTACCGTCACCTGATTACTGCGGCCGAGACACTGATCCAGCAGGGAGAGCGCATCACGCATGGCACCGTCTGCAAGGCGGGCCAGGAGCATCGCAGCCTCGGATTCGATGGTGCCGCCTTCCTGCTCTGTCACATAGGTCAGGCGTGCAGCAATGTCCTCCGGCGGGATGCGCCGGAAATCGAATCGCTGGCACCGCGATAGAATTGTGGCAGGCAGTTTGTGCACTTCTGTTGTCGCCAAAATAAAGATGACGTGCGGCGGCGGCTCTTCCAATGTTTTCAGGAGCGCATTAAAGGCGCCGATCGACAGCATGTGCACCTCATCGATGATATAAACACGATACTTCGCGGCAGCCGGCGTGAAGTTGACTTCTTCGCGCAGCGCACGAATACTATCCACGCCGTTGTTGCTGGCAGCGTCAATTTCGACGATGTCCAGGATGCTGCCGTCCTGGATGCCGCGGCAGATTTCACATTCGCCACAGGGGTCTCCATCCTTGGGAGAAAGGCAATTGACCGCGCGCGCCAGGATTTTGGCACACGTGGTTTTGCCAGTCCCGCGGCTGCCTGTGAATAGGTAGGCGTGCGCGATCCGGCCGGCCTTCAATTCATTTTTGAGTGTTTGGGTCACCTGGGGCTGTCCTACAACATCCGAAAAGACCTGCGGACGCCATTTGCGGTAAAGGACTTGATACAAAGAGGAACCCTCCTTTCCCCAAACATAAGAAAAAGCAAGGCAGCCCGCACTACGCGGTTTCATGCAGTGGGATATACAGACGGACAGACCAACCTGCATCGCACAGGGCCACTCCGCTTAATGCTGCTCGGTTCCCCGCCTGACATGGTTCACGGCGCCCCGCCGCACAGAGCCCGCCCGTCTGCATATCCCGCCGCACGCCTTCTGCCTTGCTCCAGAAGCCGCAAACGGCTCACAGGCCGTTTGCCGCACAGATCGGATACAGATATCTATTATATACGATTTTTAATGAAAAAACAAGTCCTCCGGGCAAAAAACGATCGAAAAATTCATGGCCGGCATTCCGCTTTGCGGCAGTTTGTGCTATACTAAAATTAAAAAAGCACGCCGCATGCCGGCGAGCCTTTCTTTCATGACAGAAATTCCCCTGCCACTACAGCAGGGGTTTCAAAAAAGGAGCGGATTTTTATGAAATTCGGCAATCGAATCAAAGCCTACCAGTCGGATATTCTGGCGGGAATCAAGAGAATGGTGGCGATTCCGTCGGTCGCAGCCCCGGCGCTGCCGGGCAAACCCTTTGGCGAAGAGAGTGCCCGCGCACTGGCGGAAATCCTGAAAATGGCCCAGGAGTTGGGGTTGGAGACCCATAATGTCGGCAATTATGCCGGGCATGCAGCCTATGGAACTGGCGCTGGCTTTGCCGATGTGCTCTGTCATGTGGATGTCGTGCCGGCAGGTGACGGCTGGGTAACAGAGCCATTTCAGGCAGTAGAAAGAAACGGCCTTCTTTATGGACGCGGCACAGCGGACGACAAGGGTGCCGCTGTGGTGGCGCTTTATTGTCTGAAGGCGCTTCAGGACGCTGGCGTTCCGACGAAGCGTAAACTTCGCGTCATTTTTGGTGGTGGCGAGGAAATCGCCAGCGATGATATTAAAAAATATTACGAGAGCGAGTCGCTGCCGGATTTCGGGTTTACGCCGGATGCGAGTTATGGCATCTGCAACCGCGAAAAGGGCATCCTGCGTCTGAAACTGACAGGCGGTGTGGAGGGCCGTTCACTGCGTAGTTTCCAGGCGGGGACCGTGGTCAACGCAGTGCCCGCAAAGGCACAGGCAGTGCTGGACTGCACACCGGGACAAGCGGCAGCTTTGCGGGCGATGGCGCCGGTGTGCGGCGAATTCAGCTTTACCGATACTCAAAACGGCATCTGCATTGCAAGTGCGGGCGTTGCGGCCCATGCCATGATGCCGCAAGAGGGCAAAAATGCCGCTGCACGGTTGATTCGTCTGTTGACAAAGGTGTTTACAAAGGAAGAGTTGGGTGGCCTTCTGATGTTCCTGTCCGAACACATCGGCTTGGATACGACTGGTGCAGGGCTTGGAATCCGCCAGAGCGACGAGCCTTCCGGCCCTCTAACCGTGAACCTCGGCATTGTCCGCATCAACGACGGTGTGCCCAGTGCCTCGTTGGATATTCGATATCCGGTCACGGCAAACGGTCAGGCCATCTATGCTGCGGTCCAGCATGCGGCGTTGCCGTATCAGGTGCATTGCGAATGCTTGCTCGACAATAAGCCACTGTATATGCCGGACGACCAGCCGCTGATGCGTCTGCTGCAGGATGCCTATCAAAGCGTCACCGGAAAAAAGGCAGAGACTTTTTCCAGCGGCGGCGGCACCTATGCGCGTGAAATGCAAGGCCGCGGCGTCGCCTTTGGCCCCATTTTCCCGGATGAACCGGATCGCGGCCTGCACAATGCAAATGAAAGCATCGACATTGCCCGTTTCATGGAGCATGCGCAAATCTGTCTGGAAGCGATGTATCGGATGGCAACGGAATGAATTTGAAAGGCCATATATGCCGAGATCGTGCGGGAAATTTGTGAAAAAGGGTTTCCATCTGTTGAACAAAATAAAGAGGCGGCGGCTTTTGTGACAAACAAAGTCACCGCCCTTTTCTGTTGCGTAGCAGAATTTCCCAAAACGCATACACTGGGATAACGTGTATTGCGGGAGGGATGTGGCTTTATGTTGTGTACGTACCGGCATACGCGCCGGAGCTGCCACTTTGGATATTTGACGCAGGGAATTGTCAATAACCTCGCTCCGCTGCTGTTTACGGTCTTTCAAGATCAATACGCCGTTTCTTTCGGACAACTCAGTCAGCTCATCGTGCTGAATTTTGGCACACAGGTTTGCATGGACTTCTTCTCAGTCTGGTGTGTAGATCGTATCGGAATCCGGCGCTGTGCCTTGGCGGCACACTTGCTCGCAGCAACCGGCTTGATCGGCATGGGTGTGCTTCCACAAGTGATGGCGCCGTTTCCCGGTCTGTGCATCGCGATGGTTTGTAGCGCGATGGGCAGCGGCTTGATCGAAGATCTTGTCAGTCCGATTCTTGACGGACTGCCGGTTGGAGAAGCCGCGCCGCCGGGCGGCAAGGCGGCATCCATGGCGCTGTTGCATTCGTTCTGCTGCTGGGGACAGGTAGCGGTGGTGTTGGGCACTACGCTGGCATTATATGTGTTTGGCAGTGCGCATTGGTTTTTATTGCCGCTGTTTTGGGCGCTGGTGCCGCTGATGAATCTGTTTTATCTGGCCAAGGTCCCTTTACCGCCGCCGCTGCCGCCAGAACAAAAGACACCCATCCACACGATGCTTCGCTCTCGGCTGTTTTGGCTGTGCCTGGTGCTGATGCTTTGCGCCGGTGCAGCAGAGTTGACAATGAGTCAGTGGTCATCTTTGTTTGCAGAGCGGAGCCTTGGCATGGAAAAAGTCTGGGGCGATCTGTTCGGCCCCTGCCTGTTCGCTGCCTTGCAGGGGATGGGGCGGATGCTTTATGGCATTTACGGCAAGCGGTTTGACCTGCGGCGTGCGCTTTTGCTTTCCGCTTCCATGTGCACAGCGTGCTATTTGGTGACAGCACTGACGCATACCCCGCTGCTCGCGTTGTTAAGCTGCGCTATGTGCGGCCTTTCGGTGTCCTTGATGTGGCCGGGACTTTATAGCCTTTCCGCGCGTGCCTTTCCGCGTGGCGGCACTTCGATGTTTGGCATGATGGCTGTCTGCGGCGACATTGGCTGTACGTTAGGGCCATGGTTGGTCGGCACGCTGGCGGGCCTTTCCGGCGACGGAATGCAGGGCGGGCTGTTGGCCGGCGCTGCGTTCCCGCTGCTGATGGCCGGCGGGCTGCTTTGCATCGTCCGCCGCAGTGTGCGGAGGTACGCAAAACGCACAACTGTAAAGATTGACAAATCAGATGAGATATCGTAAGATGAAAATAAGTCATATAAAACCTATATGCAATCGGCAATCTCATCCTAGGAGATGAAGCAATGCGGATTTCGGCAAAAGGACGATATGCGTTGGCAGTTCTGCTGCGAATGGCACAGTCCGGAGCGGATAATCTTGTAAATGTGACGCAGCTTTCGGAAAAGCTGGGTATCTCGCGGGTCTATCTGGAGCAGGTTGTGGCGCCACTCAAAAAATCCGGGCTGCTGCTTTCCACAAAAGGGGCGCAGGGCGGGTATCGTCTGGCCTATCCACCGGAGCAGATTACCGCATTGGACATCTTGCGTGCCACGGAAACCTCCCTTTTTGAACAGCCGGGGCGGACCCTGCCGAAGGGGCAGGCTCCGGAGATCGAATCCGCCCTGGAAGTCGTTGCGCAGCGCCTGCAGGAGTCGATTGAAAAAGCGCTGTCCGGCATTCACCTGAGCATGCTGGTGGAGGAAGCGGCGCAGGCAGCAGGTAATTATATGTTTTTCATTTGAGCTGCTCGATCGAGCGGCGCTATGCAATACGGAAAATCGAAAAAAGTAAAAAGCCAACCGCGTCTTTTTGAAAGAGATGCGGCTGGCTATATTTTACTATTCCTGGACAGCAGATTGATCAGTTGGCGGTTCCGGCGCTTGCGAAGCGGGGGTTTCGCTTTGTGCAGGCGCTTCCTGGCTTTCCTCAGGAGCGGTGCTTTCCGGCTCCTGAGACTCTGGTTCCTGGCTGGAGGACGCTGGCTCCGATTCTTTAGCGGGTGCTTCACTGCTCTCCGGCTGTGGCGCGGCAGAGGAAGTGGATTCGCGATCCGGCTGGCTTGCGGGCGTATTGTCCTCTGGCTGTTGCGCAGGCGTATTGTTGTCTTCTGTTTCCGCTTCTGTTTCATCAGGCGTCTGGTCCTCAGAAGTAGACTGTGACGATGTGGCGGAAACCGGCCCCATTGAGACAGCGCTGGAAGCGGACGGCGTTCCGGTCCCGCATCCACGCGCGACCAGAACAATCACCAGGATGAGAACAACCACTGCAACCGCGATGGCAATCAGAAGTTTAGGAGAAGCCCCACGCCGGGGCTCACGGTAATAGGCCTGGCTCCGATTGTCCGGATAATAGCGGTCGTCTGGTTCATTTTCCTCTTCTGGATACTCGTAGTTTGGTTCATCCGCCGGCACGTCATCATATCCGCCGTATCCGTCGTCATATGTATCATCCGGATTCTGAGGGACGGCGCGCGTTTCATCCATCGAGGGGTCATATCGCGAAGGCTTGCGTTTCATAGCATTTCTCCTTTTTACGTCTTGGACTGAATTCCATTTTTTATTTTACCACAATTCAAATAAAAAAGCACGGAAAATCCCGTGCTTTTGTCTATTTCTGTGGGGATGGCTAGGCCAAATATCCCTTGGCAGATAGAGCGTCTTCGATACGGTCCAAGGCCGCCTTGCTATCGGCTTCGACAGTCTGGCAGTGCGGCTGTGAAACAAGGATGCGCAGCAGCTTCCCTTCTGGCTTCGTCGTTTCCTGTAAGAAGGCCTGAACCCCGCTGCGCGCGTGCAGATTTAGGTGCAACTCAAGCCGGCTGCCGTTGGTGCCGGGCTGAAACAAATTGCGCACACGGCCTCCATTGTCCACTATGGTAAAGAAAATGGGCTTGAGCCCGTCAGCGGGAGGCAGAATTCGGAATACGCGCGAAAAACGGCGGCTTTGCAGGACATAACCACGTGTGGTGGAAAGAATGGGATACCGGGCAGCGCGCAGCAGCGCAATATCCTGCACAATCACCTGTCGGCTTACATGACAGGCCTGCGCCAGCGCAGCGCCTGGTACTGGCCCTGGCGCCTGCTGAATCGCACTCAAAATCTGTTCCCTGCGCTTCTCTCCGGTCATGCCGTTGCCTCCTTTTTGCGTGTTTTTAAATGGCATGCAGGTGCTTCAGCGATACATCCAGGATTGGCGCGGAATGCGTCAGTGCTCCGCTGGAAATATAGTCAACACCGGTATCCAGAAGAGCGGAAATGTTCTCCCGCGTCACATTGCCGGAGCATTCTGTCTCCGCGCGTCCGGCGACGATCGAAACTGCCTCTTTCATTTGGTCGTGCGTCATATTGTCCAGCATAATGATGTCTGCGCCTGCATCCAGGGCTTCTCGCAGCATATCGAGGTTTTCAACCTCTACTTCGATTTTGCGGACAAAGGGTGCATAGGCGCGCGCCGCTTCGATTGCCTGGCGGACGCCACCGGCAGCACCGATGTGGTTGTCTTTGATGAGCACACCGTCCGAGAGATTGAAGCGGTGGTTGTAGCCGCCGCCCACGCGGACCGCATATTTTTCAAAGATGCGCATGTTTGGGGTGGTTTTACGGGTATCCAGCAGTTTTGTCTTGGTGTTGCCCATCAGGTCGACCACCGAGCGGGTATAGGTCGCAATGCCGCTCATGCGCTGCAAATAGTTCAGCGCCGTGCGTTCGCCGGAAAGCAGTGCGCGGATGTCGCCCGTTACAACAGCGAGGCATTCGCCACTGCGGATGCGATCTCCGTCTTCGTGATGTTTCTCGACGGTCACATCTGGGTCCAAAAGCTGAAAGACGCGCGTAAACACATCAATGCCGGCCAGAACGCCGTCCTGTTTGCACAAAAGATCCGCGCTGCCGCGCTGGGCATGCGGCATGACGGCGTTTGTGGTTACGTCTTCGCTGGTGATATCCTCCCGCAAAGCCTGCAGCAGCAGTGGATCGCAGTTGAGGATGGTGGTAACTGGGTTCATGAAGTGGCTCTCCTTTGCTGTTTCTCACGATCAATTTCCCCGCGTACGATGCGAATATTCTCAGCCTTCCAAGCGTCTATATTCGCATAGGCTGCCGGATCATAGGGAGCAGGGGAAGGAGCGGTTCCCTCTTTTTGAGCGGCAATCGCCTTTGCCGCGCGCTTTGCAAAAACAAGGCTTTCCAGCAGGGAATTGCTCGCCAGCCGGTTTGCGCCGTGGACACCGTTGCAGGCCGTCTCCCCGACGGCATAAAGGTGCGGCATGCTGGTGCGGCTGTCGAGGTTGACCTTCACGCCGCCCATGAAATAATGCTGTGCCGGCACGACGGGAATCCAATCCTTCGTGATGTCAATTCCCTCTTCCGCGCAGCGCGCGCAGATCGTTGGAAAGCGCTTGCGTACATCGCAGCCTTTGATTGTCTGCATGGAAAGCCAGACGTGCTCGGTACCCTCTTTTTGCATTTGCCGGCGGATGGCCTGCGACAGCAGGTCGCGTGGCAGCAGTTCATCCACAAATCGTTTTCCGTTTTTATCCAGGAGTACTGCGCCTTCACCGCGAACGGATTCCGAGATCAGGAATCGGCGGCCCGGCTTTTGGGAGTACAAGGTCGTGGGATGAATCTGGACATAATCGACGTTTTGCACGGCAACCCCGTGCCGTAGGGCGAGTGCGACGCCGTCTCCAGTCAGATGCGGAAAATTGGTGGAGTTGTGGTAAACACCGCCCACGCCGCCGGTCGCCATCACGACGTCGCGCGCCAAAATAGGCTGTATCGCGCCGTCCGGCCCCTGCACAATCCCCCCGCAGCAGCGGTTATCCACGCACAATAGGTCAATCAACGTCGTCTGTGTGCAAATCGTCACATTGGGAAGCCGCCGCACCTTGGCCAAAAGTTTCTGTGTAATTTCCTTGCCGGTGCAGTCCTCATGGTGCAAAATGCGCGGCGTCGAGTGCGCGCCTTCGCGCGTAAAGTTGAACGTGCCGTCCGCTTCGCGGGCAAAATCCACGCCACAGGCGACCAACTCGCGGATGATTGCCTGAGAAGAGCGGATCATCACTTCGACAGAAGCGGGATCGTTCTCGTAGTGCCCCGCCCGCATCGTGTCCTCAAAGTAGCTTTCATAATCGCTTTCATTTTTGAGCATACAGATGCCGCCCTGCGCGAGGAAGGAGTCGCTGTCCTCCAGATTATTAGCTTTGGTAATCATCAGCACCTGTGTGTTGGCAGGCAGGTGCATGGCCAGAAAAAGGCCGGATACACCGGTGCCTGCGATCAATACGTCATATTGATGTTCCATTCTGCACATCCCCTTGTCAAATATTTCGGTCCACGCCGAAATCCAGTGGAAAGACTTTATTGGGAAAGCTCCAGCATTTTTTGCAGCGGAGAGTAGGCCGCTTTGGCAAAATCAGGGTCCAACTCCACAGCTGGCGCGCCGGTCTCCAGAGCGGAAATGACCTTGTCGAGCGTTACCTTCTTCATATTCACGCAGCACTGTGTGCAGCCCTGGGCGGGGAAGAACTGCTTGTCCGGGCAGCGGTTGCGTAATTCGTAGAAGACGCCCTTTTCTGTGCAGACAATATAGCTCTTTGCGTCATCTTTTTCGGCAAAAGAAATAATCCCGGAGGTGCTGCCCACATAGTCTGCCAGTGCCGTGACAGAAGCGGAGCATTCCGGGTGAGCCAGCACTTTGGCATTTGGGTGTGCCGCCTTGGCGGCACGGACTCCTTCAGGACGGATTGCATTGTGAACCAGACAATAGCCGTCGTTGAAGAGAAAGTGTTTTTCCGGCAGCTGAGCCGCGATAAAATGTGCCAGATGCTGGTCCGGAATAAAATAGATATATTTATTTGGCAACGCCTTGCAGATTTTCAGTGCATTGGAGGACGTAACGCATACATCCGCTAGCGTTTTCAACTCCGCCGTGGAATTGATATAGCAAACCACCGCAACATCATCATACGTTTCCCGGATGGCGCGGATACGCTCCGGCGTGGCCATGTGGGCCATCGGGCAGTCGGCCTGCGCGTCCGGCAGCAGGACGGTTTTGCCAGGGTTTAGAATTTTGGCGCTTTCACCCATAAAACGAACGCCGCACAGGACGATGGTCTGCGCCTCTACTTTTGTGGCGATCTGGCTGAGAAAAAAAGAATCTCCCACATAGTCAGCAACTTCCTGTACTGCATCCTCTACATAATAGTGGGCAAGGATCACAGCGCCTTTTTCGCGCTTGAGGCGTTTAACCCGCTCAATTTTGTCTTTCAAGGATAACCCTCCTGCTCTCCGTTTTTAACATTGTGTTAACAGTGAGTATAACACACTTCTTGACAGATGACAAGACACCAGACAATACAAATCCATCTCTGTGTAAATCATAAAAAAGGAATGCATAATTCGATGGATGTGTGGACAAAATGACGGATATATTTGGATTTTCCAAATAGAAATGGACAGAAAAACGGATGATTCAGATGACTTTGTACGGTCAAATTTGTAAAAACCGACGAAGCCATCCGCCGTATTCGCGAAACGATTTGTATGTTTGTCAAAATATGATGGATAGAATTGCCGGACATTGACATCTTTCCCGCAGTAAACTATAATAAGAATGTCTTCAAAAAGGGAGTAGTTTTAAGACGCACCGTCAACACCTCGGTCCAGTGGGCCTGGCTGTGCGTGCCGCAATGGTAACAAGACTTTTCGATGACTGTCCGGGAAAGACAGTCGCGGGGAGTCTTTTTTCTTTGCCCGCTGGCTGTGTTTCAACATAAGTATCTATTTTGATTGAAAAAGGAGTATCGACATGGCAGACACGTATTTTAACCGTACGCCGGAGCAAGCCCTCGAGATGCAGCAGGCGACGGCAAGCGGTCTCTCAGGCGAAGAGGCTGCCAGACGTGCGGAACAATTCGGCCCCAACAAACTGACGGAAGGCAAAAAGAAAAGCATCTTGATGGTTTTTCTGGAGCAATTCAAGGACCTTCTGGTGGTCATCCTGATTGTTGCGGCAATTATCTCGCTGGTTTCCGGGCAGAGGGAGAGCGCGATCGTCATTTTTGTGGTGTTGATCTTGAACGCGATCTTGGGAACCGTACAGTATGTCAAAGCGGAAAAGTCACTGGAAAGTTTGAAAGCAATGTCCTCGCCAACCGCCAAGGTCTTGCGGGATGGAGCACGCATTGAACTGCCCTCGGAGCAGATTGTGCCCGGCGACATCATCTTGCTGGAGGCTGGCGACATGGTTGTTGCCGATGGCCGTATCCTGAAAAATTACTCTTTAAAGGTAAACGAAAGCTCTTTGACCGGTGAAAGCGTGGATGTGGAAAAGACAGCCGACACCCTGGAAAGCAGCCAGGTAGCGTTGGGCGACCGGAAAAATATGGTTTTTTCGGGCTCTCTTGTCACCTATGGCCGCGCGACGGTGCTGGTCACGGGCACCGGCATGCAGACGGAACTGGGTCACATTGCCGCGCTGATGAACGACACCCAGCAGCGCCGCACGCCGTTGCAGCGCAGCCTGGACGATTTCAGCAAGAAACTGGCCACGGTGATCATGATTATCTGTGTCGTGGTGTTCCTGCTGTCCATCCTGCGCAATGGGATGCCGCTGCTCGATTCGCTGATGTTTGCCGTTGCGTTGGCCGTGGCGGCGATCCCGGAGGCGCTGTCTTCCATCGTGACGATTGTGCAGGCCATGGGCACCCAGAAAATGGCCAAGCAGCATGCCATTATTAAGGACCTCAAGGCGGTTGAGACCCTGGGCTCTGTCTCGGTCATTTGCTCGGATAAGACAGGTACTCTGACGCAGAACCGCATGCTAGTGCAGAAGATGTACGCGGACGGGCGGATAATCGAGGGCGCTACGCCGGATTTGGCCAATGATCCGCAGCACATGCTGGTAAAGATCGGGCTTCTGGCAAGCGACGCCACGACCAACGAAGAGGAAGATGTATCCATCGGCGACCCCACCGAGGTGGCGCTGGTGCGAATCGGCGACGCCCTTGGCGTGGAAGAAACCATTTATCGCAAACAGCACCCGCGCTTGGGTGAGCTGGCCTTTGACTCGGACCGCAAGTTGATGAGCACACTGCATATGATTGATGGGACGCCCATGCTCCTGACAAAGGGAGCCATTGATGTGCTGCTTGACCGCACAACCAGGGAAATGACGCAGGCGGGCGACGTCCCGCTGACCCCGGAACGCAAAAAAGAGATCCTGCGCGTCAACCAACAGTTTTCAGAAGAGGGCCTGCGTGTGCTGGCTTTTGCGTTCCGTAAGCTTCCGGAGGTTCGGGAGCTGACGCTGGATGACGAACAGGATTTCACCTTTGTCGGTCTGGTCGCTATGATCGATCCGCCGCGTGAGGAATCCATCCAGGCTGTAGCGGATGCAAAGCGTGCGGGCATTCGCACCGTGATGATCACCGGCGACCACAAAATCACAGCAACCGCAATCGCAAAACGCATTGGAATTTTTGAAGAGGGTGACATCGCCCTTGACGGCAATGAACTAGATGCGCTCTCGGACAATGAGCTCGACGAAAAGTTGCCGCATGTTTCGGTCTACGCTCGCGTGTCGCCGGAACACAAGATTCGCATAGTGACAGCTTGGCAGCGCCGTGGGGCCATTGTTTCCATGACAGGCGATGGCGTCAACGATGCGCCGGCTTTGAAAAAGGCAGACATCGGTGTCGCGATGGGCATCACGGGTACAGAGGTCAGCAAGGACGCTGCTTCCATGATCTTGGCGGACGACAACTTCGCAACCATCGTCAAGGCAGTTGTCAATGGCCGCAGCGTTTATAACAATATCCAGAACGCCATTAAGTTTTTGCTTTCTGGCAATATGGCTGCCATTTTGTGCGTTGTGTTTGCTTCCTTAATGATGCTGCCAAAGCCCTTTGAACCGGTTCACCTTCTGTTTATCAACTTGCTGACAGACAGCCTGCCCGCTTTAGCCATCGGCATGGAGCCCGCCCGCCGCGGCTTGCTCGACCAGAAGCCGCGCAATCCCCACGAAAGTATTCTGACGGGCAGTCTATGGGGACAGATCCTGCTTCAGGGCGCTTTGATCGCAGTGGTGGTCATGATGGCCTATTATCTTGGCTATGGCGCGGATCAAAATGCGATGGCTGCTGCTACGATGGCCTTTGCCACTTTGACACTGGCACGCCTGTTCCATGGCTTCAACTGCCGCGCGAAGGACGGCATCTTCCGTCTCGGTTTTCAGACCAACTGGTATTCTGTCGGCGCTTTCTTTTTGGGCGTCCTGCTGTTGGCGCTGGTATTGTTCCTGCCCGGCTTAGAAGGCCTGTTCCTCGTGTTCCCGCTCGGCATCGATCATATCGGACAAATCGCGTTGCTGGCTGTCACGCCGACAATTATTATTCAGATTTATAAGGCGATTCGCGACGCGGTGCAGAAGCGCGCTTAAATAACCCAAAAGCTACATTTCGTTTCTGCGTCAAAGAAAAACCGTTATCACAAAAAGGCACGTCCGCCGGACAATCATCCGACAGGCGTGCCTTATTATATGTAAGAATTTGCGATTACTTCAAAGCTGCCGTGATAATGGCCATCTTGTAAACTTCCTCGGCATTGCAACCGCGGGAAAGGTCATTGATCGGCGCGTTCAAGCCGGCCATGATCGGACCAATGGCCTCAAAGCCGCCGAAGCGCTGTGCCATCTTGTAAGCGATGTTGCCGGCATTGATGTCCGGGACAATGAAGACGTTTGCCTTGCCCGCAACCGCAGAGTCGGGCGCTTTCAGCGCAGCAACTTCCGGAACAAAGGCACAGTCAAACTGCAACTCGCCGTCTGCTGGAAAATCGGGGTTTGTGGCCAGCAGCTTTTCGGTAGCGGAGCGGACTTTGTCCACGCTGTCGCCCTTGCCGGAACCCTTTGAACTGTAGGAAAGCATCGCAACGCGTGGCTCCATGCCAAAGGTACGCGCGGTCTCTGCTGTGCCCTGGGCAATCTCCACGAGCTCATCGTCGGTCGGATCAATGTTGATTGCGCAGTCGCCGATTGCGTACATCTCTTCGCCGCCGTCCTTTGCGGGACGGACGAGTAAGAAGCAGCTGGTCACGATCTTGTGGCCGGGCTTGCATTTGACAAGTTGCAGAGCCGGACGAACGGTGTCTGCCGTTGAGTAGGTGGCACCGCCGAGCAGCGCGTCGGCATAGCCCATTTTGACATACATGGTGCCGAAGTAGTTGGATTTTTGCAGGTTTGCGCGGCAGGTCGCCTCGTCCATCTTGCCATGGCGAAGCTCCACCATTGTGGAAACCATCTTTTCAAACTCCGGAAAAGTAGCGATATCGACAATCTCAATACCGCTGATATCAGCGCCGCTTTTTGCAGCGGCAGCCTTCACCTGATCCGGGTTCCCGATCAGCACTGGCGTTAAATAACCATCCTTCTTCAGGCGGCTGGCGGCCGACTGGATGCGGGCATCCGTGCCTTCTGGAAAGACGATCCGGCGGGGATTCTTCTTGAGGATATCAATCATTTTTTCGAGCATGCATATCCGTCCTTTACTACACATATTTATGAAATTTATACGGTCTGGGAACAATTTCATTATACACCTCCGCTAAGGCCTGCGCAATAAAAAAGTGCTGAATTTCAAGTTGATGCGCCCACCTTTTCTGTGCAGGACCACATAAATATTTCACTAGTCAGGGCGGCAATTGACCGTTGGAAAAAATGCTTGCATTTTGCTGGAAAGAATGCTATAATAAAATACGCGTCTAATAAAAGCGCAAAATTCACTTCATTTCGCACGCCGCGTCCGCGTGGGGTGGTGCCTGATTGGGGTCCCCCGCGCCTTAAGCGCAGCGGAGGAATAACCAAGGAGGAACTAAATATGTCAGTCGTATCCATGAAACAACTGCTGGAAGCAGGTGTCCATTTTGGCCACCAGACCCGCCGTTGGAACCCGAAGATGAAGCCCTACATCTTTACCGAGCGCAATGGAATCTACATCATTGACCTGCAGAAAACCGTTCGCAAGCTGGAGGAAGCGTACAATTTTGTCCGCAGCCTTGCTGCCGACGGCAAGAACGTGCTGTTTGTCGGCACGAAGAAGCAGGCCCAGGAATCCATCCGTGAAGAGGCTGAGCGTGCAGGCGCTTATTATGTGAATGCCCGCTGGCTGGGCGGCATGCTCACCAACTTCCGCACTATTCGCCGCCGCATCGACCGTCTCAACCAGCTTAAGACCATGCAGGAGGACGGTACGTTTGATCTGCTGCCGAAAAAGGAAGTTGTCAAGCTGAATCTCGAGATCGAAAAGCTCGAAAAATTCATGGGCGGCATTAAAGATATGAAAACGCTGCCGGGCGCTCTGTTTATCGTGGATCCCCGCAAGGAGCATATCGCGGTTACGGAAGCCCGCAAGCTGCATATCCCGATTATCGCAATCGTCGACACCAACTGTGACCCGGACGAGATCGACTATGTTATCCCGGGCAACGACGACGCGATTCGTGCGGTGCGCTTGCTCTCCGCCACCATGGCCAACGCCCTGATCGAAGGCCGTGAGGGTCAGGAAAGCGCTGCCGAAGAAGAGGCAGCTACTGAGGAAAAGGCCGCTGAATAAATCGAGAATGCTGAAAGGAAGAGGATGAGCACAATGGCTTTTACAGCAAAAGATGTTAAGGAATTGCGCGAAAAGACTGGCTGCGGCATGATGGACTGCAAAAAGGCCCTGACTGCCTCTGATGGCGATATGGACAAGGCACTGGACTTCCTGCGGGAAAAGGGCCTTGCGGCTGCGACAAAGAAAGCGGGCCGTATTGCTGCCGAGGGCGTCGCTTTTGCGGAGACGACTGCGGACGGCAAGATTGGCGTTGCCGTTGAAGTCAATGCAGAGACTGATTTTGTCGCCAAGAATGCTTCCTTTAATGAATTTGTGAAGACTTGCGCCGATACGGTGATTGAGCAGAACCCCGCTGACATTGAGGCGTTGCTGGCCTGCAAGGCTGCTGGCTCCAACGAGACGGTTGATGAGATTCTGAAGGAAAAGATCCTTACCATTGGCGAAAATATTAAGGTCCGCCGTTTCCAACGCATGGAGGGACATGTGGCTTCTTATATCCATGCGGGCGGCAAAATTTGCGTCCTGGTTTCCTTCGACACGACCGACGAGATAGCAGCCAAACCGGAGTTCCAGGAGTTCGGCAAAAATATCGGCATGCAAATTGCGGCCATGAATCCGGAGTACCTCGACGAAGCGCATGTGCCGGCAGAAGTCGTTGAGCACGAGAAGAAGATTGCCACGGAGCAGGCTGCTTCTTCCGGTAAGCCGGCAAATGTCATCGAGAAGATGGTCATGGGCAAAGTCAAAAAGACCCTCAAGGAGATCTGCCTGGTTGACCAGGCCTATGTCAAGGAAGGGAAGATGTCTGTCCAGCAGTACACGGATTCCGTGGCGAAGGAACTGGGCGGCAAGATTGCCATTACGGGTTTTGTGCGCTTTGAGAAGGGCGAGGGCTTGGAGAAGCGCCAGGATAATTTCGCTGAGGAAATTGCAAGCATGGTAAAATAAGCAGCCCTAGAGCTGTTCTGATAAAAAGTAAGGCGTTGCCGGAGTGGCAGCGCCTTACTTTTTATATTTTTATATACAGATATAAAATCGAAAATAGTGGCTTTTAAGGCGCCAATTCGCCTTTTTGCACCGCTTCCTCGATCAACTGCTGTACAATGGGCCAAAGCGCCGGCATTCCCTTTGAAATGGGACGCATCCGTTCCTCCACCTGTGAGCGATGAACCTGCACTGGACCGGCGTTCCAAGTATGACCGCCGGTTACAACGTTATTGAGAAATGGCTGCAACCGGTCGCATGCATTGGCAAAAAGTGCGTCCGGCGTCTCCATGGCGTCAAACTCCTCCCACAGCGCGCGGAAGGCCTGGCCTTGATCCAGTGGTAGGAGCGCAAATAGGCGGTCCGCTGCCTCTGCTTCTCGCTTGGCCTTTGTCTGGTTGCCAGCGCTGTCATAAGCAAAGGTGTCTCCTGCGTAGATTTCAATCAGATCATGAATCAAACACATATCGACAGCCCGGTGACGGTCCACGCCGGGCAGTGCATATTCATACAGAAGCGTTGCCAAAACGGCCAGATGCCAACTGTGTTCGGCGTCCGTCTCGCGACGGCTTTGATCTGTCAGAATAGTGCGGCGGTAGACGCTCTTCATTTTGTCGCATTCCATGGAAAATTTCAGCTGTGCACGCAGACGGTCAAGATCCATTCTTTCGCCTCCAGTCAGGACAAATAGGTGCGTTCCAAGTCGAGCATCATTTGTGTGTAGCGATCCAGGCAGGCCGCATAGCGCTTCGCTTGGATGTCCCGTACGCACGGTGCAATTGCGGTTTCCCAAAGGGAATGGTAGATGCTCACTGCATCAGCGCGCTGGTCGATGCGATCCACAATCGTAGGCGCCAGCGCGTAATATTCAAGCGTCAGGATTGGGCCGGTCGGCTGTTGTGCCATCCAGTTGTCCCGAAATCCGCGCAGCAACTGCAATGCTTTGCAGTCGTCTCCCTGACCGAGCGCAGTGCAGACGGCGGTTGTGATGTAACAGAACTTGCGACGGCGAAACCCATTGTTGATTTGCTCAAAAGTGGTGGCAGCCAACGTTTCCTGCGGATAACGATCGTTCCACAGGCGCAAAAACTCCGCCAACACGGTCTGTGCTTCTGGCACCTTACTGTCGTTTAGGGCAGGCAGAAGATAGGCCACCAGCATCATGCGGCGTGTAAAAAAAGCGCTGCTTTTGGTGTTGACCGTCTGGTTGCGATTATTGCTCAGATCTTCAACTACGCCGTCTGTGAGCGCCTGGGCAAAGCCGCGGCAATCCTCTGGCTGCAGGCCGGCCAGCGCCGACAGGGCAGGGGAAAGGCGGTTGCAGTAAGTGTCAAAAGCCTCTGCATACTGTTTGGCCGTGAAAGACTTTTCTTCTTCCTGGAAGTGAAATAGCCGTGGCTCCAGCAGGGCGAGTGCCTTTTGCAGTTGAAGGCCGCTATTTGGTTCTTCCGTTTTTGGGGAAAATAAAGCTTCCAAATCAATGGGCTTTGCGCAGTACATGCATACGATCTTTTTCGCGTCCGTGGGAACCTGCAGTTCCAGTCCGCAATAGGGGCAATGGATGGGACGAAACGGCATATGGACACCTTCTTTCTCTTTCAATCCGTCTCTTTGTTTGTTATTGTAACATGGATGTACTTGAAAGACAAGACGGTTTCTCTTGCAAAAAGTCGTGTTTCGGAAGGCCTGCGTTTGACTTCCCCGTACAATTATGATAAAATAAATGCATAAATACAATTTAAATTGACGGTTTTAAAAACAGCGCCAGCGACGCTGCAATTGCGGTCTTTTCAGGAACAAAAATGCTTTGTTTGTTGCAATCAGAAAGGAAAGTGAGTGGTTTGATTGGCAAAAAGAAAAACTGAAGACGATTTTTTTGAAATCACGCCGGAAATTTGCAGCCTGACACAGGAATGTGTGTCACACGACAAAATTGATCCGGCACTTTATACAAAATATAACGTGAAGCGCGGCCTGCGCGACTTAAATGGCGAAGGCGTTCTCTGCGGTCTATCTGAGATCAGTGAAGTCAAGGCCAAAAAAATCGTGGACGGCAAGCCGGTTCCAATTCCGGGTGAATTGTATTATCGCGGAATTTCCATCAACGACCTTACCCGTGGCTTTTTGGAAGAGGATCGTTTCGGGTTTGAGGAAACCGTTTATTTGCTGTTGTTTGGGGAACTGCCAACGAAGGAACAATTGCAGATCTTTAAAGCACTGATGAATAAATACCGCACACTGCCTACCAACTTTGTGCGGGATATTATTATGAAGGCGCCCAGCGCCGACATGATGAATACATTGGCGCGCAGCGTGCTCACACTTTATGCCTATGATGAAAATGTACAGGATACGAGCCTGGAAAATATCCTGCGTCAGTGCATTGAATTGATTGCCTTGTTCCCGCAGCTTGCGGTTTATGGCTATCAGGCTTATGCGCATAATGCGGACCCGAGCCAACCTTTCTTTATCCACACACCGCGGCCGGATTTGTCTACTGCGGAAAATATTCTTTATATGTTGCGCATTGATAACCAGTATTCCCACCTCGAGGCGCGTATTTTGGATTTGGCGCTGGTGCTGCATGCAGAGCATGGCGGCGGCAACAATTCGACCTTTACAACCCATGTGGTCGCTTCTTCTGGGACGGATACCTATTCGGTGATCGCCGCGGCGCTGAGCTCGCTGAAAGGTCCGAAGCACGGCGGCGCCAATATCAAAGTCGTGCAGATGTTTCACGATATGAAGGAACATATCAAAGACTGGTCCGATGAAGAGGAAATCAGCGCCTATTTGCTCCGCCTGTTGCGCGGGGAGGCGTTTGATCGTAAAGGGTTGATTTACGGGATGGGACATGCCGTTTACAGCATCAGCGATCCGCGCGCGTTGATTTTCCGTTCATTTGTCAAACGCCTGTCTGAGGAAAAGGGCATGCAAAAGGAGTATGGCCTTTATGCGATGGTCGAGCGTTTGGCGCCACAGGTGATTGCCAAGGAGCGCCGCACCTATAAGGGCGTCAGCGCGAATATTGACTTTTATTCTGGCTTTGTGTATCATATGTTAGGCCTTCCGGTGGAGCTTTTTACGCCGGTTTTCGCAATGGCGCGTATTGCGGGCTGGAGCGCGCATTTGATAGAAGAGCACATCAATATGGGGAAGATCATTCGCCCGGCTTATAAGACGGTTATGCCGCATCGCACATATGTGCCGATGGATGAGCGGGATTGAGTACATTCGCCGGCAGGAATGCCGGCTATTTTTCTGCGCTGGGTATCAAGGCGCCCGGGAGTGGCCGGTGTGACCGGCAGAAAGGAAAGAAAATGACTATAAAAGAAAAGCAGGCGGCACTGCGCCTGGAGATGGCTGCGCGAAATGTGGGGGCCGTTGTGCTGCCCACCGGGGATCCGCATTTGAGCGAATATATTCCCGCGCACTGGGAATCGCGCCGGTGGTTCTCCGGATTCACGGGGGACGCTGGCACATTGGTAATCACAGAGAACGAAGCGCTGTTGTGGACGGACGGCCGCTTTTTCATTCAGGCGGCACAACAACTGGCTGGGACTGGGATCCAATTGATGCGCATGCGGGAGCCAGGCGTGCCGACACTCCCAGAGTGGCTGAGCGCTCATTGCGGGGGCACGCGTGTCGCCCTGGATGGCCGCCTGTATTCCGAAAGCGCAGCCGAAGAACTGGAGACAGCGCTTCAGAAAAGCGGCGCATCGCTTGTCAGCATGGATCTCGTTTCACCGGTTTGGAAAGAGGATCGGCCGCCTGCCCGCCACGGAAGTTTGGCTGTTGGAAGAACGGTTCAGCGGCGCATCCTGTGCGGAAAAACTCGCGGCCGTCCGTGCGGAGCTAAAAAAAGTCGGAGCGCAGGCGCAATTTTACAGCCGGTTGGATGCCATTGCGTGGGCGACCAATCTGCGTGCATCGGACATTGCCTATAACCCATTTGCTATCGCCTACCTGCTAGTGACAGATAAGGAAGCGCGGCTGTATCTGGATCCGGCGCGTCTGACAAAAGAAGCTGCCGACGCGATGCGGGAGACTGGCGTGACGGTGCTGCCTTATGCGCAGGCCGCCGCAGACCTACAGACGGATTTTGGCGCTCGGCGCATTTTGGTCAGTAAGCGGGACATCAGTATGGCGATGTACCGTTGTCTGGCAGGAAATAAAAGTGTTGAACTGGTGGAGGGTACAGAGCTCATTGCTGTTTTGAAGGCAGAAAAAAATCCGGTCGAGTGTGCGAACATGCGCACCTGCCACATTTATGACGGCGTGGCTATGGTCCGGAGCCAGATGGAATGGGAGCGCCGTCTGGCTGCGGGTGAGACGCTGACGGAGTGGGATATCTGCGAAATTTTGGAGAAATACCGCCGTCAGCAGCCGGAAAACTGCGGGTTGAGTTTTGGCACGATCGCGGCGTACGGCCCAAACGCCGCCATGATGCACTATGGCCCGACGCCGGACAAATGCGCAAATCTTCAGCGGCGCGGCCTGTTACTCATCGACTCCGGCGGACAGTACCGCACCGGCACCACGGACATCACGCGCACCTATGCATTGGGCCCGCTGACCAAGGACGAAAAGCGCTGCTATACCTGGTCTTTACAAGCGCACATTGATCTCGCTTCCGCGCGCTTTCCGGCTGGCACGACTGGTTGGCAGCTCGACGCGCTTTCGCGTGTACGTGTCTGGCGGCATGGACTGGATTATCGGTGTGGCACGGGCCATGGGGTCGGTTTTATGGGCGCCGTGCACGAGGGCCCGCAGGGGTTCCGGGACATGGTGCCGCTCAAGCCTGGCATGAGCATCACCGATGAGCCAGGCCTGTATATGGAGGGGCAATTTGGCATCCGCATCGAAAATACGCTGGAAGTGATTGAGGACGGCGAAACAGAATATGGAAAATTCCTGGCTTTTTCACCGCTCACCCTTTGCCCGATCGATCAGACGCCGATCCTGCCGGAGCTGCTGACCCAGGAGGAACGCCAATATCTGAACGATTACCATGACCGTGTTTTGAAAACGCTTTCTCCCCGCTTGACGGAGCCGGAGCGCACTTGGCTTGCACACGCATGCAGGCCGCTTTAACCGACAAATCCCGTCGTTCGGACGGTGAGCCGCCACCTATGCTGAAGTCAAGCAATCAAAACGCCGATTCATCAATATTAATGCCGTGACCCGCCTGGAGCGAGTGTCATATAGCCGGAGGTAAATATGAAAAAGAATTTGATCGACCCGCTGGATCTGTCTGTGGAGGATATCGACGACCTACTGGATTTGGCCGACGATATTGCAGCAGATCCGGCCAAGTATGCACATGTATGTGATGGTAAGAAGCTGGCAACCCTATTTTATGAACCCAGTACGCGCACCCGCCTGAGCTTTGAAACGGCAATGCTCAACATGGGCGGCAGCGTGATGGGGTTTCATTCGGCAGATTCCTCCTCCGCGACCAAAGGTGAGAGTGTGGCAGATACCATTCGCGTCATATCTTGTTTCGCCGATATCTGTGCAATGCGCCACCCCAAAGAGGGCGCCCCGCGCCGAGCTGCGCATTTTTCCAAGATTCCTGTCATCAATGCAGGCGACGGCGGCCATCAGCATCCGACCCAAACATTGACGGACCTGATGACCATTCGCCGCAAATGCGGCCGCCTGCATGACCTGGTGATTGGCCTGTGCGGCGATCTCAAATTTGGCCGCACGGTCCATTCGCTGATCAAATCGCTGGCGCGCTACCCCGGCATCCGCTTTGTGCTGATCTCTCCGGAAGAGCTGCGCGTGCCCAGCTATATGATAGAAGAGGTGCTGCGTCCGCAGGGAATTCCATTTGAAGAAGTATCGGATTTGGAGAAAGTCCTGCCCAGCCTGGATATTCTGTATATGACCCGCGTGCAGCGCGAGCGCTTTTTCAATGAAGAAGACTATGTGCGTTTGAAGGATACGTATATCCTTACAGGTGCAAAGATGAAGCTTGCCAAGCCGAACATGTATGTGCTCCATCCATTACCGCGCGTCAATGAAATTGCCCTGGAGGTGGACAATGACCCGCGCGCAGCTTACTTCGATCAAGTGCAAAACGGCGTCTATGTACGTATGGCGCTGATGATGAAATTGCTGGAGGTGCCACAACCATGCTGAATATTGATTCGTTGCAGACCGGACTTGTGATTGACCACATCCAGGCAGGTACCAGCATGCGGGTCTATGACCTGTTGAAGCTGGAAGATCTGGACTGCTGCGTTGCTGTCATCAAAAATGCACGCAGCAATAAACTGGGCCGTAAGGACATTATCAAAATTGAGGGCGACGTGGATGTGGACGTGGATGTGCTCGGATTTATCGACCCCAATATTACACTAAACTATATCCGCGACGGCCACATTGTGCGCAAGCAAAAGCTTTCGCTGCCCAAATACGTCAAAAATGTAATTCGATGCAAAAATCCCCGCTGCATCACCACCATTGAAGAAGGTATTGACCAGGTGTTTCAGCTTTGCGACCCCAAAACTCGCCGCTACCGCTGCATCTATTGCGAGCAGGCGTATGACCAAAAACAATCTTAATCGAAAATAAATTGAGAAAAGACTTTTGTTCGCGATGAAATTTTCATGAGTCGACAGCACGGAACTTTGTAATTTTGATGAAATTGCAAACCATTTTTCAGATGCCAGGGAAAATTTTTTGAATCAGTGTCTATCGACGTATAAAATCCAATCTTAAAGGCAATCTAATCTATACTTAACATAGATTTAACAGGAGCTCTGTAAGATATTTACATGTAGGCGGGCGAAAAAATGTATATACATAAAACCGCCCAAAAAGCGCTGATCAAAAGAAAGGGAGATCTTTAACATGAAGAAAACCATCAGCACCATCCTTGCTGCTGCGATGATTTGCGGCGCACTGGCCTTAGCAGGCTGCGGTAATACGGATACGGCATCATCGTCCGGTGCAGCAACAGACACGACGAGCTCTACGGCGGCTTCGAGTGAGTCCGCTGCCCCTGCGTCCGAAGCAGGTAGCAGCGCTGCAGGCACGGCGTCTGTTGACACGACCGTTTCTGGCAAGGTGACAGGCTCCGGTTCCTCCGCACTGCTGCCTTTGGCGCAGGATGCCGCGTCGGAATACAAAAAGCTGAATCCCAACGTGAGCATTACGCTTTCCGCTGGTGGCTCCGGCCAAGGCCTGAAGCAGGTTTCTGACGGCTCTGTTGACATCGGCAACTCCGATGTGGAAGCTAGCACTAAGCTGGACAAGAGCAAGGCGGACGAGCTTGTCGATCATAAAGTTTGCATCGTGACGATGGCCCCGATCGTGAACAATGACATTGGTAGCACGGTGAAGTCCCTGACCAAAGATCAGCTGACGAAGATCTTTACCGGCGAGACCAAGAACTGGAAAGATGTTGGCGGCCCTGACGAGGAGATCGTTTTGGTGACTCGTCCTACCACTTCTGGTACGCGTGCACTGTTTAAGCAGTATGCAATGGATGGCAAAGAGGAAGTTTCCGGCGGCTCCCTGGAGACGGATGACTCCGGTACGCTGCTTCAGAGCATCGAGCAGAATAAGGGCGCAATCGGCTATATTGCACTGAGCTATCTGACTGGCGACAATGCCAGCAAGGTCACTGCGCTTGCCATTGACGGTGTGCAGCCGACGCTGGAGAATACCTACAACGGCACCTATCCTGTTTGGGGCTATGAGCATATGTACACCAAGGGTGAGGCCACAGGCGCAGCAAAGGCCTTCATCGACTTCATCCAGTCCGAACAGTACGGCCAGAAGATGGAAAGCCTTGGCTATGGCGTGACTTCTAAGCTGTCTGACAAAGCGGTTGAAAGCCACAAGTAATCGCAGCTTTCCGGGCCTGTGTGAATAGATGAGACAAAAATGCAGGAACCACCATGTGGCCTGCATTTTTTTTGAATACGTGAGAAAAACTTGCGAGGGCTATGATTTGTAGAAAGGATCGTGGAAAATGAAAGCGCATAATAGGGGCAAAGGGATGATCAAGCGCGAATACCTTGGCCGCACCATTGTCACGATTTTTGGGGCCTTTATGGTAGTGCTCACATTCGGCATTGGTATTTTTTTGGCTTATCGCGGCATTGGCACATTTACCACTTATCATCATAGTGTGTTTGAATTCCTGTTCTCTTCAAAGTGGGGACCTGCCGATGACTTTCAGGGAGGCGGCGCTGTCGGCGCAGCCATCTATATTGTTGGATCGTTGGTCACGTGTGGCCTTGGGCTGTTGATTGCAGTACCATTCAGCCTTTGTGCAGCCATTTTTATTACAGAAATTTCTCCAAAATTTGGCGATCGTTTTTTCCAACCAGCCATGGAGATTTTTGTAGGAATTCCGTCCGTCGTTTATGGCTGGGTTGGCATGACGGTACTGGTTCCATTTATCCAGAAGGTTTTTAATTTGAATGTAGGCTACGGCGTTCTCCCGGCCGGCATTGTGCTTGCAGTCATGATTTTTCCTTCGATTACTTCCGTTGCAGCCGACGCCATCCGCGGCGTGCCGCAAAGTTTCCGCGAGGCTTCCTTCGGATTGGGCGGAACCCGGTGGCAGACCATTTATAAGGTGGTCGTGCCGTCTGCCAAATCCGGCATTCTGACCGGCGTTATTCTGGGACTGGCACGCGCTTTCGGCGAAACGCTGGCTGTTGCGATGGTTATCGGCAAAATGCGTGCATTCCCCAAAAACATTTTTTCACCGACAATGAGCCTGACTACGGCAATTGCCTCCGATATGGGCGGCGCTGCCGAGGGCGGTGAATTCAACACGGCTCTGTGGACGATGGCTTTGTTACTCTTCTTGATTTCCCTTCTGTTTATCTTCCTGGTGCATATGATTTCGACGAAGAAAGGGGAGAAGAAAAAATGAAGGAACAAAATAAAGCTTCCGAGCTTGCAAGCCGCCGCGCCCGCCGAGCAGACCGCGGCATGACCGGTGTTTTTTATGTAGTTGCCGGTTTCTTCCTGGCGTTGCTTGTTGCCTTCCTGCTATATATCTTGATTTCCGGTTTTACGCAGGCTACGCCCGAAATGCTTACTTTTACAGAAGATGGAATTGGCAATCAGCTTTTTAACACAATCTACCTTGTTTTTCTAGCTTTGGTCATCAGTGTGCCGATTGGCATTTGTGCAGGCATTTATCTGGCAGAGTATGCAAAAGAAAACCGCATCACGCGTTTTATCCGCATGTGTGTGGAGACGCTTTCCTCTTTGCCGTCCATTGTCATCGGCATGTTCGGCTATCTGGTTTTCATCGTGATGACGGGCTCCCAGTGGAACCTGCTGGCAGGTTCACTTGCGGTCTCTTTTCTTTGCCCTCGGCGAAGAGA
>OBVO01000451.1_pt1 | contig 24925 bp, 16 predicted proteins | sample 1495151 | NCBI WGS metagenome assembly OBVO01 (sample SAMEA2580019, study PRJEB22360) | human gut metagenome | reverse complement strand
CCCGTAGCGGCGAAAAACATATTGCCGGTAGCGGCGATGCGCTGGTAGCGCCGGTGGTGGTCAATGGCGGGTTGGCAGATGAAACAACGTTGAATGACACTGCAACGGTGTATACCGCCATGACCGGCAGCGACGGCAGCAAAATCCTTAATATTACCCGCCCGGATACCCACGGCACCAAAACGGCGCTGACGGCAACGCTTTACTCTGATGCGACGAAAAAATCCAGCATCGACACAATCTTTACGGTGGTCACCAGCCCGGATAGCAGCCAGGCGAAAATGTGGGGGCATATGCCGGAAACGGTGACGGCTGAGGACGGTACGGTCTTTAAACGCCCGCGGTTACTGAAGGAACTGAGCAGTCAGACTGGGCGAACATCAACGCTTGAAGACAACGAAAACTGGGCGTTGTTTAACATTAATTATGCGAGCTCTTCCACGACGTATAGTGGCTGTGGAACCAACTATATTCCAACTCAGGCTGGTCTGACGTCACTGTTTGCTAATAATGCGGGCAACACCATGAAAACCGTGCAGGGCTGGCCGGTGGCAACGCGCTATTTGTCCAACACGTCCGACAATGGCAGCATGGAGCAGCGTAACTACAAGGCGGTCGATCTCAGCAATGGCACGAGTGCGGCAGTGTCATCAACGGCGCTGCAACTGCTGACCTGCCAGACTACACCGGTAACCACGGTGAGCCAAATCCTGCTGGAAGCGGCAGATCCGGCGACGCTGGATACCACCTATAACGTGGTAAAAGCGAAAAAAGGCGAAGAATCCGTGGTGCGCGTCACCACCAAAGATGCACAAGGCAACCTGGTGGGCAATACGGCATTTATCCTGACGCGTGCCAACAGCGTGAGTCGGGCTAATGCATCAGCGACGATGAGCGTGGGCTCGTTGACGGTGACGGATGCCTGGGGCAATACGCGAAATAATTTCCAGTCGACAAGTGAAACCATTTACGGCGTGACCGGTGCTGATGGGTCAACGACATTGACCCTGAAACAGGATAACAGTACCGGGTTAAGAACCGATCTCACGGCAAAACTGGATACGTCCAGCAGCGTCAAGGCAACGCTACCGGTGGTCTTTACCGTCGTGACCAGCCCGGATTCGCCAAAAGCGAATTTTTGGGGACATATGGCCGAAACGGTGGCGGCCTCCGATGGTTCAGTCTATAAACGCCCACTGTTGCTGGCAGAGCTGGCCAACACTGGGGGGCGACAAATCAGTTCAGAGAACGGGGAAAGCTGGGTACGATTCACCTGGAATCAGTCGACAGATCCTTCTGTAAGCGGCTGCGGCGTTGCGTATATGCCAACGTTGGCAGGCCTGCAAGCGTTGTATGACGCTAATAGTGGTAATGCAATGAGTACGGTACAGGGATGGCCGGTAAAAGCGACCTATCTCACCAATACCCCAAGTGACACGCAAACGGGGAGCCGTTACTACAATGTGGTGCAACTGGATTCTGGCGCAGCCTCGCAAATCACGACGAACACGGGTGTACTGCAAACCTGCCGTACAACGCCGTTGGCGACTGCCAGCCAGATTACGCTGGAGGCCGCGGATCCTGCGCAATTTGTCAGCATTGACAGCACGCTTAGCGCTGTCAAAGTGCAGAAAGGCGATAGCGTGCCGATCCGCATTTCGACTAAAGATGCGCAGGGAAATTTCGTCGGCAATACGCCGTTTGCCCTGAAACACGCGAACTCGATCAATCGTCAAAATGTGTCGTCATCGCAGAAAGTGTCGGTCACGACGGCGGCGGGTACGACGGTGGATACCAGTGCAACGACCACCCTGTATGGCGTAACCGGACCAGACGGAACCACCACGATGACGCTCCGACAGGATGCGTCCACCGGGCTAAGAACCGACTTTTATGCCCTGTTGAACGATACCGGCGTGTCGTCGGACACCTTGCCGGTGATCTTTACCGTCATCACCAGCCCGGATACACCGCTGGCGGCCAACTGGGGCCATATGGCGGAAACCTTTACCAGCAGCGAAGGCGTCACCTTCAAGCGGCCTTTCCTCAAAGCTGAACTCTCTGGCGGTACGGCCATAACAGTCAATAATGAAGCCTGGTCGCGCCTGACAGCGACTGAGAAAGCGGATGCCAGCAAGGCCGGGTGTGATGTGGCGTATCAACCGCTGGTGAATGACATGCAGGGGTTGTATGCGGATTACCCTAACGGCCAGTTAGGATCGGTGCTCGGCTTGCCGACGTCTGCCGGGTATTGGTGGGCCTACGACATGATGATGGTTTCTGGCAACTGGTCTAATCAGGCATTTTCACCTGTTAATGGTCAGTTGATGCAGGCATCGTCCAGCTATACGGCAGTAGTGATGTGTCTGGTAGAACCACATACGGAAGCAGCCACGGGTACCAATTAGACCAGGGTGATGTGTCGGGAAAACCCACATACGGAAGCAGCCACAATAGAGCTTACTTCAACGGCGCAGGACGCAGCAAAATCGGCCAGTAATGGTGGACGACCTAGCGCCGTAGCGAAGAAAGGCGAGACGATTCCGTTGACGGTGACCGTGCGTGATAGCGCCGGGAACCCGATGCCATATGCTGAGTTTACCCTCACGCGTGAAACGACGCTGGATCGCTCGAAAGCAACCGTTAACACGAGTGCGGACGACCTTACCGTAACGGCATTGGTACCCGCGAATACAAATAGTGTGTTGGCAGCAAGTGGAGCAAAACTGATCGGCACGACGGGCAGCGATGGCAAAGCGACCTTTGAGGTGAGTCAGAATGCGACGACCGGGCTGGCGACGCCGTTAACCGTGACGCTGGCGCGTGATACGACGAAAGCCGCCACGCTGGATGTTATCTATACGGTGATCACCAGCCCGGATTCGCCGAGTGCGAAATTTTGGGGACACATGCCGGACACCTTTACCAGCTCGACGGGCGTCACCTTCAAACGACCGCTGCTGAAAGCCGAAACCAGCTCAGGCTCATCGATTAGCTCTAACGGCGAAGTTTGGTCATATATGAGCAACGCGCAAAATTTAACATCGACAGATTGCCCGCTCGAAAATCAACCGCGCAGTAATGAGCTGTTGGATTTGTATCGCGATCACCCGAACGGCACGCTAATGACCGACCTGGGGTTACCCGTATATGCAGGTAACTGGTGGGCCTATGATATGGTCATGCTGAGTGGAACGTCGTGGACTTATCAACTCATCAGCCTGAAAGACGGAACCATTACGCAGAAGGGGACAACCAGTGCGTTGATGCTTTGCCTGGCACAGCCGCATCCGGCCGGCGTCAGCGTAACGTTGACGTCATCCGCACAGGATGACGCCAGAACCACCAGCAATGGCGGCCGTCCCAGCGCGTCAGCGAAAAAAGGTAACTCAATACCGATTGTGGTAACGGTAAAAGATCGTGATGGCAACCCGTTGGCGGGCGAAGCGGTGACGCTCAAACGTGATTCAGCGTTGAGCCGTTCAGGAACAATCGTGGGGACTCCAGCGAATGAAATAAAGTTAACGGAACTGACGCCCGTGTCGGCGACATTCCCGCTGGTTTCAAATGGTACACAATGGCTTGGTTTCACCGGTAGCGATGGTACGGCGACATTCAATGTTGAACAGCCTGATACTGTCGGCCTGGCAATCCCCTTTAACGCCATCCTGGCCCGTGACACGGCAAAGGTATCTACTCTGGATCTGATTTTTACCGTCCTCACCAGCCCGGATGCCGCATTAGCAACTTACTGGGGCCATATGCCGGATACCGTCACGGCGGAAAACGGTGCTGTCTTTGAGCGCCCTAAACTGTGGAAAGAGCTGCCGTCGACATCCGGGGTAAGTCAGATAACGAATAGCAATGAAGCCTGGCCAGTGTTTAACGCAACGCAGAGGGCTGACAGCAATCTCAGCCCTTGTGAAGCGGCACGTCGACCATTGAGCGATGATTTAGAAGCGCTCTATACACGTTATCCAGGAAACACGATTACCGCGCAAATTGGCTGGCCTACGCAGTATGCATGGTGGGCGGTGGATAACTGGGAAGGGGGCAGTAATCCGCAGGCCGTCAGCCTGGTAAATGGTTCGAGAGGCCAATATAATCCCGCTCATCAGGCCTGCCTGGTTAACCCGCGTGCGAGCGTTTCCAGCGTCACGCTGACATCAACGGCGCTGGATGACGCCACACAGGCGGCGACGGTGAAAAAAGGCGACGCCGCGCCCATTGTCGTTACCGTAAAAGACAGCGCCGGGAAGCCGGTGCCGAATATCGCTTTTATCCTAAAACGCGGTGAGGCCGTGCCGCGTAACAGCGGGGCGACGCTGTATGGCGATGTGGATGCGATGGACGATTTGACTGTGCAACCTTCATCCGGTGCGGCAGTCACGTTGGCTGACAGTGGAAATACCATCGACGGAGTCACGGGAGCGGACGGTACGGCAAGCTTTACCGTTCGTCAGGATAATACGCCAGGATATAAAACGCCGTTGACGGTGACGCTGACGGATAACGCCACCATAACGGCGACGCTGGACACGATTTTCACCGTGCCGACCAGCCCGAATGTCGCCACGGCGTATTTCTGGGGTCATATGGCGGATACCGCCACGGTAAGTGGCAAGACGCTGCATCGCCCGCTATTAAAATCGGAGTTGCCGTCAGGCGCTACCGCAGCAGCAACGCCTGATGTAAATAATGAAACCTGGGCACTGGCGCATGTTATGGATTCCTCTAAATGGGATGTCGCGCAGCAGTGTGGCAGTATGAATAACGTGCCGAGCAGTGCCGAATTACAAACATTACACTCCGGCTTTAGCACATTGGGATGGCCGTCCTCGATAAGCTTCCCGTATTTATCTACTGATAAGGCTGGGTCGTTCTATTGTGGTGTTGATGAAGGCTCTGGCAGTCTCAACTGTGGCATTCAGCCTGCGAAAACGCCGGGGTTTGCAACCTGCTTCCAGTAACCTTATCCACCTTGTCAATATGAGGTTCCGAAAGCCTGATACGCAACGCGCTATCAGGCTTTTTTACGTGGCTTGCGGCTTTTCGTCACCGCACTCACTTCACTGATCACTACGCCATCGCCCAGGCGAGTGGTCAGTGTCTCACCCACTTTCACCTGCTTAACCTGTTTTAACACCGCGCCATCAGCGGCGCTGGTAACGCTATAACCGCGAGCGAGTGTGGACAGCGGACTCACCGCTTCGAGATGCGTTACTGCATTACCGAAACGTTCACGCGTGGCGCTAAGCTGTGCGCGCAGGGTTTCTGCTAAACGATATTCCAGTTGCTGAATGCGCGTTTGCGCGCGATGAATCTTCGGCTGTGGATTTTGCTGATTCAGCCGCTGTGTTAATCGCTGCTGCTGTTGCCCGGCACGCTTAAGCTGATTTTCCAGCGCAAAGCTCATCCGTTTTTGCAGGCGTTCAAGCATGGTTTGTTGGCGTGCCAGCCGGAGCTGTGGATGCTGCTGCTGCAAGCGATGATGGATCTGCGTAAAACGACGCGTGCGGTTGGCGAGATAATAATCCATCGCCATCTCCAGTCGTTGACGGGCCGATTGCACCTGGCGCAGTAATTCTTGCTGATTGCGGCTCACTACTTCAGCGGCGGCAGACGGCGTTGGCGCACGCAGATCAGCAACAAAGTCGGCAATCGTCACATCCGTCTCATGCCCGACGGCGCTGACCACCGGAATGCGACTGGCAAAGATCGCCCGCGCTACACGTTCGTCGTTAAAACTCCACAAATCTTCCAGCGAACCGCCGCCGCGCCCGACGATCAGCACATCACATTCGTTACGCTGATTCGCCAGTTCAATGGCGCGAACAATTTGCCCTGGCGCGTCATCACCCTGAACGGCGGTGGGGTAGATGATCACCGGCAAAGACGGATCGCGACGTTTTAACACATGCAAAATATCATGTAGCGCAGCACCGGTTTTTGAGGTGATCACACCGACGCAGTGCGCGGGGGAGGGAAGCGGTTTCTTTAACTGCTGATCGAACAAACCTTCAGCCTGCAATTTCGCTTTAAGCTGTTCGTATTTTTGTTGCAGCAACCCTTCACCGGCAGGCTGCATACTCTCGACGATAATCTGATAATCGCCGCGCGGTTCATAGAGTGTAATATTGGCGCGCACTAAAACTTGTTGTCCGTGCTGCGGGCGAAAGGTCACCCGACGGTTGCTGTTGCGGAACATCGCACAGCGCACCTGGGCGGTGTCGTCTTTGAGCGTAAAATACCAGTGACCGGAAGCTGGTTGTGTGAAATTAGAGATTTCGCCGCTGATCCACACCTGTCCCATCTCATGCTCAAGCAGCAGACGAACCGTTTGATTCAGGCGACTAACGGTAAAAATTGCAGGGGATTGAGAAGGTAACATGTGAGCGAGATCAAATTCTAAATCAGCAGGTTATTCAGTCGATAGTAACCCGCCCTCCGGGGATAGCAAGCATTTTTTGCAAAAAGGGGTAGATGCAATCGGTTACGCTCTGTATAATGCCGCGGCAATATTTATTAACCACTCTGGTCGAGATATTGCCCATGCTACGTATCGCTAAAGAAGCTCTGACGTTTGACGACGTTCTCCTCGTTCCTGCTCATTCTACCGTTCTGCCGAATACTGCTGACCTCAGCACCCAGCTGACGAAAACTATTCGTCTGAATATCCCTATGCTTTCCGCAGCAATGGATACCGTAACGGAAGCGCGCCTGGCTATTGCTCTGGCTCAGGAAGGCGGTATCGGCTTTATCCACAAAAACATGTCCATTGAACGCCAGGCAGAAGAAGTTCGCCGTGTGAAAAAACACGAATCTGGCGTGGTAACTGATCCGCAGACCGTGCTGCCGACAACCACCCTGCGTGAAGTGAAAGAACTGACCGAGCGTAACGGCTTTGCGGGCTACCCGGTGGTTACCGAAGAAAACGAACTGGTCGGCATCATCACCGGTCGTGACGTGCGTTTTGTGACCGATCTGAATCAACCGGTTAGCGTTTACATGACGCCGAAAGAGCGTCTGGTAACCGTGCGTGAAGGCGAAGCCCGTGAAGTGGTGCTGGCAAAAATGCACGAAAAACGCGTTGAAAAGGCGCTGGTGGTTGATGACGAATTCCACCTGATCGGCATGATCACCGTGAAAGACTTCCAGAAAGCGGAACGTAAACCGAACGCCTGTAAAGACGAGCAAGGCCGTCTGCGTGTTGGTGCAGCGGTTGGCGCTGGCGCTGGTAACGAAGAGCGTGTCGACGCGCTGGTTGCCGCAGGCGTTGACGTTCTGCTGATCGACTCCTCTCACGGTCACTCTGAAGGCGTTCTGCAGCGTATCCGTGAAACTCGTGCTAAATATCCGGATCTGCAAATCATCGGCGGCAACGTGGCAACAGCTGCGGGGGCACGCGCTCTGGCAGAAGCTGGTTGCAGCGCGGTTAAAGTCGGTATCGGCCCTGGCTCTATCTGTACGACGCGTATCGTGACTGGCGTAGGTGTTCCGCAGATCACCGCCGTTGCTGACGCAGTAGAAGCCCTGGAAGGCACCGGGATTCCGGTTATCGCTGACGGTGGTATTCGTTTCTCTGGCGATATCGCCAAAGCTATCGCTGCTGGTGCAAGCGCGGTGATGGTAGGTTCCATGCTGGCGGGTACTGAAGAATCCCCAGGTGAAATCGAGCTCTACCAGGGCCGTTCTTACAAGTCTTACCGTGGGATGGGCTCTCTGGGCGCGATGTCCAAAGGTTCTTCTGACCGTTACTTCCAGAGCGACAACGCTGCCGACAAACTGGTGCCGGAAGGTATCGAAGGTCGCGTGGCCTATAAAGGTCGCCTGAAAGAGATCATTCACCAGCAGATGGGCGGCCTGCGCTCCTGTATGGGCCTGACCGGCTGTGGTACTATCGACGAACTGCGTACTAAAGCGGAGTTTGTACGTATCAGCGGTGCGGGCATTCAGGAAAGCCACGTTCACGACGTGACCATTACTAAAGAGTCCCCGAACTACCGTCTGGGCTCCTGATTCTCTTCGCCCGACTTCATGTCGGGCGATTTATATTATCTGTTTCACTTGCCTCGGAATAAGCGTCAATGACGGAAAACATTCATAAGCATCGCATCCTCATTCTGGACTTCGGTTCTCAGTACACCCAACTGGTTGCGCGCCGCGTGCGTGAACTGGGTGTTTACTGCGAACTGTGGGCGTGGGATGTGACAGAAGCACAAATTCGTGACTTCAATCCAAGCGGCATTATTCTTTCCGGCGGCCCGGAAAGCACCACCGAAGAAAACAGCCCGCGTGCGCCGCAGTATGTCTTTGAAGCAGGCGTACCGGTATTCGGCGTTTGCTATGGTATGCAGACCATGGCAATGCAGTTGGGTGGTCATGTTGAAGCCTCTAACGAACGTGAATTTGGCTATGCGCAGGTTGAAGTCGTAAACGACAGCGCACTGGTTCGCGGTATCGAAGATGCTCTGACAGCAGACGGTAAACCTCTGCTCGATGTCTGGATGAGCCACGGCGATAAAGTTACCGCTATCCCGTCCGACTTCATCACCGTAGCCAGCACCGAAAGCTGCCCGTTCGCCATCATGGCTAACGAAGAAAAACGCTTCTATGGCGTACAGTTCCACCCGGAAGTGACTCACACTCGCCAGGGTATGCGCATGCTGGAGCGTTTTGTGCGTGATATCTGTCAGTGCGAAGCCCTGTGGACGCCGGCGAAAATTATCGACGATGCTGTAGCCCGTATCCGCGAGCAGGTAGGCGACGATAAAGTCATCCTCGGCCTCTCTGGTGGCGTGGATTCCTCCGTAACCGCAATGCTGTTGCACCGCGCTATCGGTAAAAACCTGACTTGCGTATTCGTCGACAACGGCCTGCTGCGTCTCAACGAAGCAGAGCAGGTTCTGGATATGTTTGGCGATCACTTTGGTCTGAACATTGTTCACGTACCGGCAGAAGATCGCTTCCTGTCAGCGCTGGCTGGCGAAAACGATCCGGAAGCAAAACGTAAAATCATCGGTCGCGTTTTCGTTGAAGTATTCGATGAAGAAGCACTGAAACTGGAAGACGTGAAGTGGCTGGCGCAGGGCACTATCTACCCTGACGTTATCGAATCTGCTGCTTCTGCAACCGGTAAAGCACATGTCATCAAATCTCACCACAACGTGGGCGGCCTGCCGAAAGAGATGAAGATGGGCCTGGTTGAACCGCTGAAAGAGCTGTTCAAAGACGAAGTGCGTAAGATTGGTCTGGAGCTGGGCCTGCCGTACGACATGCTGTACCGTCACCCGTTCCCGGGACCAGGCCTTGGCGTTCGTGTTCTGGGTGAAGTGAAGAAAGAGTATTGTGACCTGCTGCGCCGTGCTGACGCCATCTTCATTGAAGAACTGCGTAAAGCGGACCTGTACGACAAAGTCAGCCAGGCGTTCACCGTCTTCCTGCCGGTACGTTCCGTTGGCGTAATGGGCGATGGTCGTAAGTATGACTGGGTTGTCTCTCTGCGTGCTGTCGAAACCATCGACTTTATGACCGCACACTGGGCGCATCTGCCGTACGATTTCCTCGGTCGCGTTTCCAACCGCATTATCAATGAAGTGAACGGTATTTCCCGCGTGGTGTATGACATCAGCGGCAAGCCGCCAGCTACCATTGAGTGGGAATGATTTTGATCCCTGCACTATGAATGAACAAAACCCTCTGTTACTACAGAGGGTTTTTTATCTTCAAGAATTATAGGCTTGAAGTTACTTACATCGATTAATTAAACCAGCTGTCCGATTTGTTCTCTTCTGCTTTGCCCACGCTTTTCATCAGATCGCGACCGCCTTCAGTCATATTTCTGTTTGCGTCAGCTTCAGATTGCACCACATCGGTTTGCGCAGCTTTGTGCTTCAGTTCCTGATCGATAAATTCGTTTTCTCGCTTAACGCGGGCTTCTTCTTTCGCCAGCGCCAGTTTTTGTTTCTGAATCTCTAAGCTGCGTAGCTCATCTTCATAACTTTGATCGCGTTTTTTGTCCGCAGTGGCTTCGGCGTCCAGTTTATCCTGACGAGCTTTCTTATTCGCTGCTGCCGTTGCCGCTCTTTTATTAGCCGCGGCCTGGGCGTTTGCGCGACGTTGCTTCTCTTGCTGGATTTCCCTGTTGCGCTCCGCGACCCATTCGTCATGCTGCCTTTGCTCTTCATTTTTACCTTGCTGTTCCGCTTCTGCGACAGCAGAGAGTTGATCCTGCAATGATGAGGCGATAGCCGGATAGCTTAAGGAGGCTAAGATGGCGCAAAGAAAAACTTTCTTCATGACTCCTCCTGATCATTAGCTCTTTTCAGGACATTTGGTATTTGGCTGAATACGCGTTTCGTTATACGTCGTGGTAATAACAACGGCTAAACCTGTCGTAAACTGGCACTCTTTACCCACCTGGGTGGAGGTATACACTTTGGTGCCTTCCTTATACGTTAGAGAAACACCTTCCACTAAGGTTTTATCATTCACCATAGAACCCGCTGCCGCGCCAACAGCTCCGCCGCCAACTGCACCTGCCGTCGTTCCGGAATTGCTGCCAGACCCCACGTTGTGGCCGATTACACCGCCAGCGACTGCACCAATAAGCGCGCCGAAGGCTTGTGCGTTTCGTTTATTTTGGGAGTTGTCTACGGCAACTTTTGCGGGAAGAATGGAAATAATATTAACGGTTTTAGTTTCTTGTTTGGTATTCAGTTGATCGGTTTGATAAACATCGGCGGCATGATCATCAGCATTTGACTGGCATCCTGCCAGAGTGAATGACGCTAACATTGCCACAGGCAGAAGACATTTTTTAAATTTCATCACTATTCCTTGTTATACACATTACGAAAAATAAGACATTTAAGATCATCAAAAGAGGAAAGTAAATGTATTGCGTATAAAGGAATAGATTAAATTTATTAAAATTCATGTGGAAAATAATTTATAAAAATACATCATTAAAACATATGTATTAATTTTATATTTATTTCGCAGCCAAACAGGATAAACATCAGTCAGGACAAAGACGTAAAATTTAAGATGAAAGAATATCTGCCGCTTTGATAATCCCAAAGAGCAAAAGCATCCGACAGCGAGGTGCCGTTATGTCCTGTGAAAGTGGAGAAGGTAACCGCTAACGTTGTACCGGTGATTCGACGGAGAGTGTGGATTGCTGAGCTTCTTTTTTGCTCTGATGGTGCTGCCATGCACCGACGGACGAGTAGATAAAACGGCCAAAGAAGAAGATAAAGCTGATGAGCAGTACGATACGGGTCATGCGACTGTTAAATCGGTGTCGTTTTCGCATACTGGTTGCCTGACTCACAAAAGGTTCCTTGAAGTATGTCCCACGCTGTGGACGGTACTTACATTAAGGCACAACAGGACAAAATGGTCAATTCTTCGTTATGTAAAAAAGCGTCAGTGGATACATATTTTAATGTTATGGAAGTTAATTTAATTATTTACAATGATGATGTAATAATGATGAATTAACATGATAAACGTAATAATTCATTAATCAGGGTTATTTTGTTTGATATATATCAATTGGAACTTTCATATGACACTTAGAATCAATGCTCTCTATAGTGATGAATAATCATCATTCGAAGTCAGGTGGGATGCCTGTCTGAATACACCTCCTTCAGGATGTGGGGGATTCTGCTGAGCATCTATGAAACTGAATGCAACTTATATAAAAATACGTGATAAATGGTGGGGGCTTCCGCTGTTCCTGCCTTCTTTAATCTTGCCCATTTTCGGCCACATCAATACTTTCGCGCATATTTCTTCCGGTGAGGTTTTTCTCTTTTATCTGCCTCTGGCACTGATGATCAGCATGATGATGTTTTTCAGCTGGGCGGCATTGCCAGGGATCGCCTTAGGGATTTTTGTCCGCAAATATGCAGAGCTGGGTTTCTACGAAACGCTCTCATTAACGGCTAATTTTATTATCATTATCATTCTCTGTTGGGGCGGTTACAGGGTCTTTACTCCCCGGCGTAACAACGTTTCACATGGTGATACCCGTTTAATTTCCCAGCGTATATTCTGGCAGATTGTGTTTCCTGCAACGCTGTTTCTGATACTTTTCCAGTTTGCTGCGTTTGTAGGATTACTGGCGAGCAGAGAAAATCTGGTCGGCGTCATGCCTTTTAACCTCGGGACCTTAATCAATTATCAGGCCTTACTGGTGGGCAATCTGATTGGTGTCCCGCTGTGCTACTTCATCATTCGTGTAGTGCGAAATCCGTTTTATTTACGCAGTTATTATTCGCAATTAAAACAGCAGGTTGATGTCAAAGTCACCAAAAAAGAGTTCGCACTCTGGCTACTGGCATTAGGTGCTTTACTGCTGCTGTTATGCATGCCGTTAAATGAAAAAAGCACAATTTTTAGCACCAACTATACCTTGTCATTATTGCTGCCCCTGATGATGTGGGGAGCGATGCGCTATGGTTATAAGCTGATTTCGCTGCTCTGGGCGGTCGTGTTGATGATCAGCATCCACAGCTATCAAAATTACATTCCCATTTATCCTGGCTATACCACGCAGCTGACCATAACCTCCTCCAGTTATCTGGTATTCTCTTTTATTGTCAATTATATGGCTGTACTGGCAACCCGTCAGAGAGCGGTAGTCAGACGCATTCAGCGGCTTGCGTATGTGGACCCGGTGGTTCATCTACCAAATGTTCGCGCCCTGAATCGCGCGTTGCGTGATGCCCCCTGGTCTGCGCTTTGTTATTTACGCATCCCTGGCATGGAAATGCTGGTTAAGAACTATGGCATCATGCTACGGATTCAATACAAGCAAAAACTTTCTCACTGGCTGTCACCCTTGCTGGAACCGGGTGAAGATGTTTATCAGCTTTCGGGTAACGATCTCGCGCTGCGACTGAATACAGAATCGCACCAGGAGCGCATTACCGAACTGGATAGCCATCTCAAGCAATTTCGTTTCTTTTGGGATGGAATGCCGATGCAACCGCAGATTGGCGTCAGTTACTGCTATGTGCGCTCGCCAGTGAATCATATCTACCTGCTGCTGGGAGAGCTAAATACGGTCGCCGAACTTTCCATCGTGACCAACGCCCCGGAAAATATGCAGCGTCGCGGAGCAATGTATTTGCAACGCGAATTGAAAGATAAAGTCGCGATGATGAATCGGCTACAGCAGGCGCTGGAACACAACCATTTTTTCCTGATGGCCCAGCCGATTACCGGTATGCGTGGTGATGTCTACCATGAAATTCTTCTTCGCATGAAAGGTGATAATGATGAACTGATCAGCCCCGACAGCTTCTTGCCGGTCGCGCACGAATTTGGTTTATCGTCGAGTATCGACATGTGGGTCATTGAGCATACGCTGCAATTTATGGCTGAAAACAGAGCGAAGATGCCCGCTCACCGTTTTGCGATTAATCTGTCGCCAACCTCGGTATGTCAGGCTCGTTTTCCCGTTGAAGTCAGTCAGCTGCTGGCTAAATATCAAATTGAAGCGTGGCAACTTATTTTTGAAGTCACCGAAAGTAATGCTCTGACAAATGTTAAGCAGGCGCAAATCACCTTGCAGCATCTTCAGGAATTAGGCTGCCAGATTGCGATTGATGATTTCGGCACCGGCTATGCCAGCTATGCGCGGCTTAAAAATGTGAATGCCGATTTGCTTAAAATTGACGGCAGTTTTATCCGCAATATTGTGTCAAATAGTCTGGATTATCAGATAGTGGCGTCGATTTGCCACCTGGCGCGAATGAAGAAAATGCGGGTAGTGGCAGAGTACGTTGAAAACGAAGAGATCCGCGAGGCGGTGTTCTCTTTGGGGATCGATTATATGCAGGGTTATCTTATTGGTAAGCCGCAACCGTTAATTGATACGCTGAATGAAATCGAACCCATTCGCGAAAGTGCCTGAATAATGCGGGCCGACATTTCTCGTCGGCCCGCAAAGCATTAAGCGGCGATTTCTGGTGTACTTTCTTCTTCAATTTTCAACCGCCAGCCAGCCACGCCTTCCCAGTATTCTTGCTCCTTTTCCAGATCAAGCAGTACCAGCGCATTCTGACTAAACCAGTCATGCGGAAAACGCAGTGTCCAGTGACTGTCATCGGTAATCAGCGTCAATGTTGGCGGTGTAGTGGTTGCCTGACGTTGATTATTGAGTAATACGCCAAGGCGCAATAGCTGAATCAGTGGCAGGAACTGTTTCTTCTTAAACAAGGTAAAGCGCGGCAGATCGTCGAGCTTAATCGCTTTACGGTGATAGCGCACCAGTGTCGCCATCATTAGCTGTTGTTCCTGATTAAAACCCGGCAAGTCGCTGTTTTGCAGAATATAAGCGGAGTGGCGATGCAAACCGCTGTGGTTGATATTCAACCCGACCTCATGCAGCATGGCGGCCCATCGCAGTAGCGCCTCCAGTTGCGGATGCGCCAGCTTCGGTTGCTGTTCCCGCCACTGTTCGTACATTTGCATAGTGGTATCCAGCACCCGTCGGGCCTGTTCGCTGTCGATGTGATACTGGTTGGCGAGGCTGCTGGCGGTGCGACTACGCACATCCTGATGACGGAAACGTCCTTCCATTTCATACAGTACGCCTTCGCGTAACGCCCCGTCAGAAAGGCGCAGTTCACGGATGGCTAAAGCATCAAACACACCGCATAAAATCGCCAGTCCAGGAACGAAGACTGTTTTCCGCTCTTCGGAAAGACCCGGTAAACTCAGCGATGCGAAATTACGGTGACGTAAAACTTCTTTTACCAGTTTTTCCAGACGTTCCGGGGTAATTATCCCGTCTTTCTCGCCCATTTCCATTAACACTTCATGGGCGGCTTTTATGGTACCGGAAGCGCCCATTGCCACGTTCCAGCCCTGAATACGGAATTGCCAGGTTAACGTTTCCAGTTTTTGTGCTGCCGCCATACGAGCGCGCTGGAAATTCTCTTTATTGATGACCCCGCCAGGGAAATAAAGCTGGGCAAAGCTGACACAACCCATCCGGCGGCTTTCAACGAGAATAGGTTCGAAATTTTCACCAATCACCAGTTCCGTAGATCCGCCGCCAATATCAATAACCAGTTTGCGACCTTTCTCCGGTTGGGTATGTTCCACGCCCATAAAAATCAGACGGGCTTCTTCATTACCGGAAATAATTTCAATCGGGTAGGGAATGACCTTTTCCGCGCGTTTCAGAAAGTCAGTGGCGTTCAGCGCCTGACGCAGTGTATGGGTGCCAACTATACAGACGCTGGCAGGAGAAAACCCTTGTAGCCGTTCGGCAAACAGCGACAGACAGTTTAAACCGCGCGTCATTGCTTCTTCACTCAACATATTATCTGGCCCCAGGCCGTCCGCCAGATGCACCCGCTGTTTCAGGCGGCCAATAATCTGCATGGCACCATCTACCACACGGGCTATGACCATGTGAAAACTGTTTGAACCAAGATCGACCGCAGCAAACTCCTGCGGACGAGGGGATTTATCGTGTATTGGCATAGGGTTATTCAGGTTGTTCGAGTGATTTGATGTAGTCGTAAATCGCCAACTGCGCCCGTACTTTGCGGCGATTGCCGCGGGGAACGTAGCGATTACTGAGTTCTTTATCGATATAACGTGCTTTGACTGTATCGCTGAATAATATGTCGATGATGTCCAGCACCCGCTGCTTCAGGCGCGGATCGAGCAGCGGTGTCGCCACTTCAATACGATAATCAATATTGCGCGTCATCCAGTCGGCGGAAGAAAGGTAGACCTTTTTATCGCCGCCATTTTCAAAAATATAAACCCGGTCATGTTCAAGGTAACGGTCAACAATACTGATGGCACGAATGTTGTCGCTAATGCCTTCCAGATTGGGGATCAGCGAACACATGCCGCGAACCAGCAGATTAACCGGTACGCCGGAGCTGGAGGCCGCATACAGACGATCAACCAGGCCTTTATCGACAAGGTTATTTAGCTTCAGGGTGATACCGCTGGGCAGCCCTTGCTGCGCGTTGGCGATTTCGCGGTCCACCATTTCATACAACAGGCGGCGGGAGTTTTGCGGCGACACCATTAAATAATCAAATGTCACCGGACGGTATGGGTTTTCAATAAAGTTGAACACCCGCCGTACTTCGTTGGTGATGCGCGCATCGGCGGTCAGCAACGAATAGTCAGTATAAAGACGCGCGGTTTTTTCGTTAAAATTTCCGGTCCCGATGTGTGCGTAACGCACCACTTCACCATTTTCTTTACGTGAAATCAGGAACAGTTTGGCGTGAATTTTCAGCCCCGGCGCAGAGAAGATAACGTGCACGCCTGCTTCGGTCAGGCGCTTCGCCCAGTGAATGTTGGCTTCTTCGTCGAAACGCGCCTGTAACTCAACCACCACGGTGACTTTCTTACCGTTGTGTGCGGCGTGGATCATCGAGTCGATGATGCGTGAATCTTTCGCCACGCGGTAAATGTTAATTTTAATCGCCAGTACGCTCGGGTCGAACGAAGCCTGACGCAGCAGTTCCAGCACATGCTCAAAGGTATGATAAGGATAATAGAGCAACACATCGCGTTCGCGAATGGCATCAAAACCATTGCGGAACTGGGCTTTATCAAACCAAATGTGGCGTAACCGCGGCAGTGGTTTGTTCACCAGATTGGCTTTGCCGACATTGGGGAAATTAATAAAGTCTTTAAAATTATGATAACGACCGCCGGGGACGATGGAGTCGTAGCGGGAAATAGTCAGTTTTTCGCGTAACACTTCAACTAGCGCATTGGGCATATCGCGCTGATAAACAAAACGCACCGGCTCAGCAGTTAAACGCTGCTTGAGACTGGAAGACATCAACTCCATCAGGCTGGCTTCCATCTCATGCACTAAATCGTATTCGGCATCGCGGGTCATCTTCATTGAATAGGCATTCAGCGCGTCATAATCAAAGAAGCCTTTGAAAATATCATCAAGGCAGTAACGCAGAATGTTATCCAGAAGAATCATCGGCTTGCGTCGACGCGGCGCTTCTGGCGGTAAATTCACAAAGCGCGGCACTTTATCTGATGGGATCTCCAGCAGCGCGTAACGGATGGTATCGCCACGGATAATTTCCACCGCCAGATAGGTGTAATCATCTTTCAGGAACTGCACTAAATCAGTGTCAGGATTGATTAAAATCGGCGTAATGTGCTGACGCAGATACTGCTTAAAATAATGACGCAGCCAGTTTTGTTGATTGACGGAGAGCTGGCGTTCATTAATCAGGAAGATCTGGTTGCGCGCCATCTCCAGCAACAACTCGTTGTAGAGGCCGTCGAATTCCTGATCGGCTTTCAGCACCCGGGACTGAATTTTGCCCAGTAAATGGCGGGAATGAGAGTTGGAGCCTTGTTCTTCGCTAATAATGATGCGTCGCTTCAGTTCAGCGAAGCGGACTTTATAGAACTCATCAAGGTTATTGGAATAGATCCCCAGGAAACGCATCCTTTCAATCAGCGGGTTAGATTTGTCCGCCGCTTCCTGAAGCACGCGTTCATTGAACGATAACCAACTGAGCTCTTTTTCGATGTATAGCTTTTCCTGACCCATTACCACTTTTACTCCGTTTTATTCACGGGACACTGCCTGGATATTATGGCGAGCAATATTGGCAGATGTCCAACTATGCCAGAAAAGGGGGAAAAAAACTGCTGGAGCTTGCGATTTACAGGTGAATTGAAAAACGCCAGCGGCAGAGCTGGCGCTTTAACTACGGGGGCATTCCTCGTCGGCAGCGTAGCCCTGCGGCGGCAGACGTTGACCATCCAGCCACGCGGCGTTTTCGTGCATTTTCAGACGACCATCGGCAAACCAGCTAATCACCAGTGGATAAATAGCGTGTTCCTGGGTTTGCACGCGGGCGGTGATGTCATCTTCCGTATCACCAGCAAATACCGGGACTTTCGCCTGTAAAATAACCGGGCCACCGTCCAGTTCATCGGTGACGAAATGCACCGATGTACCGTGCTCCTCATCGCCATTTTCCAGCGCCTGACGATGGGTGTGTAATCCGGGATATTTCGGCAGCAGAGAAGGGTGAATGTTCAGCAAACGCCCGGCATAATGGGAGACAAACGCCGGGCTGAGAATGCGCATAAAACCAGCCAGCACGACCACATCGGGTGCGTACATGTCGATTTCATGAATCAACTCCCGGTCATAGGCTTCACGACTGTCAAACGCGCTGGTGATGAGCGTATGTGTTGCAATACCCGCCTGGCGGGCGCGTTCAAGGCCGAACGCGTCGGCCTTATTGCTGAAAACTGCCCGTACGGTGCCTTTAATTTTGTTGGTTTTGCAGGCGTCAATAATTGCCTGCAAATTACTTCCGTTGCCGGAAATAAGCACCACAATATTCATTATTCGATAACCACGCGTTGTTCGGAATCAGAGGCTTTGATGATACCGATTTTCCACGCGTTTTCACCGTTGGCATTGAGCAGGGCGAGGGCTTTGTCCACTTCCGGAGCAGGAAGGGCAATAATCATACCGACGCCGCAGTTGAAGGTGCGATACATTTCATGGCGCTCAACGTTACCTGCCGTTTGCAGCCAGTTGAACCCTTCCGGCCACTGCCAGGAAGATTCATCAATCACTGCCTGGGTATTATCTGGCAATACGCGCGGAATGTTTTCCCAGAAGCCGCCGCCGGTCAGGTGCGCAATGGCATGCACATCGACCTTTTCAATCAACTCCAGCACTGACTTCACGTAAATGCGGGTCGGTGCCAGCAGATGATCGGCTAATGGCTTACCATCAAGTTCGGTGGTTTGCGGATCACAACCGCTGACTTCAAGAATTTTGCGCACCAGCGAATAGCCGTTCGAGTGCGGACCGCTGGAGCCGAGTGCAATCAGCACATCGCCGTCGCTGACTTTAGATCCGTCAATGATTTCTGATTTTTCTACCACGCCAACGCAGAAACCAGCGACATCGTAATCTTCACCGTGATACATCCCCGGCATTTCTGCCGTTTCGCCACCCACCAGTGAACAGCCCGATTGCAGACAACCTTCCGCGATGCCGCTGATCACCGCTGAAGCGGTATCAACATCCAGTTTTCCGGTTGCGTAATAGTCGAGGAAAAACAGCGGTTCCGCACCTTGCACCACCAGGTCATTAACGCACATGGCGACCAGATCAATACCAATGGTGTCGTGACGTTTTAAGTCCATCGCCAGACGCAGCTTGGTACCTACGCCGTCAGTGCCGGAAACCAGCACGGGTTCACGATATTTTTGCGGCAATGCACACAGCGCACCGAAGCCGCCCAGACCGCCCATCACTTCCGGACGACGCGTTTTCTTCACTACGCCTTTGATTCTTCCAACCAGAGCATTACCTGCATCAATATCAACACCGGCATCTTTGTAGCTAAGAGAGGTTTTATCGGTCACTGCTTGGGTCCCCACGCGTTACTTGCGGTAGAAAAATAAAATTCGGCGCAATTCTAACAGGGAAAGCAAACGTTTGCGAGACTGCTTTACACAACCTTTTTGCACGTCTTTTCCCCAGGCGCGCGGCAAAAGAATACTTGTACCAGGGCAAAGGATCGTTTTCGGATGGAATAATCTTCTTCCATAACCATTTGAATACAAAATAACTTTATCTCAAACCGTTATCATTTTGACTAAAGTCAACGAAAATAATATTGCCGCCTTGAAGAAAGGAGGTATAATCCGTCGATTTTTTTTGTGGCTGCCCCTCAAAGGAGAAAGAGTATGAAGATCGTGGAAGTCAAACACCCACTCGTCAAACACAAGCTGGGACTGATGCGTGAGCAAGATATCAGCACCAAGCGCTTTCGCGAACTCGCTTCCGAAGTGGGTAGCCTGCTGACTTACGAAGCGACCGCCGACCTCGAAACGGAAAAAGTCACTATCGAAGGCTGGAACGGCCCGGTAGAAATCGATCAGATCAAAGGTAAGAAAATTACCGTTGTGCCAATTCTGCGTGCCGGTCTGGGGATGATGGACGGTGTGCTGGAAAACGTTCCGAGCGCGCGTATCAGCGTCGTCGGTATGTACCGTAATGAAGAAACGCTGGAGCCGGTACCGTACTTCCAGAAACTGGTTTCTAACATCGATGAGCGTATGGCGCTGATCGTTGACCCAATGCTGGCAACCGGTGGTTCCGTTATCGCGACCATCGACCTGCTGAAAAAAGCGGGCTGCAGCAGCATCAAAGTTCTGGTACTGGTAGCTGCGCCAGAAGGTATCGCTGCGCTGGAAAAAGCGCACCCGGACGTCGAACTGTATACCGCATCGATTGACCAGGGACTGAACGAGCACGGATACATTATTCCGGGCCTCGGCGATGCCGGTGACAAAATCTTTGGTACGAAATAAAGAATAAAAATAATTAAAGCCGACTTTAAGAGTCGGCTTTTTTTTGAGTAAAGCGCCTATAACACATAATACAGAGGATAATACTATGACGCGCCGTGCTATCGGGGTGAGTGAAAGACCGCCACTTTTACAGACAATCCCGCTTAGTTTGCAACATTTGTTCGCCATGTTTGGTGCAACCGTCCTGGTGCCCGTCTTATTTCATATTAACCCGGCGACTGTACTGTTATTTAACGGTATAGGAACGCTGCTGTATCTCTTCATCTGTAAAGGGAAAATCCCGGCTTATCTTGGTTCCAGCTTTGCCTTTATTTCACCGGTATTGTTACTGTTGCCGTTAGGGTATGAAGTCGCGCTGGGCGGCTTTATTATGTGCGGCGTGCTGTTCTGCCTGGTTTCTTTTATCGTGAAGAAAGCGGGGACCGGCTGGCTGGACGTGCTGTTTCCACCTGCGGCAATGGGCGCAATCGTTGCCGTCATCGGTCTGGAGCTGGCGGGCGTAGCTGCCGGTATGGCGGGTTTACTCCCGGCTGAAGGGCAAACGCCAGACTCCAAAACCATCATCATCTCTATTACCACCCTGGCGGTCACGGTTTTAGGTTCCGTGCTGTTTCGTGGTTTCCTGGCAATTATCCCGATTTTAATTGGCGTGCTGGTGGGCTACGCGCTCTCTTTCGCAATGGGAATTGTCGATACCACGCCGATTATTAATGCTCACTGGTTTGCGCTGCCAACTCTCTATACGCCGCGCTTCGAGTGGTTTGCCATTCTGACTATTCTGCCAGCGGCGTTAGTGGTTATTGCCGAACACGTAGGGCACCTGGTAGTAACGGCTAATATCGTCAAAAAAGATCTGCTGCGCGATCCAGGTCTGCACCGTTCGATGTTTGCTAACGGCTTGTCGACCGTGATCTCCGGCTTCTTTGGCTCCACGCCAAATACTACCTACGGGGAAAACATTGGCGTGATGGCGATCACCCGTGTTTACAGTACCTGGGTTATCGGCGGGGCGGCGATTTTCGCTATCCTGCTTTCCTGCGTCGGTAAACTGGCTGCTGCTATCCAGATGATCCCATTGCCGGTGATGGGCGGCGTTTCGCTGCTGCTTTATGGTGTCATCGGTGCTTCCGGTATTCGTGTTTTGATCGAATCGAAAGTGGATTACAACAAAGCACAGAACCTGATCCTGACTTCCGTGATTTTGATCATCGGCGTCAGTGGCGCGAAGGTAAACATCGGCGCGGCGGAGCTGAAAGGTATGGCGCTGGCGACCATCGTCGGTATCGGCTTAAGTTTGGTCTTCAAACTGATTAGTGTGCTGCGCCCTGAAGAAGTGGTGCTGGACGCAGAAGACGCGGATATAACAGACAAATAATGTACCGACCGGGCAGTGTTGCTGCCCGGTTCAAACATCATGGGATTCTGTGGTAAACTTCTCGCGATTTTGTGAAATCCTGGTTGAGGTATCTCTGAACACACCGGCACAGCTCTCTTTGCCACTTTATCTTCCTGACGACGAAACCTTTGCAAGTTTCTGGCCGGGGGATAACTCCTCTTTACTGGCCGCGCTGCAAAACGTGCTGCGTCAGGAACATAGCGGTTACATCTATCTCTGGGCACGCGAAGGCGCGGGGCGCAGCCATCTGCTGCACGCGGCTTGCGCGGAATTGTCACAGCGTGGCGATGCGGTGGGCTATGTCCCGCTGGATAAACGCACCTGGTTTGTTCCGGAAGTGCTCGACGGTATGGAGCATTTGTCGCTGGTCTGTATCGACAACATTGAGTGTATTGCAGGCGATGAGTTGTGGGAGATGGCGATTTTCGATCTCTACAATCGAATTCTGGAATCGGGTAAAACACGGTTGTTGATCACCGGCGATCGTCCACCGCGGCAGTTGAATCTGGGATTACCGGATCTCGCGTCGCGTCTCGACTGGGGGCAGATCTACAAATTGCAGCCACTTTCTGATGAAGATAAGTTGCAGGCGCTACAGTTACGCGCTCGTTTGCGTGGTTTTGAACTGCCGGAAGATGTGGGGCGTTTCTTGCTGAAGCGGCTCGACAGAGAAATGCGCACGTTATTTATGACGCTGGATCAGCTGGATCGTGCGTCGATTACCGCGCAACGTAAGCTGACCATTCCGTTTGTGAAAGAAATTCTGAAACTGTAGACAAGACGTTTATTGTCGGAAATGCACCCATAGTATTCGTCGGCCGGATAAGACGCGGCAAGCGTCGCATCCGGCAATGTGCTTCAACTAGCGATGGAGCACTTCTTAACCCACGATTTCCAGTACCAGCTCCGGTGGACGACCAATCCGCGCTTTGCCATTCGCGACCACAATCGGGCGCTCCATTAGCTTCGGATTATCCACCATTGCCTGAATAAGCGCCCCTTCGCTAAGCGAACTGTCAGCCAGGTTCAGTTCTTTATAAAGATCCTCTTTCTGGCGCATCAATTCACGAGCGCTATTCATTCCCAGCATTTTCAGCAAATCGCGCAGCGTTGCCGCATCGGCGGGTGTCTCAAGGTAGAGCACCACTTCTGGCTCCACGCCGTTTTCTTTCAGCAGGTTCAGCGTTTCCCGGCTCTTTGAACAGCGTGGGTTATGGTAGATTTTTACCTGTTTGGTCATTGTTCTTCCTTTAATGCGAATTACATCTTGGTATAAGGCTTAAAGCGTTCCTGCAGCTGGCGCAACTGGTCGATGCGCGCATCGTAACGCGCTTGTTGCAGGCTGCCTAATTTCACCTGCGAACTGGCGCTACTCAACAAGGAAATGGCCTGATCGAGTCGCCCGGCGAGCGCATAACCTTCTGCTCGCGCAGCCAGTTCCTGATCGCGGTTATTTAGCGCGGCTTCCGCCTGTGCCAGTAAATCCCAGCCGTTGCTGTCATCTTTATTATTAAAAGTGTAGCGATTCAGAATATTGGCCGCTTCTTGTGGTTGACCGCCTTGCAGATAAGCGTTCGCCAGGTTGAGCTGCAACACCGGATTGGTGCGCAAATCACGGGCATTTTTCAGGCGATTGATTGCCTCATTGGCTTTGTTTTGCCCAAGATCGATATCGGTAGCCAGATCGAGATACCATGCGTTGCCAGGTTCTGCCGCCAGTAACGGTTGCAGCGTTTTACGCGCCTCGTCGTATTTATTGGCTTCCATCGACTGTAGAGCACGACCATATTGCGCCGCTCGTTGCTGACGAACGTTTCCTTTTGCCCATTCATCCAGCAAATCACTGGTGAGCTGATTACGTCCGGAATTATACATCCCCAGTGTGCGCACTTTTGCCAGATAGAAATCTTCTGACGATTGCACCACCATCGGGCGCATCTGATTGGCACGGTTACGGGCATCAGCCAGACGGCTTTCCGGTAGTGGGTGAGTGAGCAGAATTTCTGGTGGGCGCGAGGAGTAACGCGCCTGATCGAGTAATTTTTCGAGGAAGGTCGGCATCGCCTGCGGATCGAATCCCGAGCGTTGCAGCACCTGAATACCAATGCGGTCCGCTTCCTGTTCATTTTGCTGGGTGAAACTGATCATCCCCTGGCGCGTTCCCGCCAGTGTACCGGTCAGCGCCGCCATCCCCGCCTGCGGACTGGCCATCGCCAGTAAAATAGAACCTAACGCGCCGACCCAGGTCAGCGGCGCGCTGCGCTGCTGATCTTCCATCGCTCGCGCCAGGTGACGTTGGGTGACGTGGGAGATTTCGTGCGCCATAACTGAAGCCAGTTGACTTTCGTTATCGGAATAACGGAACAGGGCAGAGTGCAGCACCACGTTGCCGCCAAAGAAAGCAAAGGCGTTAATTTCGTCGTTGTTGATCAGAAAGAAATGAAACGGTGTCTTAACCGAATTGGCATGCGAAACCAGACGCATACCCAGCGAATTAATATATTGCGTTAACAGCGGGTCATTAATTAACGGCGCGCTGCCGCGTAGCTGGCGGACATAATAGTCGCCCATCTGCATTTCCTGACCAATGGAAAGCGTGCTTCCTGCGGAGGTTCCCATATCCGGCAAGGTGTCTGCGCTATCGGCAAACGCCGGGGCTACCTGACCAATGGTCATAGCAGCAATGAGGGTTGCAACCAGGTTTTTTTTCAACTGCCTGAACATAACCTCTATCCTGTATTTCTGAAGATAGTCATTTGACCGATACTGTGAAATATCGTTCCCACCGCGCCGCCTTTGAGTGTAACGGCGAAGATTAGCCCACTCAAATGACTTTTCAGTTTCCTGAATCCGTCATAAAAAGCGAAGTCTTTTTTGTGACATTTCGATACAATTGCGGATCGCAATCCCGCTCTTGAGGTTCAGGGAAGGTCTTTATGCTCGAAATGTTGATGCAATGGTATCGCCGCCGTTTTAGCGACCCGGAAGCGATTGCCTTGCTGGTTATTTTAGTTGCCGGATTTGGCATTATCTTTTTCTTTAGTGGCCTGCTTGCTCCGTTGCTGGTGGCTATTGTGCTGGCCTATTTGCTGGAATGGCCAACCGTGCGCCTGCAATCTATTGGCTGTGCCCCCCCCCCGACCACCGAAT
>OBVO01000446.1_pt1 | contig 25170 bp, 43 predicted proteins | sample 1495151 | NCBI WGS metagenome assembly OBVO01 (sample SAMEA2580019, study PRJEB22360) | human gut metagenome | reverse complement strand
GAAAAAGGCACTGGAAGCGCAAAAAGCATCTTTTGATTGGCAAAAAGAAAACGGTAGATATATCCCACTACCGGCAACATGGCTAAACGGTAAGAGATGGGAGGATGAGTTGGAGGATGTACACAGTGGACTACAAAGCAGAAATATTGAAAATAGCACCCCCGGAAGTGATTTCGAAGATGCAGTTTTCTGATTCATCAGAAACGTATCAAGAAAAAGAGTGTCGCAATTTAAACTCCTTACCAGGTGAACTAAAAGGGTATGACTGCGAACTGTGCAAGAACAAAGGTGTTGTATATGTCGTTAAAGGGGGCTATACAGTTGCACAGGAGTGTAAATGTATGCCGGTAAGGCAAACACTTGTCCGAATGCGCAAAAGTGGCTTAGAGGACGCCCTAGGGCAAAATACGTTTGATACATATATCGCAAAAGAACCGTGGCAAGAAAGAATCAAAAAAACAGCTATTAATTTTTTAGAGGATTATCAAGGAAATTGGTTTTTCATAGGTGGACAAGTCGGAGCGGGTAAAACGCATATATGTACGGCTTTGGTAGGCGAGTTTATCAATCGGGGATATGCAGCAAAATATATGCTGTGGAAAGATGAATCGACCAGGATAAAAAGTGTTGTAACCGATGCTGACAGCTATGAGCCGCTTATGCATGAGTTAAAGACTATCCCTGTTCTGTACATAGACGATTTTTTCAAGACTTCCTTAGATGACAGGGGAAACAGAGTGCCTCCTACACAAGGAGACATTAACTTGGCGTTTGAGATACTTAATCACAGATACAACCAAAGCAAAATAACAATTATTTCATCAGAAATGACGATACGTGAACTTATCGCTTGTGATGAAGCAGTAGGAAGCAGAATTTTTCAACGAACTAAAAAGTATCAGCTTAGCTTATCTAAAGACCAAAATAAAAATCAGAGGTTGAAAGAATGAACAGCAGAACCAAGGGAAAAGCTGGAGAGCTGGAGCTTTCCAAAGTATTAAAGACTTATGGATACGATACAAGGCGAGGGCAGCAGTATTGCGGGGCAAATGGAGATGCAGACGTAGTAGGACTGCCACATATACACATAGAGTGCAAGAGAGTAGAAAGACTTAGCCTGTATGATGCAATGGCGCAGGCAAAAGCGGACAAAAAAGCCAGTGAAAAGCCAGCAGTTATGCACCGAAAAAACCGCAGCAAGTGGCTTGTGACTATGGAACTTGATGATTGGATAGAGCTTTACAGAGAGTGGGAGTGTGGACATGGAAAACCTAACTGAATTTTACCCCGCTTTTAAGCAAGTTGGGCTAAAAAAGACAGGAGGAAAGGGCTGCGCTCTTATCTGCAAAGACAACGATTATGAGTGTAAAAACTGCCCGTTACAGGAGGCGTTGGACAAGCTGTATAAGCTGGAAAGGGACGAAAAATGACATTGGGAGAAGAAGCTACTTGCTTTATAAAAAGCCGTGGCATAACACAAGAAGAATTTGCTGCAAATGTTGGGATATGCGTAGGGTATGCAAATGCAATCATTAACGGAAAGACACGTCCTAGTGAAAGATTGAAAAATAAAATCTTAGGATTATGCAGACATGGGAAGGTAGAAGAGCACGAACAAAAACATAACCGTTGCTATGGCTGTTTTTATCGCAGAGCTATGACAGGAGCAGGGGGCACTGTATATGCATGTCACTACATGATAGATACTGGTGAGAAAAGAGGCATCACACCGCAAGAGTGCTACAAGCATGAAGGCACGCCGTATGTAAAAAAAGTAAAAGGTATGACGGCACGGAAAGGCGTTGATATAGTGCCTAAATATGGAGGTAGGAAAATGGAAATTGGCACAGAAATTAAAAAGTTGAGAGAAGCAAAAGGTTTACACCAAAAAGAGCTTGCGGAAAAATCCGGTGTGGGAATTAATACTCTTAGGGCTGTGGAGAAAGGCCAAACTTTAAAGTTAGATACTTTAAGCCTTATTGCCAAAGCACTCGGAAAGAAAATAAAGGTGACATTGGAGTAAAAAGATGATTTTATCAGGCAAAGAAATAGAAAGAGAAGTAAAAAATGGAAATATCGTGATAAATCCATTTAACCCCAGTCAAGTAAACCCAAACAGCTATAACTTAACGCTACATAACGAGTTATTGGTATATAAAGATGAAATACTGGACATGAAAAAGCCAAATCCGACCAAAAAATTAGTAATTCCGGAAGAAGGATTATTGCTGGAACCAAATAAGCTGTATTTGGGAAGAACAAAAGAATTTACGACTACCAGTAAATATGTACCTATGTTAGAAGGACGTTCTTCTACAGGTCGTTTGGGATTGTGTATCCATGTAACCGCTGGTTTCGGAGACATTGGATTTGCAGGTTACTGGACATTGGAAATTTATTGTATTCATCCACTCATTATTTATCCTGATATTGAAGTATGCCAAATCTATTATCACACCATAAAAGGCGACTATGACTTGTACAGCAGCGGAAAGTACCAGAATAATACAGGGATTCAATCAAGCATGATGTACAAAGATTTTATGAAAGAGGTATGTATATGAACTTATACTTAATTGAGCGTGACGATAACGCGAGTTACGATGAGTATGTTTCAGCGATAGTCTGTGCGGAGAGCGAAGAAGAGGCGGTTAAAATACACCCAAATGGCGACATTTTTGATACTGTATGTCGATGGAGTAGTGAGTGGGTGAAAGACCCTAGTCATGTGGAGTGCAAAAAAATCGGAGTAGCTGATGAATCTATAGAAAAAGGCGTTATTTTGGATGTGTATTTTCCTGGATAGTACGAGATAGTAAAAAATGAAGATAGGAGAGTAATATGAAAGCAAAAATTATTTCATTTGATGAGGTTTTAGAGCGTATAAAAAGCGGAAATGTCAAAAATATTTACATTATCGACATTTTGAGTAGATTTGTTCGAAAAGTGTCGGATGTGGAAGTAGAATTTTTAATGCAAGTCAGAGAAGATAGTATTTTTATACACGCTGAGCTGGGCGGTGAGTGATATGGAGTGGATAAGTGTAAAGGATAGGTTGCCGGAAAAAGAGCAAGGGTGTATATGCAGCTTATTTTTTGAAGATATACAAGAAAGTATCATTGTGATAGCATACTACCGATTACATGGAGAGTGGTTCTGTAGTGAGTATGAATCCCTTCCGTGGAAAATCACCCACTGGATGCCATTACCTAGCTTGCCGGAGGAATTGAAGTGGAGACAAAAAGATATTTAGTGAAGCTTAAGGACTGCCCTGTTGGATTTTTCATTTACAAAGGAACTTTTTGTTTTAAAACGGGATATACTGAAAAAATTAATGGCGTTTTGAGCCATGATGCGTATATTTGTGAATCGGGAGAGCTTTTTTGGGGTGGAGCAAAAAAGGTAGAAGAAAGAGAAAATTTATTAGTAAACCCTATCGACATTAAAGATGTAAAGTGTGGAAAATGGCTTGAAACACATCGTAAAAATATTTGGGGAGATAGCACCTCGGTATTTGCGTGTTCTGCTTGCGGCAAGTACACCGTAGGCAACAAAGGCATTACGACAAAATCAAGATACTGCCCCAATTGCGGAGCAAAAATGGATTTGGAGGTGTAGATAGTGAGTGGCAGAGAAGTGAGTGAACGGCTTATTCTAAAAGCAGAGTTAAAAAACTATAAGCGGTGGTATTTTGACTGCGTCAAGCAGCTGGAGCAGGTGAAGCGTGAACGCGATGCGGCGATGAAATTCATCCCAAAAGATTGTGAAACGTGTGCATATTGGAGACCTAAAGAAGAAAATATTTGTGTTGCGCCAGAAGGAGCGCCATGCCATTGGGGCAAACGTGAAGCATGGAAATGGTGTGGTGCGTTGATGAAGGAGGAATAATATGAATGAATGGAAACGAGCTCTAAAAAGAATGAAAAGAAATGAAAAATATTTAGCAGGAGAGCTTTTTAATCTAGATATTACTTTAACCGCTTTTATACTTCCACGGTTAAAGGGATTTAGAGATACAGTAATAGGGTATCCGTCATACCTAGGTTCCATTGAAAATTGGCAAGCGGAACTGGATAAAATGATTAGAGCATTTCAAATTATGTATGATTGCGAAAATTCGATTACCCTTAGTGATTCGGATGAAAAAGCAATCGAAATAGGATTGAAAAGTTTCGCAGAGCATTATAATCATTTGTGGTCTTAATGTGAATATTGAGAGGTATAAAATGACAAGAAAAAGATTTATAAAACTGCTTATGAGCCACGGGGCACAAAGAAATGCCGCGGAACAGTATGCGCGAGAATGTATAGAAATCGTTAAAGACTATGAGTATTTATATGTTTTTGCTCTGGAAGAGCTTATAGAGCAGTTATTTGAGAATTTAGAAGAAACAATAGAAGTTTTTAAAAGAGATTGTTTTCCGGACGGTGTACCTTATGGTTTTCCTGAATTTCTAAGAAAACAAATACAGCTAAATACCGAATCCTACATAGAAAACGATTTTACAAAAGAAAGCGAAGAATTAAAATTTAAAGAAACGTTATATAGACTTTATGGAGAAGGTGAACAAAAATGCAAGAAATTAAATTAAAAGAATGTCCTTGCTGTGGGGGAGAAACGGAGTTGGAATACAGACTAAATTTTGTTACCGAACAAGTAAGAGCGAAGTGCAGTACGTGCAAGCTTTCAACAGAGTGGGTAGATGAATCTGTTTGTTACTGCGCAAAAGAAGAAGCTGCGAAGGTGTGGAACAGAAGAGAAAGTAATATTGAAACATGCGAGAATTGCGGATGTAGTTGTATACAGACAATACATGAGTTTTCGTTCGGAAAAAAACCAAAAACTTTTAAAAAGTGTGTTGAGTGTAAAAAACTCACAGAGGTTAAAGATGAAAATTGTAAATTTTGAAATATTTAAGTGCAAAGGTGCATTATTATCATTCAAACGAAAGAATAAAGATAATCCGTTCTGTGAGTATTATGGATTGGATTTTGATAGTTTGGATCTGAGAGAATTGCCCGAAATCACGTCTGATAATATAAAAGACATTGCATATGATTTATATATTGTGATACTAGATGAGCACAAAATTATGATTAAATTAAGAGATGCACTATGGGATGCTATTGCAGTTTATGACAACGCTAATATTTTAAGGGTCGATAGTATTAGGACAGGATTAAAACCGTTACTGGATATTGCGACGCATGTAGTAAAGGAGTATGAAAGTGAACAAGAGTAAAAATACTACAACGATACTCTGTATCATAGCTTCTCTTATCTTCCTAGTATCAACAATAACTTTAGCACTACATATGTCTTTCACCATAGTGTTTCGGTACTGGTGGGCCTTTTTGATAGGTACGATACTTTCAGGTAGTGTACTGATTTTTTGTGTGATTTTGTATGCAAGTAGTTTGATAGGAAGGGAAAAGAAGAATGCGAAGAAAAAAGACAAAAACAGAAAAATACTTTGAACGTTATCGTTGGTTGGAGCAAGAACTGGAACTTTTTCCAGACACATCAGTTGCAAAAGTTTCTAAAGAGGAAATGGAAAGGATAAGAAAAAGTGTAGAGAAAATTAAAGAACCGTTAATGCGTGATATAGTTCGCTTGCATTTCATAGGTGGAGTGTCTTACGTTGAAGTGGCGGAGCAACTCTTCTATTCTCATGCGACCGTATGCAAAAAAGCTTACGAATTTTATGAGAAAGCGGATAAAAACGGGTTAGAGTATATGTAATAAAAAAGAATTTGAAGTCACGATTTTATAAAGTAAACTAGAAGTGGGAGCTAGCTAACCGCTTCTTTTTCATTTTCTATAACACTCCTTTCTAAAAAACTGCCTTTATTGGCAGTATGAAAGATAGCATTCTCAGTTGAATGCTGTTTTTCATATTATCAATAATATCCATAAAGCCGAGGGGGAGGAAATGTCCAAACGTTTAACGGACAAGCAAAAAAAGAAAATTATTGCTGATTATATCCAATGTCAAAATTATTCTGAGGTCGGAAGAACTCACGGGGTATCACCCAACACTGTAAAAGCTATTGTACAAAAAGACCCGAGCACTGCGGGAAAATGCGAACAAAAAAAGAGTGAAAATACACAAGATGTATTGGAGTATATGGAGGGGAAAAAAGTTGAAGCGTGCAGGGTTATAGATTTACTTTTACTTGAGATGCAAGATGAAGAGAAAATCAAAAGGACAGGATTGCAAGCCATCGCAACTTCTCTAGGAATCGTTATTGACAAATTCACGGCGAATGCAACCCCGAATACCATTAGTCAAGACATGGCAGAAGATAATAAGCTATTGAAACGTCTCTTTGAAAGTGGTGATAAAGATTCTAAGTCAGAAACAAATTGATTTTATATATCGACCATTTTCTCACAGCTTAGATGTTGCAGAAGGAACTCCAAGAAGTGGAAAAACGCACGCATCTACAAGACGTTTTGCGTTGCATCTAAGAGGGAGCGACGACATCAATCATTTAATTGTCGGATACAACCAAGAACAGGCATACAGGTTAATCATTGAGGGTGATGGACATGGGCTTATTCACTATTTCAAAGGTTCAAAAATAAAGCACGATGACTCAGGAGATTACTTGCAGGTATACACATCTAAAGGTGAAAGAAAAGTATACTTCAAGGGTGGAGGCAAAGCAGACAGCCATAAAAGTATAACAGGTATGTCGCTTGGAAGCATTTACTTTGCAGAAATCAATTTATTAAATCAAGATATGATTCAAGAGTGTTTTCGCAGAACTTTTGCTGCAAAGCACAGATGGCATATAGCAGACCTGAACCCGCCAGCACCGAATCACCCAGTTATATCAGATGTGTTTGAAGTGCAAGATACTCAGTGGACACATTGGACGATAGACGACAACCCCATTATAACGGAAGCAAGAAAAAAAGAAATTGAAGCCATCTGTTCAAAGAATCCGTATCTATACAAGCGTGATTGGCTTGGAGAGCGCTGTATTCCGCAAGGTGTGATATACGCTATGTTTGACACTCAAAAACATATTTTATCAGAAATACCTGCAAGCGAAACAAAAATTGAAATGTTTTTTTCCGGTGATGGTGGCTTGTCTGATGCAACATCGATAGGGTGCTATATGATAACCAAAACACTACAAGGAAAATATAAGTTGCGGAGGATTGCGGGTTGGTATTACTCCGGAAGTGAAACGGGGATAACGAAAGCAATGTCCGTACAAGCAAGAGAAATATGCAGCGTGTTTATACCTTACTGTCGGCAAGTTACAGGGATGCGAGAAACGTGTATCAAAATAGACCCTGCATGTAAGGCGTTAAGGGCCGAGTTTGATTTGCTAGGTTTTTATACTGACAAAGCGGATAATAATGCAAAGGATATAAAGGGCAGCAGTAAAGGGATTGCGGTAGGTATCGAGTATCTTCAAAGCAGTATAGCGGATGAAAATTTTTCATTAGTGGAAAATGAAAGGTTTGGACATTTAGATTTTCTACGAGAGATTGGCATGTATTGCGTGGATAGCAACGGAAAACCTATTGATGCATATAATCACGCAATGGATGAAACGAGATATGCGCACAATTATTTTTATAAAAACTATGTATTGTAGGTGTAAGCAATGTTCAATGGATTGTCAAAGAAGGTGAGAAACTGGATGGAAAAAGCAAAAGCGGATACAGGGATTGCGAAAGAATTTAAAGATATTTTTGAGCTGGGCGGTGTCCCTGCTTTTAATCAATTTTACTATTTCGGAATATTTATTTGGAAGTATTTATACAAAGGATTTTATCGCCCGTGGCACAGGATTTTAGCTCCAACAATAGATGACCCAAACCACTATAGAGATATGGATAGAATGGACACTGCAAAGGCGATATGTGCAGAACTGGCGGGATTGATATGGTCGGAACAGTGCGAAATCCATGTTAGTCAAGAAAATACCGAAAGGCAATTGCTGGAGGAATTCGTTATTGATACCCTTACCAAAAACGCATTTTGGACAAAAATGCAGGAGCACATTGAACAAGTTCTTGCCCTTGGCGGTGGTGCGATGAAGTGCTGGTATGAAACAAAGAGAGATGCAAAGGGGGATGAAATCCCAGACACAGGACATATCTCGATTGGATTTTGCATGGCAGACCAGTTTGTACCAACTGCATGGGATAACGCAAAGGTTTCGGACGGAGTTTTCATCAGTAGAGAAGCAAAAGACGGGTATTATTACACTAGGCTTGAGTGGCACAAATGGAACGGGTTCAGCTACTACATTTCAAATGAACTTTTTCGGTCAGAAATCAAAAGCGGTTCACAGATAGAATCGCAGGACATATTGGGATTTAGGTATCCTCTCGATGAAATCTATCCATTTCTTAATGCGGAAACTGAACTGCAAGGACTTGATACATCTCTTTTTGCCTACTACAGACCGGCGATTGCGAACAATATTGATGACAATTCACCTCTTGGGGTATCTATATATGCCAATGCACTTTCAACATTAAAAGCTCTTGATATTTGCTATGACAGTTTTATCCGCGAGTTTACTCTGGGAAAGAAAAGAATTATTGTCCCGGCACAGTGTTTACGCACAGTTGTTGACGAACACGGAAATATGCATCGTTATTTTGATTCTACTGACGAAGCATATGTTGCTTTCAAAACAGATGATACTGATGCGTTAAAAATACAGGATAATACAGTTTCGTTGAGAGTAACGGAGCATGAACAAGCAATCAACGCTTTTCTTTCTATGTTATGCTTGCAAGTCGGTTTCTCGGCAGGTACATTTACGTTTGATAAGGCCAGCGGAATAAAAACTGCAACGGAAGTCATCAGCGAAAACAGCAAGACATACAAAACGATAAAAAGTCATCAAATGCAAGTGAAAGCAGCTATTGACCAGATTGTTGATGCAATTATTCAAGTGGCGGCTCTATATGATATGACGTGGGAAGGGCACCGAATCAAAGAGCTTGCGGAACATGGATGGGAAACAAAGGTTGTCTTTGATGATTCTATTTTACAAGATAGACAAACAAACATAAACGAAGGAATCCTGCTTAAAACCAATGGATTAATGAGCACAAAACGATTTATGACTGAAATACTAGGATATACCAAAGAGGAAGCCTTGCAAGAAATGAAAGAGATAAAAGAGGAATCTAAGGTAACTACATCCATGTGGGATACAATGGAAACGGCTTCACGAGAAAGCATAGCGGATACTCCAAATGAAGAACCCGAGGCAAGAGAAGGTCAAGAAGAAGCATCGGAGGATGAAAGCTAATGAAATGCCCATATATTATAAAAATAGTTGCACAGCAGAATCAAAACCATTATGAATATGATGAAAATGGTTACAATATTTTTCATCGACACGAATTGGTTGAGAGCAAGATGATGATGGATTGCTTGAAAGCTGAATGTGCGGCATGGAAAAACGGCCAATGCTTTTACAAGGGTGAATAAATGGGAAGATTAACACCGCTGGAAATCCTTGGTTTGTCAGAACCAATCGAACAAGTGTATTCAAACACCGTAGATGCTTTACTGATAAAAATAGCCGAGCATTTTAATAGTGGACATAAACTTTCTACATCTGCGTGGGAGCTGCAAAAACTTTCACAACTCGGTCAACTAAATAAAGAGTGCTTGGAAATCATCACAAAGCTAACGGGACAAGTACCGGAGATGATATATACTGCGCTTGAAAGTGCAGCTTTAGAAGCAACAAAAGATGTAGAACCGGAGTTGAAAAAGGCGGCAAAGTTTGGGAAGATAGAAGCGGCAACGGCAGATAATGTCATTGCGAGCGAAAGTGTTATTGCCACATTAAGGGCATATGCATCTCAAGCTATAGAAAAGACAAACCTTGTGAATACCACAATGCTGGAAAGTTCTCTTGACTTATATAGACAGGTTGTTGTTAACACTGCCAACATAGAAAACCAAATGGCGGCGATACAGCAGTCTTTAAATGAGGGGACTGCGAGAGCAGCGGTAGGTGTTGAAAGCCGAAAAACCGCATTAAAAACGACACTTGAGCAAATACATAAGAATGGAATTACAGGATTTTTTGATAAAGCAGGGAGAAAATGGTCTCCCGAGGCATATGTCAACATGGATATTCGCACGACAGTCCATAATACCGCAATTGAAACAGTAAAATTAAGACAGCAAGACTATGGCGTAGAGATTTTTAGAGTATCGAGACATAGCGGGGCACGTCCTCTGTGCTATCCATACCAAGGACGCTATTTTTCTTGGGATAACTCAAGTGGGACTTTTACTGATGGGGAAGGTAAACAGCATCGGTACTATCCCATATCATCCACCAGCTACGGAAAGCCTGCGGGACTTTTTGGTATTAACTGCGGACATCATCCTATAACAGTTATCCCGGGGGTCTCTGTACCGAGAGATAGAACAGAACAAAACAAAGAAGAAAATGACAAAGCTTATCAGTTATCACAACAACAAAGGGCCCTTGAGAGAAATATAAGATACTCAAAGCAAAAAGCGGCAATGGAAAAAGCGGCTGGTGTGTCCAATGAAAAGACGTTACAGGAAATATCGGCTAAAGGAGATAAACTCAGAGCATTTTTAAAAGAAACAGGACGAACCAGACGAAAGGACAGGGAGAAAGTTTATGGATATGATATGTAAACATGAGTACATAGGCACCGAACGAGGTATTTTTTGTAAATTTTGCGGGCAACAAAAGAAATATGAAAATAACGAAAACAAAAAAGCTTCTGCGAGAAAGAAGGTAAAGAAAGATGAATGAAATGCAAAGACTAATCATTTTCTTAAAGATTCAATACCACAATATGGGTATTCTTCATCGGTATTTATCAGGTGATTTTGGTTGGTTTGAAAACCATGAAGAAATTGACGAATGGAAGGTATGTATTGCAAAGCAAATTGATGAAGTATGCGAGGAAGCACAGGCACTTGGATATACAGAACCAAGTTTGAAGGATGCTCTTCTCGCATTTGGTGGGGAGGAAATCTCACCCGAGTACCGAAGTTTAAATGAAACTTTCCGAATTGCACAAGGAATTATGCGAAGCATTGCGGGAATGATGCAGGCGGCCGAAAAGGATGTTCCTGCATCAGTAGCAAACAAGCTGCAAGAGATGGAATACAAATGGAATAAAATTGCAAATTATAAGCTTGCTCGTGTTTTAGGGGATAATCTTCAAAAGAAAGAGATTTACGAAGATGATTAGAGACGGTTGGTTTTGCTGTCCTAAGTGTGGCAAGAAACTTTTTAGGGTAAGCGAAAAAGCTGTTGCACATGGACTATCGATAAAATGCAAGTCATGCAAAAACATCATACAAATAAATATTGAGAGCCTATGAGCCGATAACCACTAAAAATAGTGGTGTCGGCTCTTTTTTATTTCGCCCTCGTGGCATGGCGTTAAACTGCATCGCAATTCGCCCCTGTGGTATGGCGTTAAACTACGCCGCAGCTCGCCTGTTGTCTTTCAGGCGTTAAAAGGAAGGATGATTTTTATGGCATTTACAAGAAAAGCTTTAGCGGGTCTTGGACTTAGTGAAGAAATGGCAGAAAAAGTCATGACATTGCATGGTACCAGCATGTCAGACTTTATTCCTAAATCTGAGTTAAAAGTCAAGATTGATGAAGCTGTAGCAGAAGCGCAAAGAAACATTTCTGCTCCAAATGTAAAAGATAGTGACGATTATAAGGCACTCCAAAGAGATTTTGATTCATACAAAAAGAAAATTGAAATTTCTTCTCAACTTAAAGAGGGCGGAGTAAAAGAAAAATTCCTTGATAATGTTTACTCGCTTTTGGAGGAAGGGAAAGAGCCTTTGGAGCAGCTTGAAACTATCAAACAACAATATGAAGAATATTTTATGCCGACGGAAGACAAGACACCCGCGCAAACTCCACAGTTTGGGGCGCAGGTCAAAGGACAAATGCCCAGTGGAAACACGGGAAAAACGATTGAAAGTATTTGGGGCCTTCCGTCTAAATAGGAGGTTAAAAAATGGCATTTACTCAGCAATCATTAAACTACGCAACAGAATATTCAGAAGCAATGGCGAACGCTTACCCTTACTGGTCGCACTTTTCAGATTTGTACGGAAGCCCTAACAGCGCAACCTATAAACATGTATCAGGTAATGCGGTAGCGGTACAAAGCATGACTGTAAGCGGAGCCAAAGCGGTTGACCGAGATAATCTTTCAGGAAACTTTACAAGGAATTTCAACACCAAAGAGCAAGTTTTAACAATGCGCATGGATAGAGAGTGGGACACCCTTGTTGATCCTATGGACATGCAGGAAGACCCAATTGTGAACATTGCAAATATTACAAAAACTTTTAATGAATTTCAAAAAGTTCCCGAGATGGATGCATACGCGGCATCTACATTATTCAAAGCATCAAGTGATTTTGGCAGTATCGATACGACAGCATTGACCGCTGATAACATCTTATCACAGTGGGATACATACCTAGCTTATATGGTAAATCAGCGAGTGCCCAGAGATAGAATCAGAGCAAAAATGCGTCCTGATACATACAAGCTACTTAAAGAGGCTGCCGGAATTACGCGTTTTGTTGAAGCTGATACAGGCATTAGAAACATTGACCGAAATGTCGGAAAATTGGACGGCGTTTCTATCATGGAAGTACCTGACGATTTAATGATGACTGCATACGATTTTACCGAAGGTTGGGTTGCGGATACATCTGCAAAACAAATCAACATGCTTTTATTTGACCCAATCGCAATTGCGGCACCCGTTGTCTATGAAACATCAATGATGACAGCTCCGACAGCACAATCAAAAGGCAAATGGCTTTATTACGAGAGATACTATTATGATGTTTTTGCTCTAAATCAAAGATTGCCTGGCATTTTTGCACATGTAGCTGCTGAACAAACAATCGGTGCTCTCACAATCACTACCACAGCTGGAGCAGACAGTACACATACAATTCTTCACATTCCTGAACAGGCTCCATTCGGTATGGCTTATGTAGCAAAATCCGACACTGGCGCAACATCTGTGAACTATGGTGATGCTTTAACATCTGGGTGGACAGAAGTGACAGACGGCTCAAGCTTTACAACTGCAAGCGGTCAAACAGTAACTGTTGCACTTGTAAACAAAACAAAAGGCAATATTGCTACTGCTGTAGGTTCTGCTGCCGCAGTAGTTGGGTCTTAATATGGCATACGTTACATATGACCAGTATGTAAAAGAGTATGGAAAATCACCCATTACTGAGGATGAATTCCCCATTTATGCCGAGTGTGCCTCTACCCTGATTGACAGTATCACGCAATATCGAATCGTAAAGGCTGGAGGAATTGGGACGTTTCCAAAATGGATTCAGGAAATCGTACAAAAGGCGTGTGCTGCACAAGTAATGTATTTCACTCAAGTGGGACTTGAAACAGCTTTGACGGGACAAGCAGGGCAATCGTTTACTGTAGGAAAGGTTTCTGTATCTGGAGGTGCTTTATCAAGCACAGGACAGAAAGCAGGAAACCTTATGGTAAGCCCTTTAACCGCAGTGCTTTTAGAGCAAACTCCACTACTGGAAAGAGGTGTACAAGTATGCTCAGACCGATACCTCAATCCCTTTTGGGGGATATGATGACGCTAAAAGTTTGTATTGGGATGGATGTGTGGCAAAAGCCAAGCTGGCAAGACTATACCGTGCAAAATGTTCATATCCAGAACACAAACGAAGTCAAAAAAACAAAAGAAAATACCGAGGTTGTGCTGCGTTCAATTCTTTTTATTGATAGCAGAAGGTCAACACCTTCACTGGATTATGATTCCCTAGCAGAGCAATCGCAGAAAGCGGGGAAACCGCTACGGTGCGTAGTTTTCAACTCTCGGGGGCAAAAGTATGGAGAATACGAAGTACTAACAGTTGACCCTGTACCGGACGTACCTGCAACGCGAATCCATCATATTGAATTGGGGTTGGTGTAATGGCAAATGTAAAAATCAAACGTAATCTTGGTGCGATAACTGCAAAAATCAATGCGGGAGCACAGTCAATGAAAATAGCTGTGACAGAATCCGTGATTGAATATGGAAACATTTTTGTACGGGAAGACCAAGGAACTCTTAAAGATAGCGCATTAACATCCAGCCAACCACAAAAAGGGCTTGCTGTCTGGGATACTGACTATGCTAAAAAAGTTTACTACACAGGGAGCCCCTCAAAAGACGTAAATCCGGATGCATCTCTGATGTGGGCTGAAAAAGGTGTAAACACCTATAAAAAAGAGCTGGATAAAGTGGCTCAAAACGCTTTTGAGAAAGGACTTGGTAAACAGTGAGTGTATATGACGATGTTTTACTGGCAGTGGTAAATCTGGCGCAGGAAACTCAACCATACTCAACAATAGCTATTGGCAGTATGCCCCCTGAAAATGGAATATCAATGGCATATTCAAGTGGTTCCCTTGAAACGTATCTGAATAAAAAGGCCGCAGTTACAATGTCGGTAGTCCTAAACGGAAAACATGATAATCAACAAACTGCTTCGGATACACTGGGGAAAATCCATACTTATCTGAACATGCGGAAAACGTATCCGCAGGCAAATAATTTTCAAATAGCAAACATTTTGACAACTTCCCCACCGTCCTATTTAGGGCGGGAAGAAAATAGGCAGTGGCTGTATGGGTCGTCACTGGCTATACGATTTTATCTGAAAGGAGACTAAAGCATGGCAGGAAATCTTTTTACTGTCTATGGGATTGAGGCGAGCATTCTAACGGCTTCGGAACCATCCGAAACGTATTCACCTTTGTGCGATGGTATTGATAACCTCGCGGAAGCATTGAACGAAGTCGTACAACAATACTTTTTTCTTTGTGACAAAGGATTTGCACGTAACCACGTAACAGGTATGGCCCCGTCTTATACCTTGACAGGCCGCCGAATTATGGGAGATACCGCACAAGATTTTATTTTCACAAAAAAGTATGGTCTTGGAGCGGACAGGCAAACAACTTTTAAGTTGTCGTTTAATAACGGAACGGCTACTCAAACAATCACATGTCCATGTACGATTTGCAATATTCAGGAATTCTCAGGGGCATCAACAGACGACAGTGCGATTTCATTTGAAATTCGTTTTGATGGAAAACCCTCCATTAGTAGTGGAGATTAAAGGAAAAATGGAGGCTGGGGGATACTTCCAGCCTTTTTTATTAGGAGGATATATGTACACGATTGAAAAAAGCAGAACCTTTGATGACGAACTGAAAATCACAGATGAGAACAGGGAGCTTTTACTTAATATTCATCTTGAAATAAATCCTAGCTTGATACCTCAGTATCGCACACTATCGCTTCGACTGGCTGAATTACAAAAGCAACCCCAACAGGATGTAACCGCAATTGGAGCATGCATCGTTGATATTATGGGGCTTTTACTTGGAAAAACCAATACAGAAAAAATTATCTCATTTTATGAAAACAATTACACCCAAATGCTTTACGACATTTTTCCTTACATACAGCAGGTCATCGTACCGGAAATTAAAAAATTAGCAAAAGACAGAAAGAAAATGTTTTCTAAAAAATGGCGCTAAGTCTCACTAATTCGCCCCAAAAATATCTTTATTTTGAAGGGCGAAAAATCAGGATAAAGCCGTATATAAGGAATGTTCTTTTTTGTCTTGAAGTTTTAAACGATTCCGTTTTGTCAAATGCCGACAAAATGGATTTATGCATAAAAGTTTTGGTTGGTTATTGGCACGGTCGTCTATCAAAAAAAGAAAAACTTCTGGAGGAAATCTTCAAATTTTTACAAGGTGACAACCAAAAAGAAGAGGGACAGAAAGTTTTTGATTTTGAACAGGATGCGGCTCTAATTTACGCAGGTTTTTTACAGGCATATGGAATTGATTTGCATAAGAGAAAGTGGAGGCGTATGCACTGGCATACTTTCATGTCGCTTTTTTCAGGATTACCGGAAGAAACCAGAATTATGCAAATTATCAGTATAAGGGCAAAGCCACTTCCTAAACCAACGAAATACAACGCAGAAGAACGTCAGCAGCTTATGAGGTTAAAAGCTATTTACAGGCTTGAAGTTTCGGAAGAAGAAAGAGAACGCCAACTGGCTACAGGACTGTGGAAACTCGCAGAAATGCTGCAAAGTATGGCAAAGGAAGGGGGAGACTAGATGGCAGAAGGACAAGTTACATATGAAATCAGGGCAGACGACTCCAAAGTATCAAAAGACCTTGATAAGGCTGAAAAAAAGATGGAATCAGAGCTTTCAAGCGGCAGCAAGAAAGCAGGAGAAGCTATTGATAAAAACATAGGTTCGGCAACCGCAAATGTTGAAAAGAAATCATCTAAAATGTCAACCACTGTCAAGGATTCTTTGGGTAATATTGCTTCGGATATATCTACAACTGTGGTGAATTCAACCGGACAACTGGGAACGGCTGTGTCAGGAATGACAAGCACGATTTCATCCGCAGGGCTTACCGGTGCGGCAGCATTTGCAGGGATAGGAACGGCAGCGGTTGCAGTTGGTGGAATGGCAATTAATGTAGCTGCTGACCTCGATTCTGCTATGGCTCAGTTTGCTGCCTCCACGGGGAAAAGTGGAGAAGCATTGGGAGACTATGAAGGAACACTGAAAGATATTTATGCAGGGGGCTACGGAGAATCTTTTACAGATATATCTGATGCAATGGCAACGGTAACCCAGCAAATGGGTGATCTCGACCAAGCCAGCTTGCAAAATATTACTGAATCAGCATTTTTGCTCAGAGACACGTTTGGTTATGACATCAATGAATCTGTAAGAGCTGCAAGTACCATGATGACCCAATTTGGAATTGACGGTGATACCGCGATGGCGCTCATCGCTAAAGGAGCGCAAAATGGATTGGATTACTCGGGAGAGTTGCTAGATAGTATTAGTGAATACTCCGTACAATTTGCAAAAGTCGGTCTTGATGCTGACGATATGTTCAAAATCATGCAAAAGGGAGCCGAAACAGGAGCATTCAACCTTGATAAAGTTGGCGATGCTGTAAAGGAAATGTCAATTCGTGTTGTTGACGGTTCAAACACAACGAAGCAAGGATTTGATTTGATTGGTTTGAATGCAGATGAAATGTCTGCAAAATTTGCAGCTGGTGGAGAAAGTGCAAAAGAGGCGTTTGAGCAAACGATAGATGCCTTGGCTGCAATGGAAGACCCTCTAGAACAAAATACTGCAGGCGTTGACCTTTTTGGCACGATGTGGGAAGACCTAGGCCCCGAAGTGGTTACCCAACTTGCAAGCATTGAAGACGGAGCATATGCAACATCGGAATCACTAGAGGAAATGAAAGACCAAAAGATGGACGGATTGAACGCAACTTTAGACCAACTAAAGCGTTCTCTGGAACTTCTGATTGAACCTCTTGGAAACATGTTGATTCCTCTGCTTACACAGCTAACGGATTTAATTTTGCCTCTATTAACAACAGTATTGGAACCGATAATGACGTTGTTAACCAATATTTTATCGTTAGCATTGCAACCTATAATGGATTTGTTAAACATCGTTCTTCCGATGCTAACACAGCTACTTGAGGCAATACTTGCACCTTTACAGGATATATTAACAACAATTTTGCAGCCATTACTCGACTTAATAAATATGGCGATTCAACCCATTATTGACTTACTTCAAGGAGTATTGATGCCAATTATTGATAAGCTAATGCCAATTATACAGAAGCTGGCAGATATGTTTTCTGCTACTCTGGGCAATGCAATCAAGGGCGTGAAAGACTTACTTGACCCATTGATTGGGGCGTTTCGTGGTGTCCTTGACTTTATCACGGGAGTTTTTACAGGAGACTGGGAAAAAGCATGGAACGGGATTGTAAACTTATTCAAAAATGCACTCAATATTTTGCCGGCAGCTTTTGAGTGGATAGTGAACGCCATCGTCGATATTATAAACGGTATTACAGGCGGTATTTCCAGTGCGTGGACATGGGCTGGATTGCCGGCAATCCCAAAAATTCCACATGCTCAAATCCCACGATTTAAGGCCGGTATTGATTTTGTACCAAATGATTTTTTCCCCGCGTTTCTTGATGCAGGGGAACGCGTACTTACAAGAGAGGAAAACGCGAGATTTAACGCCTTGGGAGGATTAACCGGACTTGAACAGTCTATGACTAGAAATCTTGCGTACAATGTGGGAGTAAATCAAGCTCCAATAACCATTGTCGTGGAATCCCCCGTTTCACTTGATGGAAAGACTATCTCAAAAAACAGTACAAAGCATCAATATGTAAATACGGCGGTGAAACGATACAAATGATACATCTATATATAAATGGAGAGTTGCGCGAAGATGTTTGGATTCAGGCTGGGGGAACGCTGGAACAAACAGAGGAGCACACAACGGAATCCAGTATATCAGTCAGAGTTCCAATTGATTCCGATAATCTGGCAGTATATGACTATGTACAGATTTACGATGAGGACACAATTATTTTTGCAGGAAATATTTTGTCTTTAAACCAGCAGATGTTAGACAGTGGATATACAGGGCTTGATTTTAGAGTGTATGACCTTGTTATGGCATGTAACGCCGATTTAGTCGCAAACATTCTCGTTGACATGTCTTTTCCGGCAGGCGCAACAGTAACTCAAATTTTAAAAGGTAATCATAATGGAGACGCATGGTACAACGAAAGTTTGGGAGAATTTGCCGGGGTTATCGACACAAGAATTGTACCGGAGGGCTGTACTGTTGGCACGGTGGCCAACTATAACACCACAGCTTTGGAAAGTACGTCTTATGTATGGGGAGAAACTGTCAAGGAACTGCTTGATAACCTTGGGGAACTCACTCTTTCGTACTGGGAGATTACAAACGATAAAGTTTTTAACTTTCAACCTAAAAGTGCCAACGCAATAGCTCCAATCGGAATAACGGAAGAAAGTGAAATTTTCGCATTGGAGGTAGAAAACGACAGTTTGGCTACATATTCCGCAGTGCGCGTAGTAGGGGGAGAGGGAGAGCTTCTCGCGCAAAGCTATACTTATCCAACTGAACTTTTTTATTTTTCTGACGAAAAAACGTTAACCTGTACTAAAAAACTTGCTTCTGTTGACACAATAATCGGACTGGATTTAAACGGAAATGTTGCAATCGCATATGTCGGATTTAATGGAATACACGATGATGAGGCTCACTATACAGTACTTATGTCATATGGTGGAGATACTCTTAAAGTAAAAGATGATGTCAATTTTAAGTTTAACCCAAGTGGGGGAACTCTTTTAGGGGTATCCTTACTACAAAAGATAACAGCCCGAGCAGTGTCCGAGGAGGCTTGTAGCCGTATACGAGAAAAACGTGGTGGTACAGGGGTTATCGAGTATATTTTAGAAGATGAAACCATAAGCAATTACAATGACGCAATGCTCAACGCCACGCGTTTTTTAGATAGTCATAAAAATAATATACAAACAATAAAATTTTCAACGTTTAAAAAAGGACTTGCAGTAGGACAACGTATAACCGGAAATGTTCCCTACTATAAAATTTCAGGAAGTTACTATGTGGGCGCCGTTGTGGTAAACTTTGTTCTTGATGATTCACAAAGTTTAACCGCGCAGTACGATATAGAATGCACATCTTCACTATATAGAGATAACTATAAAACTCTTTTCTATCTACCTCAAACAATAAGCTTTGAAGTAGGAGAAGATGATGGAAATATCAACGGATTTACCTATAGTGTTGAAGTGGACATCATAATCACACTTAAAACTCAAATTAGCAATATTCCTGCGTGGGAAGAGGTCACGGGACAACAATGGAGCACTATCAATGGGATAACGTGGAATGATTTTTACAGATTTACAGAGGGGGTAACGCTTACGGGAAATTATGCAACGGAAACAATCAGAGGGCTTTTTGCCCAATTTGCACAGGGTGATATGTTTAAGGATTCACCGGATTATCAGCAAATAGGAATTCAAGCAGCTAACTTTAATATGGCATTGTCTATATATATGACTGGAAACGGTCAGCAAGCATCGGCATTAATACAAGATACTACTCCGACAGTAGGAACCCAGTTTACAAACTCATACTATGTCAATGAAAATGAAGCGCAGTTTCATATCGATAAATTGTCCATGCCGATGTATGCCGGTGGAATGGATCAGAACTCGATGGAAATTCCCGTTGACATTGATAAAAGTCCAAGCAATCCACAAGGCCAGTATGCAATGACAATTGGAATCACTGTGGATTTTCAGTAAAGGAGGAAAATATGTCTTACTCATCAGAAACCCCTGTTTTCGGTCTACCACAATGGCAAATGTCAGATATTATTTCTATGATTGACTTCAATAATGCATTTTTAGACATAGACAGTAAGGCTGTACCAAAGACTAGAAAAGTAAACGGAAAAGCATTGACGGGGGATATATCTCTTTCGCCGTCTGATGTAGGAGCAGTACCTACGACAAGAACGGTAAATAATAAAGCCCTATCAACAGATATATCCCTAACTGCGTCTGATGTAGGAGCAGTACCTACATCAAGAACAGTGAACGGAAAACCTCTGTCGGGGGATGTTACTCTAACTTATAGTGATGTAGGAGCAGTATCTGATACAACGACCATCAACGGACAACGGCTTGAAGGAAATGTCGTTATAGATGTTGAATCAAGCTTTTTGGCCGCATACCCAGTGGGTGCGCTATTTTTCACAACAGTTTCCACAAACCCCGGCACACTTTATGGTGGCACATGGGCAGCGTGGGGAGGCGGTCGCGTCCCTGTAGGGGTAAATACCGCTGACAGCGACTTTAATACAGTAGAAAAAACAGGCGGCAAGAAAACGGAAAGACACGAATTCAAGGTTGGATATAAAGGTTACTTTGGTGCTACTGTGGGTAGTGATGACAATATGATACAAGCATATAAATACTCTACATCAAGTTATGGTACCTATGCGTATGAAGGTAGTACACAGGCAAGCGTAAACGCAGGGATTCAGGCATCGACAAACACTCGTGATGTAGCACAGGCTTCGTCAACAGGCGATACGAGCGAGACTAGCATTGTACAGCCATACATCACATGTTACATATGGAAAAGAACAACATAAGGGGGAAGGAACATGGCACTGGAAAAAGAACTTATCAACGGAAAAGGTGTGAAAACTACATATCATCGTATAGATAGTATCTCTATGGTAGACGGTATTGAAGTAACGGTAAAAAGTTATACAGATGAAAGTTACAGGCAGCAGGAAAAAGAAAGAGAATCCCTGATTGAAAGGCAGAAAGAAGTCAAAGAGCAGCTGGAAGCGGAAATGGCAAAAACGGGAGAAGAGTACAGCAAAGAAAAAGTAATTGCGTTGACAGAAGAAAATAACGAGATTGGTTTTCCTGTTCCTCTTGATTTATCCATTTTTGTATATACCTTTCAATATCCTCTCGACAAAGAAACAGCAGTCAGTTATGAATCTATGTATAAAAAGTTAAAGCAAGAGCCTATGTTTGAAGGCGCAAAAGATGTATTGGAGGAAGGAGAATAGAAATGTCAAACAGCAACTTGGTAACATATACAAATTTATCACCAAACATGAACGCACCAAGAAACCAACCGATTTCAAAAATCACCATTCACCATATGGCCGGCAATCTCACTGTAGAGCAGTGCGGTGAGCTTTTTGCAAGCGCAAGCAGGGAAGCAAGCGCGAACTACGGCATTGACAGCAACGGGAACGTGGGGCTGTACGTAGATGAAGCCAATCGCTCTTGGGCAAGTGCTTCACCGTGGAATGATAATCGGGCGGTCACAATAGAGGTAGCAAACGATGAAATCGGCGGAAACTGGCACGTGAGTGATACTGCTTTTAACAAGCTCATTGACCTATGTGCAGATATCTGCCAAAGAAACAATTTTCGGCTTTCTTATGACGGTACACAAAATGGCAGCTTAACAATGCACAAGATGTTTGCAGCAACAGCTTGTCCCGGTCCGTATCTTGAAGGACGCTTTCCTGAAATCGTAGAGCTTGTAAATGCTCACTTAGACGGTGGACAAGCAACACCTGCACCACAACCGCCAGCTCAAACCGCAGAAATCAACGCATACTATCGAGTACGTACACAGGCGCATGGCTGGCTTCCAGAGGTGAAAAACAATGATGACTTTGCTGGCTTTCAAGGCTCACCGATAACTGATGTTGCAATCAGAGTCGATAAAGGCAGTGTAAAGTACCGTGTACACGTACTAGGTGAGGGTTGGCTTCCATACGTGACAGGATGTGACATCAACGACTACCAAAACGGCTTTGCGGGTGAAGGCAAAGTAATAGATGCTATCGAAATTTATTTCTTTACACCTGACGACATCAGACCATGTCAAAAAGCGATGTACAGTGCAAATGGTTATGCATGGCAGTATGACAACGAGAAAGGAAACGGCCAAGATGGCTATGCAGGTCTTTTGGGCGTGCCTATCACAGAGCTAAGACTTTGCGTTAAATAGAGGTAGCTATGAGTGTGAATCTGGATATTATTTTATACATATGTGGCGTTATAACATCCACATCAGCGGCGGTGGCAATCGTCATCAAGCTGATAAATAAAAAGATAACAAAAACCATTGAAAACAACAAAATGTTTAAAAATGTCAATGCCGCTTTAGTATCACAGATACGCTATCAGATAGATACTGCTTTAAGAAGAGCAAAAGCAGAAGGACACGTCAGCAACTATTCAATGGCTGCTTTAGAATCGCTTTTTGAAGTCTACAAAGCGATGGGCGGCAATGGTTTTGTCGAAAGCGAAATGGAAGAAATACGAAAGATAAATCAGAACGGAGGAAAATAACATGGACTTTTTAGAATATATCAAACCAGAATTGCTTATTTTAGTACCGGTTTTATATGTCATTGGCATGGCAATCAAGAAAACATCCTTGATTGCTGATAAACTGATTCCGCTTACAGTAGGCGCGGCGGGTATCTTACTATCTATCATCTATGTACTGGCTACCAGTGACCTAGGTAGTCCTCAGGCTGTAGCTATGGCTATCTTTACAGCATTAACACAGGGTGTACTGGTAAGCGGTGCAAGTGTATATGCCAATCAGATTTTTAAGCAGTTTAAAAATAGCGGTACTAAAAACGATAGTACAGATACAGAGCAAAAATAAGTAAAAGTCTTGAAAAAAGCAGACATTTCGGTTATACTAATAACAATAAGATATTAGTAGGACGGGTTAACCGACTGCTAAAGTCCTCTCTTGCTTAATGCAGGGGAGGATTTTTTTATTTTTACAAATTATTTTTTAAAATGTTTCCCTGTTTAGGGAAATTTCCATGTTTTTTAGGGGGATTTATAGGATAAATAAACTTAATCTAAATTAAAGTTATTACATATACTGTTATATAAAATTGATTATACGTATTGAATAGTCTGCCTATACTGTGGTATAGTAAAATAAACACGCAAAGTGCAAGTGCAGTTTTTTAATCTATTTATAGGTTATTTTTGATAAAGGAGGGTGAAATATGAGTGAAAATATTGCAAACCCTATATTCGCAGATGCTCACCGTATTTTTTTAGTCGAGAATGCGATAAATATTCAATTCGGACTATCTGATAAAAATGGGGAAGATAAGGAACCAGAGGTAATCGGAAACGTATTTGTTACCCCTGAACTCGCTTTGCAATTGGCTGGCTCTATACTAATGGCTTGTACAGAATATCAAGATAAATATAAACATGATTTAGGGATAAAACTAGATATCAAAACAGATTCAGGAGAAAAATAATAGTTTAATGTGGTGAGAGGTGTAAGTATGAATAATTCTAATCAATCCATGAAAAGAATTCAGCCTCAAGTGACAATAGCGCCAGAAATTTTAAAGTTAGCGAATAAAGCTTCTGGTCTACATGAGGTTAAGGATAAAATTACTACAAGCCAAGCTGTTGACTTACTAGAGGCTACATTTTCAAACATGGCTGAATCTGCATGTTTGGGTCAATATAGTATTGAGCTTATTGATAAGCAAAATGATACTATTGATAAATGGACGCTTTCCAACAATTCTGAAAAAGCCTATGATGTATACCGAGAATTTATGAAAAACAAAGAATTTTTAAATAAGTTTTCTTTTTCAGGAGATGTGGAGAAAGTTAACCCAATGCACTTAGAATTCATAGAACTGTTTTCAGATATGGATAATCTGGAAGATATATATATATTTATAAGTGCTCGAAATTATCTGGATTTTTGGTTTATTGTTTCCAATGAAATATACAAAACAACTATTTCGTTTATAAAAAAAGCAAATAGCTTTTTAAGAGAGCGAAAAGTAACAACTTATGAATTTTTAATCGCCGACAAAGACCAATTCCGAAAAGAACAAATGCCAATTCCTGCTTATTCATTTCACAAAAAAGGTAGGGATGAGCTTAATGGAAAGTAAGCAATCCCACTTAGAAAAATATTACCACAATAAAGATTTTTTAGATAATGGGATAAAAGATGGAGCTAAGTATCCGGATTGGGAAATCACTGTTATCTTTTATTGTGGTGTACATATCGTTGAAGCTATGCTTGCGGAAAAAAACATTCATGTCATAGACCATCAGGATAGAAAAGATGAAATGGAAAATATCAATAATATAGACGATTTTAGAGATGAATATAGCCATCTTTATCAATTAAGTAGAAAAGCAAGATATAAATGCTTTTTACCTAAACAAAAAGATGTATATGATGCGCAAGTGGATTTGGATGCTATTAAAAGTGCAGCAGGGATAAAATAAAAGGGTAGCGGTTTAATAGCCGTTGCCCTCTTTTTTTATGCAAAAAGAAAAGCGGTGGCAAGCCCGCTTTCTTCTTAATCTTCTTTCTTTTGCTCTTTCAGTAAGTCGTTTACCTTTTCTTTCGCTTCGTCTAAATCCTTACAACCGTCTAAAATCATAGAAACCATTTTTAAAATTTTATCAAATTGTTTATCTGTCATCTCTTCCATGTGTACCGCCTTTCCGATATTTGTAAGACCTTGCCTTCTTACTATCTATATTATACACTATTTTTTATATGTTGTCAACTATTTATTATATTATTTTTATATATT
>OBVO01000422.1_pt1 | contig 26208 bp, 18 predicted proteins | sample 1495151 | NCBI WGS metagenome assembly OBVO01 (sample SAMEA2580019, study PRJEB22360) | human gut metagenome | reverse complement strand
TACACGGCCGTAGCCACCGCAGCAGATCCTACCACTGAGACAGCTCCCGGCGGAGGACTCTACTACAAGCAATATATCTATCTACTACGGGGTAACCAGCAACCATACCACTGGTTCAAGCACTCCTACGTCGCCTCCATCCGATCTAACGAGATCGTGGAGAGACGCAGTTCTTTCAACGACGAGAAGGCCTTATTCGGCAACAGCGAGTTACGCAATCTCGTGCGCCTCGTCGGCATCATCGAAGGACCACCTCCAACGGTAGTGGATAATAACGAGTGGTTCGGCGACCTCGGCGTAGCCTCAAGCCTTGCCTTCACCATGGGATCGGGCACCAGCAACTCCGTGAGCCGACTCTATAAAAGCGACCTCAAATGCTCCTTCGGACCGCATACGGATAAACTCACGGCAGCATTCGGCGGCGGATACTCCTTCCAGAAACAACACGAGGAAGTAACAAGCCAGTCCGAGTCCATCACCGTTACCTTCGAAGCAAACGACACAGCAGACTACCGGGCCATCGCCCTCTACTCTGTACCCATTCTGACCCGTTGCGACCTAGAATACCTCTCCCCCACCCGGAGACAGAGTGTACGAATGCCCATATTCAGCTATACTTACATGACACGGCAGAGTATCAAACAAGTAGAAGTGCCTCTCGACCTAGAGCCTTTCCGCATAGACAATCCAAGCAAACTTGGAGACTGGGAGGCCCGTGAGATCCTCACCATGACCGCCAGCGAGCCAAATGTCAGCAAGTCCGTCAACTTCAGCCTCAACTCCGAACGGATCGACATGACGCTGGAAACCAGCGGCACAATCTCCGACAGTCAGACCAAAGGTGCCATCAGCCTTATGGATTTGAAATTCCCCTTCTTCCAACTGGAGAACCAAAGTTCTTGGGAATGGACAGACCAGACCACAGCGACAACCTCGCAGGGTATCAGCGCATCCTATTCGAAGATACGACGCACGGACAAGCACGTCAGGCCGGAAGAGACAGCCGAGTCCTTCTCATCCACCCTCTATCTGCTCACTGCCGAGAAGTCGAACACGCTCCGTGACCAGTACTACCCCAAGCTACTCGAACGGAAGATTAGCTTCGGCACCGATACCTTTCCCTTCATGGTAAACAGCGACAAACCCTTCGTATTGGCGTGGGACATCAACAACATCACCTATGTACGAGGTGACGTGAGCGCCACTGGCAATGAGGAGGTAACGACCGACGAGCCCCTGTCTATCCGCTTCCTCGACGGCATGCTTACGGTAGATTGCCTGCCGGGAGCCACCGTCAACGTCTACAGCATGAACGGCACGTTGGCTGGTCACCAGCAAGCGGTATCCGGAAAAGCAATCTTCAGCCTGCCCGGACACCTGTACACCGTGGAGGTCGTGACCGAACGTTACCGGAAAGTACAGAAAGTAGTGAGATAATACAGTTAGAAGCCATGAAGACAAACCTCCTCCAGAGAAAACGCCTCCTAACGGAAGAATCGAATCGCTGTTATCTGTGCGATGCCCCTGTCTGCACGAAGACATGCAAGCCCGGACTAGATCCGGGCCGCTTGCTGCGGGCCTGTAAAATGGACAACCTAGCGGGAGCTATCCTCCGGGCCTACCGGATGGAAGCCTGCAAGGATTGCGACGGGCATCCTTGCGAGAAGGCCTGCCTCCGCGGACGAACCGACCGGGCGATATCCATCACCCAGATCGTACGGCAATTACAAGATATGCCAAACCCGACGGATAGTTCTCCCCTCACTTCGTCTCCGGACTTGGCGATCGACTTTTGTGGTGTCCGCTGCGCCAACCCCTTTATACTGGCCTCCTCGCCCGTAGCCCATAATTACGAGATGTGCGTCCGGGCCCTCGAAGCCGGTTGGGCCGGTATCTGCTTCAAGACGATATCATTCTATCCGAGCCATGAGGTATCCCCCCGCTTCGACCAAATGGAGGTGGATGGCGTGCCTTTCATCGGATTCAAGAACAGGAAACAATTGTCGGAAGCCTCTGTCGAAGAGAATTTCGATACTCTCTATCGCCTCAAGCAACGCTATCCTGACAAATTAATCATCTCCTCCATTATGGGACGGACAGACGATGAGTGGACACGGCTTGCCCAATATTCCACGCAGGCTGGGGCCGATATCATTGAGTGCAACTTCTCTTGCCCACAAATGACGCAAGAAGGGATGGGCAGCGACGTAGGACAAAGCCCGGAACTGGTACGCCGGTTCACCGCCGCCACACGCCGGGGTCCCCACCTGCCGATACTAGCGAAGATGACACCGAATATCGGGCAGATGACACCCGTGGCGCTCGCCGCCCACGAAGGAGGAGCCACCGGGATAGCCGCCATCAACACCATCAAATGTATCACCCGTATCGATGAGAAAGCACTTACGGCCCGGCCCGTTGTCTGCGGACTGAGCAGCGTGTCCGGCTATTCGGGGAAAGCCGTGCGCCCTATCGCTCTCCGGTTCATACATGAGCTGGCGAGCGATCCTTCTGCCGGCAAGATGCCTATCAGCGGGATAGGCGGTATAGAGACTTGGCGGGATGCCCTCGATTTCCTGCTACTAGGCTGTACAAACCTACAGATATGTACTGCCGTGATGCAATACGGCTTCCGGATCATCGACGATCTATGCGAAGGGTTACGACTGTTCATGCAAGAGAACGGATATAAAACCCTATCCGACCTCATAGGTATCGCTTTACCGAACATCGTACCCCCCGAGAAACTGGAACGTACGCAGATACACCGCCCGACAGTAGATAACAGCCTATGCCTCGGCTGCGGACGCTGTTTCGTTTCCTGTAACGACGGTGGACATCAAGCTATCCGTTTCACCTCTATGCGCAAACCGGTGATAGACGAGCAAAAATGTGTCGGCTGCCATCTTTGCGCATTAGTATGCCCAACCTTCGCCATACATTGACAGGATGAGGATCGAGACGGGACACCTTATTCTACTATCCATACTTCTTCTGTGCCCGCTAGTCCATTCAGACCTGCGGGCACAAGAGAAGACACCCGTCACACGAGCCGACTCCATCATGCGGCAGGTAATCCATCAAGCCCCCATCTACGAGCACGTCCTCGAGAGCTATGAAGCGGAGACCTACGTGAAAGGCCGTACGCACGTTCCCCGGAAGAACAAGCTGCTACGATACGCCTATCTGGTCTTCCCGATAGAGCGTCATCCCCGCGATGCCTTCTTCGAGATGAGTGGCCTCACCCGCTACGACGCTCCCAACCATTATCGCAACGAGATTGTAGCCATCAACAGCAGCCATCTCGCCGCCGGAAGGCATTACAAGGAGATAGCCTCGTTCGTCAACTTGAACGTCTACTCCCCCACGATCTACAATAAGGGAATGATCATGCCACTCTCGCCCGATGCTTTCAAATATTACACGTTTCGGCAGGAAGGCACGGACACGATCTCCGGCATCCCTGTTAACATCCGTTTCACCCCTCGCCAATGGAGCCAGAAACTACTATCCGGAAACCTGTACGTAACCGACGAACTCTGGACCATCGACCGTATCGAGATACAAGGGCACTCCTCTTTCTCCGAGTTCAACCTAAGCATACGTTTCAACCGTGACGAGAAGCATTTCATCCTCCCGGAAGAGGCTGACCTGCAAGTCTGCTACCATGCCCTAGGCAACCGGATAGAGAGCGACATCCACGCCGCTTTCCGCTATAAATCGATCTCTTGGGTAGAGGAAGACCATGAGAGCAGGAAACTACACTCGCTCGATCAAACCCAATACTATACGATCACCTCCGACACACTCTCCTTTACCCAAGACAGCGCTTATTGGAACAGCCGGAGGGACAAGCCGCTCACTACCGACGAGAAAGCCTTGTACACCACCGGAACGAACGTGGTGAGGACGGAAGCGGACAGCAGCGCTCTCACTCGCTACCTCCAACTCGGCGAGCGGCTCACCAGCACGGTCAACAGGGATTACAAGAGTACTCGTGTGAAGTATTCCGGCCTTCTCAACCCGTTCCAGCTATCTTTCGGAAGCAACGGGATCACCTATAAGCAAGAAGCACGTATCAGTAAGACATTCGAGCATGACCGTCAGCTACGCTTCCACCCCGAGATCGGTTTCCTATTCAAGGAGAAAGAGCTACGCCTACGGCTAACAACCGACTGGGAGTATCACCCCGAGCGTCAAGGCATCCTCAACCTCACGATAGCCAATGACAACCAAAGCTATTCCTCCGAAGTGATCCACCAGATCAACGAGATCCTAAAAGATACCCCAATCCGTTTCGAAGATCTCAACTTGAAGTATTTCCAGCACTACTATGCCAAGCTGATGAACCAGATAGAACTGATGAACGGCTTCCGGCTCTCGGTTGGACTCGCATACCACTATCGTACGCCCGTGAAAAAGAATAAGGATACCGGATTGGATCTAAAGGATCATAATGAGTTCACCCTGGTTATCGGCCTTACCTACACGCCCCGGCAATATTACTGGATGGACGGTTACCGGAAAGAGTACCTGCATTCCCATTACCCGACCTTCCGGGTCGAGCTGGCACGAAGCATACCGGACCTGCTCGGCTGTACGGGAAATTATTGGCGGATGGAGGCCGGCATGAACCAGACCGTACGGCTGGGCTTATCCGAACGACTGAGTTACAATCTAAGCGGTGGACTCTTTTTTAACCAGCATAACATGTACTTCGCCGATTTTAGCTATTTCGCCAAACGTTATTTCCCCGAGCCTTGGGGCGACCGGTTTGGCGGGATCTTTCATAATCTAGGTGGGGATTGGTGCAATGCCTCCGACAAATATATTCAAGGGCACCTCATGTACGAGAGCCCATTCATTCTATTGCGATTCCTCAAGCCCAATCCCAAGGCGCATAAATACCTCGTGTCCGAACGTTTCTACCTCAGCCAGCTATGGACTCCCGTATTGCCGAATTACAGTGAGCTCGGGTATGGTATCGGTAGCGACCTTTTTCATATAGCGCTTTTCCTAGGCTTCGAGGAGTTCAAGTATCAAAGCGTCGGGTTGAAGTTCGCGCTTGAGTTATTCAGATAATTATAAACAAGTATAGATATGAACAAGAGAAACACTATTAAACGACTTCTTCACCGCGGATGCCTACTTATGTGTATCAGCGCAATAACAAGTTCGGCCTTCGCATGGGATTTCGCCGAGCATCGTAAGATCGGCGACCGTGCCATGAGCCTTCTCCCACGTTATCTGGTGGAAAACGGGATCTTCCCCAACGAGGCCGTCGCCGATAGCGCCTTGCTGCAAATCCTCAACATGTCGCATATGCCCGGCTCGAACGCCTACGCCATGAATGAGCTGACGCAGTTGCCGAATATCGTGACCTACGGTACGCTTTGCGGATTGGCCGGCGACCATGTGGAAAATCCCATGCTCTTGGAGACAGGCCTGCAGACCCATTTCTCCAAGACGAACCGTACGCTGGCTTTGGAGACACAAGCCATGAACGAGTTCCTCACCGGAGCCAACAGCAAGGAGTTGCTCGACATCAATCTGGCTTACGGTATCCTAGCGATCAAGGACCTCTCCCACTTCTACGCCTATGGCAAGGGATTGAACGAGCATCTGAAGATGATCGACCCCGAGCTGATCCGCCGCCTTCAACGCCCCTCGGAAGTAAACAAGGTCTTCGATAAATTAAATCAGTTGCCCTCCATGAGCAAGTATTTCTGCATCCACATCTTCGCCATCTATCTAGCACAAGAGGCAGGCAAAGAGATGTGTAAAGGAGATACGCAAACGGCGAGCAACCTTATGTTCTACGCCACGATGTACGAGGCTTTCGCCGAGCATTTCCTACAAGACTCCTTCGCCTCCGGACACCAAATGGTACGTAGGGGCTTCTCCGCCTCCGCCGTATCCAACAATAAGAGCCTGCACGATTTCTACAATACCATCCCCGTACAGACTGCCAACCTAAAGGGTGAGACTTGGAGCGCTTACGGCGATAAACGTTTGAACCAAAACATGATGGAGTACAACGAGGCCGATGATTACCGGCATATCCGGGTCACGGAGAAGCACCCTTATTCCTTGGAGAAAGGCGATAGCTACGAGCGGGAGACGAAAGTATTCTACCAAGTCGTGACCGCCACCTGCGAGTCTATCGTAGAAGTCTGGAAAGCTTACCAGAATGCTTTGGAAGGATCAGGCGAGAATATCTTGAACGAGATCCCTTCCGAACGAGACGACCTGCCCCAGTTCGTCTACGATCGTTTCCCGGTAATCAAGGATTTCCCGATCCCCTTCGGGACGGATCTGGATGACGTCCCCTTGGAAGCTTCCGTCGCCGACCGCAAGGATGAGCTACAGCTGATCGTACAAGAGCCTTTTACCCGCAACTTTATCCGGTCGAGGGTAGCCAACTCCTTCATGTTCCTGATCGGTACGCCGATCCATAGCAACCGGGACGGTGTCATGACGTATGGCGGTCGCTTGAACGTCAGCATGATCAATTGGCATAAGTTCGGGAAAGGGAAAGGCATGATCATGGAGCCGGGCGACATCGCTCATTGGGTATCCCCTACGATCTCCGGTTATTATATGCACGCCCCTTCCTCCTCCTACACGATCAAGAACTGGAACGTGAAGGCGGGCGCCAATTATAACATGGATATATTCGTTTCCCCGAAACGTTTCCTCGGCCTGTATAGTTATTTCGAGATGGGTATAGACCGCCGTAATGACGAGACCCGTTTCTTGGTAGCTCCCTCGGTCGGTATCCAGCTAGGTTCCCTGATCGGTGTCCATAATTTCAATATGCCGGGATGGTTACGCATCCCGTTGGGAATTATCCTCCCCTTGAAATTCGCCGTCACTTGCAATAAGGTGGCCGGCCGTCCGGTAGAATGGATCAGCAATATGGAGGTGGATATATTGTTCTAGGAAACACCTTGATTCATGCCTATATAGGTAAGAGGCCACACGGATATCGGCGTAACCCCTTACCTATATAGGCACAGGGCCACGCCGATACTCGCGTAGGGTCATACGTATATACGCGTGATCTCATCGATTTCACCGAACCCGATCAAGGCGTTAAACAGACGGATCCGGGTATACTTAGGCAGATCCTCTACCGGGATATCCTCGGCCTGTACCAAGCCTTTATCCAATAAGTAAGCACGCATCGTACCACATAACAAAGGGCGTGCGGGAGTGATCCAAGAGGTGCCATTCCAAAGGGCGACATTGCAAATGGAAGTATCGGTCAGCAAACCGTCACGGATGATCAGGATATCGTCATGCCCCCCTCGTTGGGCGAATAAATCATTTAGGCATTGGCGATCCGTACTCTTATAGGAATAATCGATCTCATCGCATGTAACCAATCGCAAGGAATGAACCGGACGCATACGGTAAGGAACGTATTCTACCTGTAAGACCTCGCGGGTATATTCCACCCGGCATTTGGTACGTTCTTGATGAGGCCCCGGATGAATATAACCCGCGAGATCAATTTCTTCTCTCGCTCCGAATAGCTCCCTGCGGGTACGGTTCATACGGGCATTATGGTACGGAAGGTTATGTATCCGTCCCCTCTCGATACGGATCGTCTCCACAAACGGACTCCCTGATAAGGTCTCAATAGATGGGCACATATACTTTTTGTTTCATCTCGTTATACTCCGATCTCACATCACTTTTAGAGGTGATTCCCCCACCGCTCTTGAAAATAAACGAACGGGGAGAGACTTGTTCCATAAAACGGATCATCACGGCGCTGTCTAAATCTTGGCCGTCAAAATACCCCATCACCCCCGTATAGAAGCCCCGCTCATAGGTTTCCGCCTCGGCGATGATCTCCAAGGTCTTTTTCTTGGGAGCGCCCGTGATGGAGCCGGCAGGCAAGAGGCTGAACAAAATCTCCCCAACATGGCCGTTCCATCCTTCCGGCAACCGGCCTCTTATCTCAGAGCTGACCTGCAACAAACTTCCGTTATGCGTACGCAGTTCATCGATATAACGATACCGGGGAACACAAACCTCGGAGGCTACGATACTCAAGTCATTCCGGATCAAGTCCACGATCGTGGCATGCTCCGCCGCTTCCTTGAGATCATCGAGGATACGTCTCCGGGCATCGGGCAGCGTAGCGTCGATCGTACCTTTCATGGGATACGAATAGATGAGACCATCCCGCGTCCGCACGAATATCTCCGGCGAGAATACCACGAAACGATCCCGCATCCAAAGCTTATACATCGCCTTGGAATGGTAAAAGATATCTTTCAAGGAGAGGTTCGTATATACCGGAGTAGCGCATGTCAAGTTCACCAAATAAGAATTACCCGCATGGATATGCCGGGAAACGGTCTCGAACGAATGGGCATACTCCTCGAAAGAGACATACGAGGGTTGCCATTCAACAGGTTCTCCTGTGATAAGATGAGAGGAATCCCGCAAGTTACATTCGTGATTCGTATTCGTAAAGCCGTTCAAATCGTACAATAACTCGGAGGGAGCGATCTCTTTCGGACTCTCCACGTAGATCCGCTCTCGTTTATAATCAATGATAAAAAGGAAAGGCCGTCCCGCTTTCCCCATTTCGTTCATGCGGAAGACGGCCTCTTCTTGCGTGTATTCGGTCATTATACTAAAAATCGTTCTGTCAAACCACCAAACGCATCGATACGGCGATCCCGGAAGAAAGGCCACCAACGACGCACGTTCTCACCGCGAGTCTTGTCGATCTCTATCACACGTACCTCCTCCTCGTCATTCGGGAATACGGTTAATAGCTCACCTTGGGGACCGGCCACAAAACTGTTTCCCCAAAACCGGATACCGCCCGTTTGTCCCGAAGGGTCCGGCTCATGCCCGGTACGATTTACGGAAATGACCGGGAGTCCGTTCGCCACGGCATGTCCCCGCTGTATGGTCACCCACGCACCCAACTGACGGTCCTTCTCTTCCTGCGTATCGCTACTTTCCCAGCCGATAGCGGTCGGATAGATCAACATCTCGGCACCACGCATAGCCATCAAACGGGCTGCTTCCGGATACCATTGATCCCAGCAAACCAACACACCAAGACGCCCCACAGAGGTATCGATAGGCTCAAAGCCTAAATCACCGGGGGTAAAATAGAATTTCTCGTAATAAGCGGGGTCATCCGGGATATGCATCTTGCGGTATTTCCCGGCGATCGTACCGTCTTTCTCCAAGACGACGGCCGTGTTATGGTACAGGCCCGGGGCACGCTTCTCGAAAAGGGAAAGCACCAAGACCATACCCAATTCTTTCGCCAAGGCACCGAAGGTTTCCGTCGATGGGCCGGGGATCGTCTCCGCCAAGTCAAACATGCTCGTATCTTCCGTCTGGCAGAAATACAGGCCGTTATGCAGTTCTTGCAAGACGACCAATTCCGCTCCCTCCCGGGCAGCTTTACGGATATTTACCTTTAGCTTCTCTATATTCGCCGCTCTATCAGCGGTATTCTTTTGTTGTATTAATCCTACTTTCATATTTAATTGGTTGTAGTTGTTATTCGATAAAGCTTTCCGGATACTGCATCGTTACGCAATGCAGGGAACCGTGTTGCTTGATAAGCGGAAGGCAATTGATACCCACGATCTCACGGTCCGGGAACGCCTCCCGCAAAGCCGCTTTAGCGATCTCATCCTTCGGTGAGTCATAGAACGGAACCAATACGGCCCCATTCATGATCAGGAAATTAGCGTAGGTAGCGGGCAAGCGTTCCCCTTCCCATTCCACCTGATCCGCCATCGGAAGTGGAATCAGACGATAAGGCTCACCATTCGCCCTAGTAAACTCCTTGATCTCCTCCTCCATCGCCTTCAGTTCCTCATAATGCTCGTCTTCCTCATCCTCGCAGCGGACATAAGCGATCGTATCCTCGCTACAAAAACGGGCGAGAGTATCCACGTGGCTATCCGTATCGTCCCCGGCTAAATAACCGCTGGTAATCCAAAGGATACGATCCAAGCCAAATATGTCTTTCAAATAACGTTCCAATTCCTCTTGTTGCAAATACTCATTACGGTTTACGGATGCCAGACACTCAACGGTAGTCATCAACGTACCTTTCCCATCCGATTCGATACTACCGCCTTCCAGCACGAAAGGTTGCATATTAGCGGGCACCACCTCACCGGAGAAGGTCTTCATATGACAAAGATTACGGGTAATCAAATTATCATGATTGGCGGCGAACTTCATTCCCCAGCCATTGAACACGAAATCATAAAGCATAGGCGTTCCCTCATCGAAGACGGAAATTCCCCCGTGATCCCGTGCCCACGTATCGTTCGTATCCATCTCACGAAAAATGACACGGTCGTAATCAACCTCACCCAATTGTTCACGTACGGCGGTCTCGTCCGGACAGACAATCAATAACTTCTCTCGCTTGATCACTTCCTTGGCGATAGCCACGAAGCAAGGAATCACCTCGTCCAATATCGGGGCCCAATCCGTATTCTCATGCGGCCACGTAAGCTGCACGGCACTTTGCGGATACCATTCCGCAGGTAATATCACGTTATGTTCCATATTTGAATTGTTTAAATTGTTTCACAAGCACGATCGCCGTCACGATCGCCGCCACCGTGTCGGCGATAGGCATACTGATCCAGACACCGAGAGTTCCGAATAACGGGGGGAGGAGGATTAAACAGGGTATCAAGAAAAGCATCTGCCGGGTCAAGGAGAGAAAGATCGCTTTCTTAGACATGCCGATGGAAAGGAAGAAGTTAGTCGCCACCATCTGGAAGCCCACGATCGGGAATACGGCGAAGACGATGTGCAGGCCATAAGAGGCGGCACTGATCAACTCCCCGTCACTCGTAAACATACGGACGATCCACGACGGCACCAACTGGCAAAGCAAGAACCCCAGCGTAGCCACTCCTACCGCCCAGCGCATCGTCAGCCGGGTCACGTCCGTCACCCGGGAATAGAGCCGGGCACCATAATTATAACCGGCTATCGGTTGCATACCCTGATTAAATCCCATGATAATCATTACGAAAAGAAAAGCGATACGGTTCACGATACCATAAGCACCAATCGCCATATCTCCCCCATGCTCTTTCAATCCCCGGTTGATAAGGATCACGATCAAGCAGGAACAAAGGTTCATCAAGAACGGAGATAAACCGATCGACAAGATACCTTTCACGATCTCCGAGCGCAGCCTATAAATACCTTTCTTGAAATGAAGGAGTTGTTTCGGTCCCGAGAAATGAATCAACTGTCCGGTAAGCGAGATTACCTGCGAGATCACCGTCGCCCAAGCCGACCCTTTGATACCCCATCCAAATCCAAAGATAAACAACGGATTCAAGGCGCAATTGATAACGACCGACGCCAACGTAGCATACATCGCCATCTTCGGGAACCCCGAGGAGCGCAAGACCGCATTTAATCCCAGATACATATGCGTGACCACATTGCCATACAGAATAATCCGCATATAATCACGGGCATATGAGATCGTGTTCTCACTAGCGCCGAAAAAGTACAGCACGGGATCAAGCAAGAACAGGAAAGCGATCGTGAAAGCGACACCCAGAACCACATTTAAGATCAACACATTCCCCAACACCTTATTCGCCCCCTCATAATCTTTCTGCCCCAGCTTCACGGCAACCAACGTAGAGGCGCCGACTCCCACCAACGAACCGAAGGCGGCCGCCAAGTTCATCAACGGAAAGGTCAGGGCTAGGCCGGAAATCGCTAACGCCCCCACTCCATGGCCAATAAAAATGCTATCGGCCATATTATATAAAGAAGAAGCTGTCATTGCGATAATCGCAGGAATCGCATATTGCGTAAGTAATTTACCGATAGGCTCGGTCCCTAATACCAATGGAGAATTTTGTTTTGTCATGCCGCAAAGATACGGATATTTCGATTTATTCTTTATATTCGCGACCTTATAATAGTTTAAATATGGCAGAGGAACTACGGATTAAAAACGGTGATAAACAGGAAATGTATGAGACGTTGCTCCCGCAAATCGCCTCATTGGTAGGTAACGAGACCGACCTAATCGCTAACATGGCGAACATCGCCGCGGCACTCAAGCAGACTTTCGGTTTCTTTTGGGTAGGTTTCTACCGGGTCATAGACAATCAGTTGGTATTAGCGCCTTTTCAAGGCCCTATCGCCTGTACACGAATCAAATACGGAAAAGGGGTATGCGGCACGGCCTGGAAGGAGGCTCGTACGATCATCGTACCGGACGTAGACGCTTTCCCGGGACATATCGCTTGTAGCTCGGCGTCACGCTCTGAGATCGTAGTTCCCGTGATATGGGAGGATAAGGTAATCGCCGTTCTGGATATAGACAGCGACAAATTAGACAGTTTTAATGAGACAGATCAGATCTTTTTGGAAAAGATAGTGGAATTGCTTCCTCATCAGTAAGCCTCGCCTCAGTACTTCGCAAGAAGTACTGTAGTACTGCCTAAGAGGTACCGCAGTACTTTGTAAGGAGTACTCCAGTACTATCCGGAGAAATACCACAGTACTTTACAAGGAGTACTCCGGTACTCTCCCAGAAGTACCGGGACAAATGCTACTTACCGCAAATACCCTTGAACGGACAATAAGAGCAAGCCTTCCCCGTAGGGGTTTGCGTAAAGGGAATTTCTGGATTGAAGATCTCGTCCAAGCAGCCTCGCAACCCCTCCTCGAACGCTTGGGCATAACCGGAGAAATCCTCTACCTTCTCCGACTTCCCCCGTTCGATACGATGGTAGACAGATGGATCGAACGGATCGGCAAAGAGGGAACGGACGTAATAAATGCCCGGTTGTATCGTCTTTCCCTTGTTCTCGGTGAGATGGGCGTACATCCAGCAATACATGAATACCTGCATCACGGCTTTCGCACGATCTTTCTCCTCCTTGTTGAATAGGCTCTCGATACTACTGAAAGTCGTAGTTCCGCTACCGCTCTTGTAATCGATGATACGGATAGCGTCGAGAACCTCGTCCACACGATCGATAAAGCCTTTCAACCGGATCTCGGAATGGTCGGAAAGGCTGATCAAGCCGTTTATTTTACGCTCGGACTCGATGTAAACGAAAGGGGTCAGCTTGCCGTCACGCTCCAAGATTTTCTCCACGTATTTGCGGATCATCTCGCCGATCAGGTAGTTTTGTCCGGTAAGGGAGCGAACCACCTCTGTCTTGAAAAACTCGCTGGCGAAAGCCCGAGCGATAGCTCCGGTAAGCAAGGCCGTATCCTTACGGATCGCTTTCAGCAAATCCACGGTAACCATCTTCCCTTGGAACGGCTTGTAAAGCTCCTCCATCACTTTATGTAAGATGCTTCCGAATACATCGCTCTCGATCGTCTCGCTCACCTCCTCTTCTTCTCGGATACCTTCCACGACGGAAAAATAGAATTTCAACGGGCAATCCAGATACGTATTGATAGCGCTCGCCGAGATCGCCTTGCTCCCCCCTTTCCGGTAAGCGTCTAAACGGCGCATGATATCCTCCCTTTTCGGCACGGCCAATGGCGGGGTCTTGGAGGAAGATACGTTATAGACCACCAATTTATCTCGCATCGGCACCTCGTAATGATAATGCAGCTGGTGGACAAAGCGACTTACCTCTCCCGTCTGCAATCCGTTGCTGCGGGTATCGTATAAAAGGCTCACGTGGCTGGCACGCTCTATCAAACGATAGAAATGGTAGGCCCATACGCTATCTTGATGCTCGTAGGTAGGCAACCCGAAACCTCTGCGTAGGTTATAAGGGATAAAGGAGTTCGCCGCTTTCCGCTGCGGGAAAATACCCTCGTTCATGGATAAGATAATCAGACGGTCAAAATCCAAGGCACGGGTCTCGAGCACACCCATAATCTGGAGGCCGGAAAGCGGCTCACCGTGGAAGGGGATCGTGATCGTATCGGTTACCCGCTTCAATAGGCGGAAGAAGGTATCTATTTTCATCTCTACACAAGCGTCTCTCATTACCTCTCTCATGCGGTTTACCGTGGTGAAATAATGGAAGATGAACTCTTGCTCCAAATCGTTCGTCCGCTGGGGTGCGTCCTCCTCTTCCTCATCGGAAAGGGCGGACATAACCTTGTTCAGCTCTTCCAACACCTTGATCAGATAATCCGAGAAGGCCTCCACCCCGGTCACCGGCGTGAACAGGATTTCTAGCAAAGGCGTTTTCCCTAACTCCGTATGCGAGATATAGATCTTGTTGTTCTCCGTGATCTCTTTCACCAAGGAGGAAATAATCTCCGGTGAGGTGGAGAGGATGTAGCGATGGTTCAATACCGGCAGCACGTCGCGGAAATAGAACAACGGATTCCGGTCTATGTAGCGTACGTTCTTCTGCAACGCCAAGATATACTCGATCAACGAGGCGACCGGGGTTCCCGCCAAGGGATAACCCATCGTGACGTTGATACGCCGGATTTGCTCCGGTATGGCGTTCAGCACCGGGATCAGCAGATGTTCATCGGGCAAGATCACCGCCGTACGCAGGGCTTCTTCCGAACTCATCTCCGCTTCCTTGCACCAATCGCTCAACAGGGTGTAGACGTGCTTGGCCTGCCCGATACCAGAAGGGATGCCGATCACCTCAATCTCGGTCTTTACCTTCTCCTCGGGGGGTAATTTCATCGAGGAAGGGAAGCTCTTCAGGTTACGGGAGACGAAGTAAGAAGCCTTATTATCCGGATCGGTTACCTTATCGGATACATAATCCCAATAGAAATCCGCTATCTCCCGCTTCTGCAACTGGGCTAAGAAACGTTCTTCCGATACGGACAAGGCGTTCAAACCGACAAAGACAATTTGCTCGTAAGGTAAATCCGGAGACTCGCCCCGTTCCATGCTTTCCACGACCTCCCGGAAGATCATGCCCTCGTAGCCTTTTCCCTCGGCGGCCAAGGTCGCACGGAATTCCTCATAGAGATCGTATAGCACTTGCCAGACCGCCAAGAACTGTTGCTGGTTCGGCGTATCGCCCCGGGGATAAAAACTGGACCAGAAACTACGGATAGCGGCGATCTGCTCATCACTTAAGAAATCGAAATCATTCTCTATCTCCCGTAGGTCCGTCACGTTACTGAATAGCATGCGGGCATTTGCCATGTACTTATCGATATCGTCGAAGTCGTTGAGCAACATCTCGCCCCAATACAGGAATTCATCGAAAGTCTCGGTGGAACCGCTTTGGCGGATGTAGATGTCGTACAGGGTAAAAAGCATACTGATCCGGTCGGCGGATTGTTTTCCGCTCAACTGGATAAAGAGATCGTTGATCGTAAGGATTGTCGGAGAGAAAAGGGGAATATCGGCTACCTCCGAGAGATATTTCTGGAAGAAAAGCCCCGTACGCCGGTTTGGGAAAACAAAGGCCAGACGACTGACCTCCGCCCCCCATTTCTCGTAAAAAAGAGACGCTACTTGATATAAGAACGGTTTCATTTATTCAAAAATTTGTACAGGCTGTAGAGACGGGGCACGCCCCGTCTCTACAATCGGATACGATTCACGTTATATTAAGATGTTCTCTATCTCCTGCAATTCTTCCCCGGAGAAAGAGATATTATCTAACGCTTTCAGGTTATCCATCAATTGGGCGACAGAGCTAGCGCCAATTAATACGCTAGTTACCCGTTCGTCCTTTAATAACCAAGCGAGCGCCATCTCCGCCAAGGTCTGTCCACGGCGGGCGGCTACCTCGTTTAGCTTACGGGCCTTTTCCACGGCCTCCGGGGTAACTTGAGAGGTCTGCAAATGACCGGTCGATTTCGCCGCACGGGAATTCTCCGGAATTCCACGCAAATACTTATCCGTAAGCAAGCCTTGCGCCAACGGCGAGAACGCTATCATACCCACACCCTCTTCCTTCAATACAGGCAATAAATCCGGTTCCGTCCAACGATCGAACATCGAATAGCGGGCTTGGTGAATCAAGCAAGGCACCTTATGTTCTTTCAGTACGGCCAAGGCCTTACGGGTCTGGTCCGCATCATAGTTGGAGATACCTACATACAAAGCCTTTCCTTGCCGGACGATATCAGCCAAGGCCCCCATCGTCTCCTCGATCGGAGTCTCCGGGTCCGGACGATGGGAGTAAAAGATATCCACGTATTCCAGTCCCATCCGTTTCAAGCTCTGATCCAAGCTAGCCATTAAATATTTACGGCTTCCCCAGTTCCCATACGGTCCCGGCCACATATCGTAGCCCGCCTTCGTAGAGATAATCATCTCATCCCGATAAGCGCCCAAGCCCTTCTTCAATATCCGGCCAAAATTCTCCTCCGCCGATCCGTAGGCCGGACCATAGTTATTCGCCAAGTCGAAATGAGTCACGCCATGATCGAATGCGGCGTGAGCGATCTGGATAAAATTACTGAACACATCCACACTACCAAAGTTGTGCCACAATCCCAAGGAAACGGCCGGCAATAAGATACCGCTCCGTCCGCACCGCCGATATATCATATCCGCATAGCGATTCTCTTCCGCTTTGTAAAACTCCATATGCTCTTTCTTTTTTTAATTAATATATCTCATCCGGCCAAGGAACCGGTTTGCCTGTCGCCTTAAACGACGGACGTTGCCCGTCCACTTTCCGTAAATACGTACCCAATTCCCCGGACAGACGCTTTACGATATCGGGATGCTGCCTTGCCACGTCATTATGTTCCCCTATATCCTCCGTGATATTAAACAATTCCTTCTTCCCCGTCTCGTAATAATAGATCAGTTTCCAGTCTCCATTACGAACCGAGCAAGTCGGACCAATTCCCGGCCCGTCATTACCCCATATATTCGGGCAGTTCCAGAATAAGCTACGTCCCACGGAAGGATCTCCCGTACCTTTTAATAAAGGCATGAAACTGACGCCATCTATCGGCTGTACGGTCTTATACCCCTTTATGCCTGCCATCTCCAAGATAGTTGGATAGAAATCCTCGATAATCAAGTATTTATCACATTTGCTTCCCGGCTTCACCACCCCCGGCCAACGCACGATCATAGGCTCACGGACTCCTCCCTCATAGGCGGAGCCTTTACCACTGTTCAAGGGATAGTTTTGTGTATGGATCTCGCCGTCACGCCATCCGGGCTCGCTGGAAAGACCGCCGTTATCGCTCATGAAGATCACGATCGTGTTATCCACCTCGCCATTCTTCTCCAACCAGTCCATCAAATCGCCCAGACTCTTATCCATACCCTCTATCAAGGCAGCGTAAGCCGCCTCTTTAGCCGTTAACCCCTTATCGATATATTTCTGGTAGAAACGCTTGTCCTTATCAATCGGGATATGGATCGCATAATGTGACATATATAGGTAAAACGGCTGGTTATATTTCTTAGCCTTGTCCAACGCCTTGATCGCCTCCTGCGTCAAGGCCTCCGTAGCGAAGGTGTCGCTTCCCCAATACTTTTCCAATCCGGGGATAGCGTTCGGAGCGTAAGGTTTACCATCCTTGGTATGCCCGTAATTATTCTCGCCGAGGTAACTGGCGAGACCTCCGGCGGCATGCCCGGCTATATTGACCTCGAATCCCCAATGATGCGGGTCCTCCCCCGGGGTATCGATCGCCCCGAAATGCGCCTTACCGCAATGGATCGTGTGATATCCGTTATTCTTCAATATCTGCACGAATGAAGTACCCACAAACGTATTATTCGTCCCGCCCACTTGGGCCACGCCGTTATAATTCCAATCCGGCAAGGTAAGCACATCGCTCTCCCGATCGGTCGTCTTATCCTTAAAAAGCGTCCAGTTCGTAACCCGGTGACGGGCGGCGTTCGTCCCCGTGATCAAGCTGCAACGGGTAGGCGAGCTGATACTGCTAGCGTAGGCTTGGGTAAACATCATGCCCCCTTTCGCCAATCGCTCCATGTTCGGGGTCTCATATACCTCATTATAATGCGTCTTTTGGATCCAAAAAGGTAAGGACGTATCCTCCCATCCCATATCATCCACCAAGAACAGGATGATATTCGGGGGACGACTGGCACTCTGGGCGTTCGCTACCGCCGATACCGACAATAAAGCGATGGGAATAAACTGAGTCTTCTTCATGATAGGCAACGGATATTTGTATTCTACGAAAGTAGATATATTTCACCGAAAAACAATATTGTTTCATATACAAAATAATATTGTCTTATGTATTATACTTTTCCGGACATAAAATAAGGGGCCCTTGACAAAAAGAGTCCCTTACCTAATATCTTATACCCAATGATTTATCCGGAAAGCCTTAACGCAAACGATCCAAGGAACGTACCAGCGCCTCATCGGCCCCGATATTACGGATCGCCAGATAATCCAAGATCAGATTGACCAACGGGAAGGAAAGAGCGATCTTAACACTTACGCTGGCACCTTCCATATCCCCCTTCAAGGAATAGATCAAGAAGGCAAAGAAACCATAAAAGCCCAATATCAGCAATGCGTTGAACACGCAAAGACGGATTTGCAGGATTCTTTTCTTATATAAGAAGATCGTCACTAAGGCAATGATAGCGATGATAGCAGTCAAGGCAAATAAGCCCCATGCCGGGTATAGTAATTCCGGCTCACCGATCATCGTGCTCAACCCGCTAGCATCGAACGAAAAGAGAGCGTCTCCTTGTTGCAACACGGCCAACGGCAAGAATAAGGTAGCGACCGTAAGCGCCACGATAATTAGCAGGTAAACAGTTTGTATTCTTTGTAACATGGTAATTAGTTCGTTTTAAATGGAAAGGCCGACTCATTTGAGGGTCAGCCTTTCCGATGTTCAAAAATATTTCTTCTTAGAAGTTATTCTTCTCTTTAGCAGGATTCTTGTAATAAACCTTGCCATCCTCGTACTCTTGAGCGGCGATCAACGTTGATTTCGGAAGTTTCTCATAGTAGCGTGAAATCTCGATCTGCTCACGGTTTTCAAAGACTTCCTCCAAGTTGTCATTGTAAGAAGCGAACTCTTGAAGTTTCTTTTCCAGATCTTGTTTCATCTCAACACTAATCTGATTCGCCCGTTTTGAAATGATAGCGACTGTCTCATATACGTTACCCGTTTCTTCACTTAACTTCATCATGTCACGGGTTACCGTATTGGTAGGAGCGTTTGATTTTCTGTAATCCATTTTCGTTTTATTGATTAAATTCGCTTAATATGCATCTGTAATTCGCTTGCTGGCATAGTCGTAGAACTTCGTTACCTGCTTTACGTAGTTACCTTCCGGATACTCGTTCATGTAGTTGTAATACTCGTCAACCACATCCCGGTAACGGCCCTGCAACTTCTCCTCTACGGATACTAGCGCCAACTCGTACTTCGCACGGATGATAAGGAACATGAATTCCTCACGATACTTGGAATACGGGTAATTCTTCAAGGCGTTCTGCGCCGTGATCACGCAAGACTGGAAGTTATTCCCCATATAGGTACCTAGATTGAAATACAAGCGGGTGGCCATCAATTCCTTGTAAGCCAACTTCTCCTGAAGCTCGAACATGATGTTCTGCGCTTCCTCGGCCCGTTCACTTTGCGGATAATACTCCAAATAAAGTTGCAACTGCTCGATCGCCTTATACGTCTGCGACTGGTCTAACCGGGGATCCGGAGAGTCCAGATACAAACCATAACCGGAATAGAAACGGGATAATTCCGTAAACTCCCCTTTCGGATAGGTCGTATAATAGGTCTCGAAGTATTGCGAAGCCGTCTGATAATCTTTCTGACCGTAATAGCTTTGCGCCAACAAGTACAAGGACTCCTCGGCATAAGCTGTTCCTTTAAAGATTGTAACCAGTTCATCCAGCAGAGTAGCGGATTTCGAGTATTGCTTCGCGTTGAAGTATTTCTTCGCGTACGAATATTTCAATTCGTAATCCGTGCTCTTCAGTATCTTATTATACTCTCCACAAGAGGATAATAGTACTGTCATCATCATCAGTAAAAATACAACCTTTTTCATTCACATACTTTTAGCGTGCAAAATTAGTGCTTTTAGGCGAATAAATGAAACCCAAAACGTTAATATTTACAACTTATATAAATCGCTAGCAGCGATCAATTCCAATTTATTCGCTTTCAAAACCTCCGCGCACTTATTGACATCGTCCGGACGGATGATCACGTTAGCAGCGTCGCCTTGAGAAAAAGCGTACATATATTCAATGAAGATCCCGGCCGAGGTAATGATATCCATCGCCTTTGCCAAGGCTCCCGGCTGGTTGGGACAATGCAAGCATACCACGTCGGCCACGCTTACAGCGTATAACTTTTCACGAAGCACGGATATCGCTTTCTCCGTATCGGATACGATTAGGCGAAGGATACCGAAATCGGAATTCTCGGCTACCGTGAAAGCGGACATATTGACCCCTGCCTCCCCTAATATCTTGGCGACTTCCGTAAAACGGCCTTTCTTGTTTTCCAGAAAGATTGATAATTGTTTTATTAACATAGTACTTAATCTTTTAGAGGTTATACTAACTTACGTTTATCGATCACGTGTTTTGCCTTACCCATACTACGTTCGATACTACGCGGCTCCACGATCTTGATGTCCGGTTGCAAACCGATCACGCTCTGCATGCGGGCGGCGATCTTCTTTTTCAAGGCGATCATCTTGTTCATCTCGTCCGAGTAGTATTCTTGGCGAACCTCCACCTGTATCTGGAAGGTATCGGTATTGTTCATACGATCCACCACGATCAGGTAATGCGCCTCAAACTCCGGCAGCTCCAAAATTACGGATTCTACCTGAGACGGGAAAACATTTACGCCACGAATAATCAACATATCGTCACTTCTACCTAAAATACGTCCCATACGAACCGCCGTACGTCCACAGGCGCACTTCTCGTAAGTCAGCGAGGTCAAATCACGTGTACGGTAACGAAGCATCGGCATACCCTCCTTCGTAAGCGTGGTGAAGACCAACTCTCCTACTTGTCCCGGTTCCACCGGTTGTAAGGTATTCGGGTCCACGATCTCCGGGAAGAAATGGTCTTCCCACAGGTGGGTACCGTTCTGGCACTCACACTCGCCACCAACGCCCGGCCCGCAGATTTCCGTCAAGCCATAGATATCGTAAGCTTTGATATTTAGTTTTGTCTCTAATTCCTTACGCATATTCTCCGTCCAAGGCTCGGCACCGAACGCTCCGACACGTAGCTGGAATTCCTCCAAGGGAATACCGGACTGGTGGATGGTCTCCGCCAGATACAAGGCGTACGAGGGCGTACAAGCCAAACCCTTCGCACCGAAGTCGTGCATCAACTGGATTTGTTTCTGGGTATTACCGCTACTCATCGGGATCACCGTACCACCGATATTCTCCACTCCGGCATGGGCACCCAAGCCTCCGGTAAACATTCCGTAACCATAGGATACTTGCACGGAATCGTTCTTTGTCAAACCATAGGCGGTCAGGCAACGAGCCACCACCTCGGCCCAAATACCCAAGTCCTTACGGGTATATCCCACGACGATAGGCTTACCTGTCGTACCGGAAGAGGCATGCAGACGGACGATCTCGGACATCGGCACGGCCATCAAGCCGAAAGGATAGTTATCACGCAAGTCTTGTTTTACCGTGAACGGTAATTTCGTTATATCATCTATTGTCTGTATATCGTCGGGAGCAATGCCCATCTCCTGCATTTTCTTGCGATAAAACGGGGAGTTATGGTAAGCATGTTCAACAACTCTTTTCAACCGTAGGCTCTGTAGTTTCCGCATTTCCTCACGGTCCATACATTCAATAGTTTCGTTCCAAATCATGGTATTTGTCTGTTATCTTTTAAAGTTAGTAGTCTAAATTCGCCGCAAAGTAACAACTTTTTTTAAATCGGTACTCTTTTGTTACGAAAAATTAGTCACGAGGCGATCATTTCAACTCCTTCACCTTGATATTGCGGAACGCTACCTCATCCCCATGATCCTGCAAAAGGATGTGTCCTTTCGGAGCCTCGCCGAAAGCACCACCCGCATTATAAGATGGATCAGCGTATTTACTGCCCTTCACCAAATCACGGAACTCCTTGCTGCCACGCTCGTACTCCAATACCTTCACACCATTCAGCCAGTGCTCTACGTGGTTGTTCGGGAATACCTTCACCACGGCCGTATTCCACTCTCCTACACCGTTGAAATGGATGTTCTCGCTTTTCTTCAGATCATACAAGCTTCCAAGGGTACGACTACCGGGGAAAGTCGTGTAAAGCTTGGCATCCGGGTGCTTAGCGTCATCCAATAGCTGGAACTCCAAGCCGTAAGCGGAGCCTTTTTGCTTCTCTTGCTCGGTCACGAAGTATTTAATACCGCTGTTGGCCCCTTCGGTGATCTTAAAATCCACGCTGAACTCAAAAGCGGAATATTCACCCTCCGTAACGATATCGCCTCCGTTCGTAGACTCGCTACCGTCGGATTTCTGCACGATCAATTCGCCATCTTTCACCATCCATCCGTGATCAGGGAAAGCGTCTTTGTGCGCTCCACGCCAGCCTTTCGTTGTCTTACCATCAAAAAGGAGCGCCCAACCCTCGGCTTTCTCTTGGTCGGTCAATTGATTGATCGCCGGTGTAATTACGGCCATCGGTACTACCTTAGCTGTCTCTTCCGTACTTTGCGTGTTTTTTCCACCGCAGGCGCAAAGGATCATAGCGCTCATGGCGGTACAAATTACTAGTGTCTTCATGTCTTATTTATTTTTAATGTATATAATCAAGCAATGTGTGCGTCCACAAAGATAATTGATTTCATAAAAAATAGACGTATCTTCGCGATATAAATATTAAATGATTATTTATATGAAACAACTAAAGACCGCCTTGTTCGATTTTGACGGCGTAGTAGTAGATACGGAACCTATTTACGATTTATTCTGGAACGATGCCGCTAAACGTTATGGCTTAGGTATCGATAATTTCGCTGATATTATAAAGGGTACGACCCTACCGTATATTCTGGAGAAGTATTTTTCCGGATATACGGAGGAGTTCCGCCAAATGGTGACCAAAGAATCTACAGAGTATGAGAAGACGATGCCCTTGCCTCCCATGCCCGGCTCCATCGAGTTCATCCGTATGCTGAAGGAGCACGGCGTACAGATAGGCTTGGTTACCAGCTCGGATAACGCGAAGGTGAAACGGGCTTTCGGGCTTCTACATCTGGACAATCTATTCGATACCCTAGTGACCGCCGACCGCATCACGCAAGGTAAGCCCGATCCGATGTGTTATCTATTGGCGGCGAAAGACTTGAACGTATCTCCCGAGGATTGTATCGTATTCGAGGATTCTTTCAACGGCATACAGTCCGGGAAGGACGCAGGGATGCGTGTCATCGGGTTAAGTACGACGAATCCGGCGGAATCTTTAAGAGATAAAGTATATGAGGTAATCCCCAATTTCGAGAAAGTCACGTTCGAGGATTATTTGAGATGGTAAGCAATCGAGAAAAAGGAAATGATTATTTCCTTCATTCCTTCACCTACCCCTTTACACACACCCACACACATGTATGCGTACATTAATAATTCGCGTATGCGTATACGTGCGTGTGTGTGTAGGAGCCGGTGAAGGAATGAAGGAATAAAGGAAACGCCTGTACTGGCAATGGGCTACACCAGTATCGGCGAGAGCCGGAAGCAATACTGGTGTAACCCCACGGCAGTACTGCCGTGGGGCTGTGACTATATTGGGATCAGAAACTATATCCTACGCGAACGCCCAGCATGGCCTGATCGAAATCCTTGATGATATTATACTTCACCTCCAATCCTATCGAAAGATTGTCGGTAGCATAAACCTCACCGCCTAAACCGATATTGGCTCCCAGACGAGTCTCGTTATGAGAAAGGCCATGGCCCGCATCCCAATTCCAAAAGGACAGACTAAGCCCCGCTAATGGATAAAAACCGAACATCTCACTTAACTTCACTACATAATGAGCATTCAAGTCGATCGCCCAAGTGCTGTGATTGTCATTCTTTACGAAATAAGTAAGAGACGGGCTCAAACGTACCGCATCCGTGATACAATAGCGGTAATCAACTCCTAACGTGGCATTCTTCGAATCGAATCCATAACCGATGTTAAATCCCACGGCAGATTGTCCTTGCTGCGTCTGCGCATAAGCTCCCAGACTAAAGACTGCTAACATCAGCATCATTACAAACTTTTTCATACGCTTTCTTTCGTTTAGTTCAACATTAGATTATTATTGGTATTTATTTTACTTTCAGTCGATCGCCGGCACTCTTCACGATGCTACGGTAATAGTCCTCGTCATATCCGGGAAAATCGGGAGATGCGGGCTGGCCGTACGGATTACGCTTGAACTGTCCGTTCACCTCTTTCTTCACGTTTCCATCGATGTATTTTACCAGCAAATACTCACCCAATTGCTTCCAGCGGGCGGTAGCGGAGTCTGAATTAGTCGTGCTATACCACGTCAAGAACTTGACAGCCTCCGCCGGGTCCTTGGCATACAACTCCTGAGCCGCCTTATCGATAGCCGGTACGGTCTCTTGATAACCATTCTCCAACTCCTGCTGTACCTTACGGATATCCTGAATCATGAAGCTATATTTGTGGTAAGCCATATTAGCCACCCAGTTATGAATCCAGAAAGCGGAAGTCCAAGAGAAGTTCAGCAAATCGCCGTTTCCCACCCGATAGCACTCCGGAACATCCGTTACCGACGCATATACAGGAGTGAAGACCGCCATATCAGCGTCGTCCACGGCAAACCACAAGATACCACCGATAGCGTCCGGCAACCAGTTACGCATTTGTGGAACAATCACGAAGCCCGTTTGTTGCGTCGCTATGGCACGTTCATTCGTATATTCCTGCCCGTCTACCTCGAACGTCATCGGCCGCCAACGGTAAGGAACCTTATACGAGCCGGCACCGGCATCTTTCGTCATATCCAGATCCGTTCCCTCGTAATGGTCGCGCATGCCATTCTGTACATCTTGAACGGAAAGCTTACGATTCGGCTTGACATACAGAGGCATCGGCTCCTTGGAAGGATCACCCTTGATAAAATCCGTATACCGATCCATCGTGGTATCATATTTACGGAAGAAAGACCATACACGAGCCTCGCATCCACGCAAGGCGCTGAAATCATACGGGCAATAAGCCTTGGCGAAACTGAAATCAGCGTCCTTTCCCTTGAAATATCCTTTCTCACGGGCGAAAGAAACCACATCCGGCGAGTACATGCAATTCTCCTTATCGTCAAACGGTATCTGCTGGATACGGGACTGGTTGGCATGCGCCGAGATACAATCGTCCGGGATGCGGATCGCTACCCAAACGGCACCTTTGTTACCCGGTCCCTTACCGATCATCTCCATCACCCAAGCCTCGTTCTTATCGGCGATAGAGAACGTCTCGCCACTGCTGTAATAGCCATATTCCTTTACTAAGTCCGTCATGACCTTGATCGCCTCACGGGCCGACTTGGAACGTTGCAAAGCGATGTAGATCAAGCTACCGTAATCCATGATACCCGTCGTATCCACCAATTCATGGCGTCCGCCGAACGTACTCTCCGTGATAGCCACCTGATGCTCGTTCATGTTACCCACTACGGAATAGGTATTCTCCACTTGGGCGATCTTGCCCAGCGGTTTCCCCGTATCCCATTCCTTCACTTCCAACATGGCGCCCTTCGGCCATGTAGCGGCGGGCCAACGATACATCTCCCCATACAGAGAATGCGAGTCCGCCGCATAACTAATCATTACCGAACCGTCTGTCGAAGCCTTCTTGCCCACCAACAAACCGGTACAGGCGATAGCCTCCACCCCGGATAACAGGGCGGCGCAAGCGGTTAATAAAATCCAACTCTTCTTCATATAAATAAAGTTTTAAGCAAATAAAAGCATATATACACCGGCGCCGCAACAATAGCCGATCAACGCCAAGATAGAGAACCGTTTCGTATAATACATAAAATCGATCTTCTCCAATCCCATTACCGTAACGCCCGTGGCCGATCCGATGATCAAGATGCTACCACCCGTCACGGCGCAATAAGCCAAGAAGGTCCAGAAACCACCATCCGATACGAAGAACTGGGCATAAGGCGATAAGTCGGCCGCCTGCTCCACGATCGGGTACATACCCATCGTAGCGGCTAACAAAGGAACGTGTTGCCCGCCCGGGGGGCGTCTTG
>OBVO01000409.1_pt1 | contig 26669 bp, 20 predicted proteins | sample 1495151 | NCBI WGS metagenome assembly OBVO01 (sample SAMEA2580019, study PRJEB22360) | human gut metagenome | reverse complement strand
TTGCGTCAGTTTGACGTTCTCCTGATAGTCGACCGGGCAGTCAATAACGGCTGGCACCTCATCCTCGAAAGCCTTTTCCAGCGTTGGAACCAGTTCTTCCACCGACGAGATGCGGTAGCCCTTGCAATGCATTGCTTCTGCCAGCTTGACAAAATCAGGATCTGAAAAATCCACGCATTCGCTGTAGCCGTATTGATCCATCTGCTTCCACTTGATGAGTCCATAGCTGTCATCGTGAAAAATCAATACCACAAAACTGACGCCAATGCGCACCGCGGTCTCCAATTCCTGCATATTCATCATGAATCCGCCGTCGCCTGTCACCGCCAAAATGCGCCTGTCCGGATACACAAGCTTCGCAGCCACAGCGCCCGGCACGGCAATGCCCATCGTCGCAAAGCCGTTGGAAATGATACAGGTGTTGGGCCGATAACAGCCATAAAGCCGGCCGATCCACATCTTGTGCGCGCCTACGTCGGAAATCAGGATGTCGTCCTCCCCCATCACGCTGCGCACATCACTGAGCACCTTTTGCGGCTTAATTGGGAAGGCCGTGTCCGTTGCATAGGCGTTCTGCTCCTGCCGGAACATCTGCTTGATGTGCAACGCTTCTTCCGGCTCCTTGCTGCGCACGGTGCGCCGCATGATGCTTTGCAGGGAATCGGAAATGTCCCCCACCACCTGCACACAGCACTGATAGCATTTATTGGTATGCGCCGGCCGCGTTCCGATATGGATAATTTTTTTCTCCATATCCGGATTCCACTTGGAGGGAGCAAATTCCACCAGGTCGTATCCGATCGCAATAACCAGATCCGCCTTTTCCAGGATTTTATCCGCATAGTCTTTTTGTGGGATGCCGATAGTCATCATGGAGTATTTGCTGGCACGCGAGATGACGCCCTTGGCCATCATGGTATTGACGACTGGAATTTTCAGCTGCTCGGCAAACTGTGTAATCGCCTCGGAGGCGTGAGCGCGCACCGCGCTGCTGCCCGCCAGGATCACCGGATTCTCTGCTTTGAAGATTTCGGCGGCCGCACCCTCGATGGACACGACGTCCGCGAATTCTCGGTGCGGCACCTCTCTGGCCAGGGGCTTTTCCCGGTCCGGCACTGGCATCTTGGAAATGTCAACCGGCAAATCGATGTGCGTGGCGCCCGGGCGCTCGCTTTCTGCATATTTAAATGCCAGCCGGACAATTTCGTTGATCGTATCCGGCCGCACGACCAGCTTTGTTCGCCGCGTCACCGGCTCAAACATCTTGGAGAGGTCCAGATACTGGTGCGACGTGATATGCATCCGCTCGGTACCCACCTGACCGGTGATCGCCACCAACGGCGCACCGTCGCCTTCTGCATCCGCAACGCCAGTCATCAGGTTCGTGGCCCCGGGCCCCAGCGTCGCCAAGCACACACCCGACTTGCCTGTCAGACGGCCGTACACGTCTGCCATAAAGGCCGCGCCCTGTTCATGCCGTGTTGTGATGAACTGAATCTGATCCGAATGGCTGATAGCATCGATCACCGCCAGATTTTCCTCTCCTGGAATGCCGAACACGTACTCCACGCCCTCGTTTTCCAGACATTTGACTAGTAGTTCCGCTGTATTCATTTTGCAACCTCAATTTTCAATGTTTTTGAACTGGCCCACTATTTTTACACCAGTGTATGTACCATCTTTGCATCTGCCACATAGGCACATAGGAAATGTATTCTGCCCGTCATGACCGGACATGTGATTATACGCCACATATACCAAGACCGAACCAGCAATTGCATGATTTTCTCTCGGTTGTTTTTTCTCCTATTTGAACCTCATGGAGGGCTTGTCCGGCCACAATCGACCCGCCTGAATCCAAACGTGTCTGAAAATTTGAGAATGGTCCCTCTCTGCAAGTAAAAAACAATGTCCGCTTGTTCCTTGTCATTATACGAATCATATCGTCGAGTTGTAAAATTCGGAAATGTTAAAGTATCTATAAGAAAATATGTATATGAAAAACCTTCCAGCTTATGATATAAAAAAATTCAAGAAAATTCAAGATGCTAGATTCATTTTCAACCTCAATCTTTACTCATTTATCTGGCTGTCCCATTGTTTTTTGCACGATTGCATGCACCATGTCTGCGTCCGCCACATAAGGAATTGTAATCTGACCGCCATTATCGGGCATATGATTGTACTCTATACAAGTCGAAACCGAATTCTCGTTGCGCGCCCAGCTGCGGCGGGAAACACCGACCATAACATCCCACGGCATGGCCGTGGAAAGGATGCGGTCTACACGTTCACTGCCATCGAGTACCATGCCGAACCCACCATTGATCGATTTACCGATGCCAACACCACCGCCGTTATGCAGTGCAACCAGGCTCATGCCGCGCGCAGCATTGCCGGCAAAGCACTGCACCGCCATGTCTGCCATGATGTTGGAACCATCATAAATATTCGACGTCTCCCGGAAGGGCGAATCCGTCCCGCCTGTGTCGTGATGATCACGGCCCAGCATGACCGGGCCAATTTTGCCCTCCCGCACCATTTCGTTAAACTTGCGCGCAATCTTCAGACGGCCCATCGCATCCTGATACAGGATGCGTGCCTGTGTGCCGACCACCAACTGATTCTTCTTGGCATCGCGTACCCAAACGTAGTTGTCGCGGTCCTGGTAGCGGCGGTTCGGATCGATACATTCCATAGCAGCCCGGTCCGTCGCGTCCAAATCCTCCGGCTTTCCACTCAGACAGACCCAGCGGAACGGTCCGTATCCGTAATCGAACAGTTGTGGGCCAAGGATATCCTCCACATAGGAGGGGAAAATGAAGCCGTCTTTCTCGTCGACGCCGTTTTTGCAGATTTTCCTGACCCCTGCATCATACACGGCCTTCATGAAGCTGTTGCCGTAATCGAAGAAATACGTGCCGCGGTCGTGAAGCTGACAGATCAGCTCAAAATGGTGGCGCAACGACTGGTCAACGAGCCTTGCAAACGTCTCGGGGTCGTCTGCGAGCATCTGCGTCCGCTGTTCAAACGTCAAGCCTTGCGGACAGTAGCCGCCGTCATAGGGGACATGACAAGAGGTTTGGTCGGAGAGCAGGTCTACGTGGATGTTCTTTTCCAGGATATACTCGAGCAGATCGATGATGTTCCCGTGGTAGGCGATCGCGCAGGCCTCCCCCGCTTGCTGCTTTTCCATGACCATTTCGGCGATGCGGTCGAGATCCGACTCCACGCAGTCGACCCAGCCCTGGTCTAAGCGGGTCTGGATGCGCGAAAAATCCACCTCTGCGATAACAGAAACCGCGCCCGCAATCTTCGCTGCCTTTCCTTGGGCGCCGCTCATGCCGCCCAAGCCAGAGGATACAAACAGACGGCCTTTTAAGTCTCCGTCCTTCGGGATGCCCAGCTTCAGGCGGCCAGCGTTGAGCAGCGTGTTGAAGGTGCCGTGCACGATGCCCTGCGGCCCGATGTACATCCAGCCGCCCGCTGTCATCTGGCCGTAATTGGCAAAGCCCATGGCTGCCGCACGGTTAAAATTTTCCTGGTCGTCAAACATGCCGACCATCAGGCCATTCGTGATGATAACGCGTGGCGCCGTCTTTGAAGAGCGGAACAGCCCCACCGGGTGGCCGGATTCCAACACAAGCGTCTGCTCGTCCGTCAGGGCCTCCAGATATTTTTTGATCAGCCGGTACTGCATCCAATTTTGGCACACCTGTCCTGTCTCACCATATGTAACAAGTTCATAGGGATACAGCGCCACCTCGAAATCGAGGTTATTGTCGATCATGACCTGGAAGGCTTTCCCTTCTATACAATTTCCCTTGTAGCTGTCGATTGGTTTCCCCCAGATACGGCCCTGCGGACGAAACCGATATCCATAAATTCGGCCATGTTCCATCAGTTCATCCAAAAATTCTTTTGCCATCTGCCCGTGGTATTTTTCGGGAATGTAGCGCAGTGCATTTTGCACCGCCAATTCCACATCGTGCTGGGAAAGATGGGATTCCCGTTTTGGCGCACGGCGGATTCCCTCCACAAACGAAGGGTACTCCGGCAGATCATCGTCCAATCGAATCTGCATCGCTTCTTGAATCGTCTGGTTATCCAACATAGGAAGTCCTCCATTCTCCATGATAAAATCCGGCTCACAGAGAGCCGATTTCTTTTGACATAAACACATCTGCAAAAACGAGCTTTGCGCTGCCTCCCGCATCGCAGGCCACTTTTGTCGTAAACGGGGCGTAGTCCTGCAACAGGGCAAGTTGTCCCTCTGTAAGTCTATGCTCTTCTTGCTCTGTCCGCACCGATACATTTCCCCCTGCCGCATAAATGGCTTTCCAATAGATGCCCTGCCCGCAAAAAGGGATATTGATTTGCGCGGATTCGTTTTTAGCAAGCTGCCGGCAAGTAAGTTGGCCTTCAAGGCCCTTGCGCAGCATCAAATTAAAATCCCGGCCCTTTCCGAAACTGCGGATCTCTGTCCCACCTGAAAAAGCGAACGGCCAAAGTGGCTTTAGCACCTTTCTCCCCTTTCCAGGTTGCTCCAACGCGAGATTTCCTTCCAGCAGCACGAGCCTCCGCTGCACACCGGGTAATGGCGTGAAAGGTGCCGCATCCTGTTCTACGGAAGCACTGCTAATGCGAAATAAAAAGTCGCGTTGTGCGAAACTGCCCGTCTCGGGATACAAATAAAGTTCACACGTGCTGCCTCCCGACCAGCGGGTGGTTGTGAAATCCGCTTTCGTGAAACATTTTATTTTCATAAACAACCGTCCCTTTTTTCAAAACCGTATCAACAAGATTCGCGCCGGTGTGATAGGCCAAAAATGAATAAGCTGGATATCCCAGCAAAACTACATCGGCCTGCTTTCCGGGTTCCAGACTGCCAATTCGGTCGGCACGGCCGACGGCAGCGGCACCGTTGAGCGTCAGCGCCGTCAGCGTTTCCTCGATAGTCATCCCCATATGAATAACTCCCAAAGCAATCATCAATGGAATCGAATCACAGAAACAACTGCCTGGGTTAAAGTCGCTAGCCAGTGCAACCGCACAGCCGCTGTCAATCATTTTTCGGGCCGGCGCATACGGTTTACCCAGGCAAAAAGCGGTACAGGGCAACAAGGTCGCCACAACTTTGTTTTTGGCCAAGGCGGCAATCCCATCTGCGGACGCTCGAAGTAAGTGGTCGGCAGAGACGGCATGCAGCTCACCTGCCAACTCTGCTCCACCCAGCGGCTCTATTTCATCAGCGTGAATTTTGCTGGGGAAGCCCAACTCCTGCGCACCAGCGAGCAGCTTGCGAGACTGCTCGACCGAAAAGACGCCAGCTTCGCAAAAGACATCGCAGAACTCCGCCAGATGTGCCTCTTTGATCAGCGGCAAGACTGTTTCTAACATAAATTTGATATACGCATCCGTACGTCCCGCATATTCCGGCGGAACCGCATGTCCGCCCAGATAGGTCGGTACAACCTCGACAGGCCCCGTCTCATTTAGTGTACGCATCACGCGTAGCTGCTTTTGTTCACAGGAAAGGTCTAAGCCATAACCGCTTTTTCCTTCTACTGTCGTCACGCCCTGTGCCAACATTTCCTTCAGACGCGCTTTTCCCAGCGCCATCAGGGTTTCCTCAGAAGCGGCCCGCGTCTGTTCAACGGTGCTCTGGATTCCACCACCTGCACGCATGATGTCGAGATAGGCTGCCCCCTGCAAACGCATCAAAAATTCTTCCGGTCGATATCCACCAAAAATAAAATGCGTATGGGAATCGACAAAACCAGGTACAGCGCATTTTCCTGTGCCATCAATGACCGTACAATCCACTGTGGAATGCACCTGTTTTAAGACCTCGTCAGTTGTGCCGACGAAAACGATCGTCCCATCTTCAATAAAAATCGCCGCGTCTTGTAAAATCCGCAAGTTGCCCATGGCTGAACCGCGCTGTTGGCCATCGCCCTTTGGCGTAGCCAGCTGCGATAAATGTATAATAAATGTCCTTTGCAATATACATTCGCCTCTTTTATCTTAAGGTTTCAAAAATAGTACCATTCCGATCAAAACGCAGGCACAGCCTGCAATGCCCCGGCACTTCAACTGCTCTCGAAAATAGATCCGCGCCAGGATTGCCGTCAGCACGATGTTACTCTTTACAATTACCGTTACAGAAGACAGGTCACCTTGTGCAATTGCTCGATACATCAGCAAATAACTAACGGCCAGGATGCCGCCTGTCAAAAAGAGGATTCGATAGCTTTTCGTGTCAATCTGACGAAAATAGAATTTTTCTCTTCGCTTCATGCAGCAAACCCATAAAACCGCCATCACAAAGAACGCTCGGATCGTCGTCGTCAGAATGGAATTGACTTTAGAGACATCCATCTTAACGAAGACATTTGAAACAGCCTGCAGCGTCGGAGATAAAATCGCGTAGATAATGCCACTCGGTTTCTGTTGCAACATGGTGGATTTGAGCATCAGCCCTACGCCTATCATCAGAACAGAGGCTCCTATGCACATATGAAGCTGCAACGCTGTATGCAAAATGACTGTGGACAAAAACATGGTACTGATAAGATTGCTTTTATCAAACGTCATGACAAGATTGACGGGTAAACATTCAATTGCCCGGAAGTATACGAGCCACGAAAAACCCTGTATGATACCTGCCACAGCTTCCAGCAACCACATGTCCCACGACAGTGCAACAATCTGTGCAGATGCGCCGCTGAGGATCGCCGTCGTCAACATCACAACAAATGTAAATGCATTACTCAAAAAAGCCGCTGGGACTGCCTGCACGTGGCCCGTCCCGACTTTACTCCAGAATACCGACAGCGCGCCGGTTACTGAAGCACCTATTGCAAGTATAATCCACATATTAGCCTACGATTGTAATAAAACCCTGCTGTGCGTTCATCTGTAAGATATCATGATTTCGGATGACGTTGTAAAAAGAGGCAGGCACGCGATCCACCATGGGAACTTCCATCAAAATTGCCGTGGACACCAACACCGTATCTAAGCGTTGCACCACAAATCCCAAGGGCGCTTTCCCGCTCTTTTCCAAGCGGTAAAGCCCATCTGTCTGCACAACGGAGCTTCCTTTCCCGCCTGGAAACACCAAGATTTTCCCCGCGACACTTTTTCCCTCCAGACAATGTCCCGGCTCTGTTAGAATACCGGTTTCTGGATCCGTATGGTAGAACAAGATGGGTTCTTCAGAGAGGAGTACCTCCCCTCTCGCAACGCCCGGCGAAATGCCATGGCACTTCCATTGACGCAATTGATTCATCCAAATGCAGCCTCCATGCAAGTTTCAAAGCGCTCCGTATATAGTGTTACGCCCCATGCTTTCGGATAATAAGCACATTTAAAGGAGTCCGTCAGTCCTATTTTTCCTTTCAAAAACCACATGGCTTCCGGCTGATCAATGCAACTATCCGACAATAAAGTTACCCCACAATTTTGAAGCATGTCCAATGTTCCGTTCGGCAATTTTTTCTTAACAGCCGCCGCTGTGAAAACATAAACCGGAAATTTTGCCAGGCGTTCCTTTGCAGCATTTACAACCTGCAAAACCTGCTGCACCGTATAATGCGGACAGCCCAACATCATAAAATCAATCTGCGTTCCCGGCGGGCACTGGTTCCTTTTCTGCAATTTTTCAATGTCTCTCTGCGAGATGGTTAGGATCTCTTGCGGAGCATGCCCTCCAAACGCCTCCGAAACAGTAGACGCTTCTGGCGTAATCCCCGGAATATGGAACAGCGGACAGATTCCTGTCACATTCAACTGGGCACCCAAGGCAATCAACATTTCTGTGCTAGGTTTTTTCCCCAGCCCAGTAAAAACCGGGATCCGATTTTGGAGTCTATCGGCGGCGGCCAAGCCGAGCAGTGCAAAGTCAAATGGATCTTCCGGTTGAAAGTCACTCTCTATTTGCACCGTGCCCAAGCGATTTTTGGGCAACAGCATTCCATATTCCGGCGTATAGCCCGTCACCGCAGCACACAATGCGCTTGCTGCGCTCTCCCGGTTCGTATACGCTCCTAGCACGGCATTCACATAAACGGTCGCACTCGACTCAGAAAAAGACACAACTTCTGACCGGTGGGGAATATTGCTGTAGAGATATGGTGTGCAACAGTAGTTCATCTGCGTTCCTAAAGCCCGATAGGCCTCGGCTGCCTTCTGCATATTTTGAGAAGTTGCATCTGTGACAGCGCCCATCTCACGAAAAGCCTTGATGCAGTATCCAGGATTGACACTCGTCGGTACCACACAGCGTGCCCCAGCTGCGCACAACTTGTCCGCGAACCAGTTGTCGGCCTCCTGTGCACTCAAAGCGACGTGTGCACGCGTAATCGGCACCAACCGATCGGCGCCGAACCCGTCTCCGATTGCGACTAGAATGCGCATCGCCATAGAAGTTCCTTTGCCTGCAGATCCATCCAAAAGGTCTTTTTGGTCCTGTGTTAACTGCATAGAACTACCCCCGCGTGATCTGGAACAGCTTATCGGAACAGATTAAATCATACGCTTTGCAAATATCGCGATGTATCAAGCGGTCTTCCAACAAAAATGGGATTTCCGCACGAATGGCAGCATACGCTTTCTGTGTAAATGCACCCAGTTGCACATTTCCGCGCAAATCAACGGCCTGTGCCGCGAACATTGCTTCCATGGCAAGTAAATATCGCAGATTATCCAGCATCTTCAGAGCAGTATCCGTGACATAAGGCAGATTACTGGCGTGATCCTCAATTGTCCCCTCAAGCTGATCGAAATCCATTGTCGCCGGGTTGCACAGGTGTCGGTTTTCGGCATAAAGTGACATAAACGTATCCTGCAGGATGGCATACCCCATAACCTGCGTCTGAGGCGGTGCAAGATACCGCGTCAGCCTTGTAAAGGTCGGATCTCCCATTTTCAGCATGCGGTAGCAAGTGGCCTTCGAGGCGTGTGCCAATGCGGATTTTAACATCTCCACACCAATCGCCAATGTCGTGGTCTCAAAGTTCGAAGTAACGCATACGCGCTTTTCTTCTCGCAAAATACACGGATTGTCTGCCGGCGAATTGATCTGCGGCAACAAATGCTTTTTAAGAAAATCAACAGCGTCGAGCACTGTTCCGTGAATCGCAAACCCCCCGCGGAAAGAAAGCGGATCCTGTAAGGGGCGTGTTGCGTCCGGTTCTAGTAAATAGCTTCCCTGTAAAAACCGACGGCACTGGGCCGCGCTTTTGCTCTGATTTGTATTTTTGCGAATCTCATTGACGGACGCATCCAGCGACTCCACGACGCCATTTAATCCTTCATAATCCAAACAATAAATGAGGTTGGCCACGGCCATCAGTTTTTCTGTCTCCAAGAGCAAAATTGCGGTCATCGCCTCTCCTTGTGCGTTGGAGACGATGATACTATGTCCGTCTTTCCAATCTGGGCTAAGCGGGGTGATTCCCTCAGTCTGCATAGCCGCCAAGCTATCCATTTGCTTGCCACGGTAATAGACAAGCCCCTTCCCCATAAACGCCTGCCCAATATGTGATAACGTCGTAATATCGCCCTCTCCCACAGAGCCACGGCGTGGGATCAACGGCGTAATGCCATGATTCAAAAAGTCCTGATACATAGAGAGGCAACGATCTGTTATACAGGACGCTCCCGATAACGCCGTGTTCAAGCGAATTGCAAGGATTGCACGGGCTTCCATAACGGTGTGGTAGGGAGGCAATCCGACCGCATGGCTGTTTAAGAGGCGCACATTATACGCTTTAAGCATTTGGGCTGTATTGACCACGTCTTTGTTCCAACCGACGCCTCGATTCAATCCATAGATTGCCTGTTTTCCCATAAGGCCAATCATAATTTCACGGCTCTCTTGTACATGCTTACAGCACATTGGATCGCATGCAACTTGCGCCTCTCCCTGTGCAATCTCGGTCAGTTCCTCTAAGGTTAAAGACTGGCCGTCCAGAACGATTTCTTTCACTATCTAACACCGCCTCTCAGTCCACCTCTAAATTTCCCGCCTCTGGATCGTAACCATCATAGAACCCGCTTCCTGTTTTCATGCCTAATTTTCCACTATTGACCATATCATATAATGCTTTAGGAGGCCGGTCACGTTCGTCTTTTGTACTCGCAAAATAAGACTCTTCGATGTGCAGAACCGTATCTAAACCAATCAAATCCATATACTGAAATGGTCCAAACTTTGTTCCCCACTCCATCTTCCAGCCACGATCAAATTCAGATGGGGCAATATATCCTTTTGCCCATAAGTGTAGGCATTCTCGTTTAACAGCACGCCAAGTCCTGTTCAGGGAATATCCCTTAATTTCTTTGACAGTCACTATTGGCTGATAACCAATACTTGCAAAATAGCGCATAGCAATTTTTTTTGTCCGTTCCGATGTTTTGCTGCTCCACATCACCTCTACATAGCTATTTCTCACCGGATCATCATAATTGGATGCAAACGTTTTTGCCTTGCGGGCTTCCGGAATGTCCCGCTGAATGTCCGAAAGCAATAGGGAAGACGTATTTGTACTAATTAATGTTTCGGCCGGTACAAGTGCGTCTATCTGCACAAATATTTTCTGCTTGAGCGACAAATCCTCCGGCACATTTTCAATGACGAGATCTGGATGCTGCAACGCCTTCTCCAAAGAAGTCGTCAATGCTATGCGGCTGACTGCCTGTGTCGCCTGTGTCTGCGTCAATTTTGCCTTTTCAATATAATACGCCATCCATTTTTCGATCTTGGCCCTGCAAGTTTTCAGTGTTTTTTCTGTCCGCGCATACCCTATGACTGTTTTCCCTTCCACTGCATTCCGGAAAGTAAGCATAGATCCCTGCGTCCCTACACCAATCACTGATACTTTTTCCACATTACACATGAAAAGCCCTCCCTATGACTGACTGACGGATGTCTTGTGCAAAAGCTTTTGCTTTCGGGGGGCTGCTTCTCCTCGCGCAAATCTCAAAGCGCGCTTTTCTGCATAAGCCAACGCATAATTGCAGGCTAAGGCTAATGCTGCAATCAAAATAACGCCCCATATGATTTTAATGTTGTTATTGGTACGCATTCCTTCAAACAAAAGCTCTCCCAAACCACCTGCATCCACAGTTTGAGCCACTGTAGCGCTCCCGATGGTGACCAAAACAGCGATACGTAAGCCTCCTAGAATAACTGGCATTGCCAAAGGAAGCTGCACTTTCGAAAAGACCTGCCACGACGACATGCCCATCCCTTTTGCCACATCCACAATACTGGAATCAATTCCACGAAATCCCTGCAGGATATTGCGGGTCAATACGAACTGGCTATAAATAACTAAGGCAATAATCGGACCACTTTGCCCTAGACCAAAAATAGGAAGCAGCATTGCAAACATCGCCATGCTCGGAATTGCATAGCAAGCGCCTAAAAGAGCAATGACAACTTTTGACGTGTTTTTATGATGCAAAAGGGCCATACTGATCAGAGTTGCAATCACGATGGAAATGCCCAAAGCTGCCGCACACATGGCAACATGCTGTAACAACATTTGAAACATATCGTCAGCGTGACGTGTTCCATATTGTAAAAATTTTTCCATCTTAATCTGTCCTTTCCGCCCCGTCACTGAAACGCTTTCGAAATTTGGTCCCACCCAACTGTTCCTAAGATTTTTCCAGAGGCGTCCGTTACTCCAAGTACAGAATCGCGGTTTTTCATAAACAAAGGAAGCACATCAATTACAACCGCCGTCGACGCGACCTTATGTTCCGGCATTTTTTCTGGAGCCTGCGCAAGCGGTACCATCAGTGCATGCAAGCTAATAGCCTTTAGGCGCTCAATCGGAGAATTCGCTTGGATCAGCTGGCGTACATAATCATTGGCTGGGTGCAAGACAATGTTATCAGGCGTATCAAACTGCTGTATCTGGCCATTGTCCATAACAATGACACGGTCACCCAACAAAAATGCCTCCTGAATATCATGCGTCACAAATAGGATGGTCATTTTTTTATCGGCTTGCAGCTGCTTGACCTCTTTCTGCAAAGCGGCGCGCGTGATGGCATCAATAGCGCCAAAAGGTTCATCCATGAGAATAACAGGCGGATTCGTCACCATTGCACGCGCAACTCCAACACGTTGCTGCTGGCCGCCAGACAACTGCCGCGGATACCGTTTGCGATACATCTCCGGGTCTAGGTGAATTGTGCGCAGCATTTCATCCACCCTGACGGCAATGGTTGCAGCATTCCACTTCAAAATGTGTGGAACAACGGCGATATTCTCTTCCACTGTCATATGTGGAAAAAGCCCGCCGCCCTGGACCACATAACCTATTTTCCGGCGATGTTCAACTGGGGAAATGCCTTTAATGCTTTTTCCATAAAATAGGATGTCTCCTTCTGTAATGTCATACAATAAATTGACCATTTTCATAAGCGTCGTTTTCCCAGATCCTGACGTACCTAGAATCGTTACAAACTCGCCTTGTTTGATCGATAGGCTGACATGGTCAACGGCATAACGACTTGTATGTGGAAATTTTTTACATACATCTTTGAATTCAATGGCATACGTAGAACTCATACGGCCTTAGCCTCCTTAATCATTTTTGGCAAAACGGCAAAGCGCGGACTGCACTGTTGCGAGAATCGCATCTGCTACAATTGCAATAACTGCAATGCTTAAACCGCCGAGCAATACGATATAGTCCTTATTGGTACCAATCCCTGTGAATACAATTACACCCAAACCGCCTGCGCCAATATAGGCCGCAATACTCGTACTGGCAATTGTTTCTGTAACAGCTGTGCGGATTCCGGTCAAAATCAGCGGCATCGCTAACGGTACCTCCACACGGAAAAATTGCTGTTTAGCGTTCATCCCCATTCCGCATGCCACTTCTTTCAGGGAGGGCTCCACACTTTCAAAGCCGGACACCGTATTAATAACAATGGGCGGCACTGCTAAAAAAATCAATGCAATCATTGCTGGCGTTTTTCCGATACCAATAATCGGTATGCACAGCACCATAAGCGCCAAGCTAGGAATGACGCGCAGCGTATTCATGATCGATTCAATCACTTTAGAGGTCTTCTGTTTGCGCACGCACAGTATGCCAAGTGGTACGCCGATCACAATTGCAATACAGACAGCCTCTACACTGAGTAACAAATGTTCCTGCAGCGATGACCAAAAGAATGCTCGATTTTGATGATAATACTCCATCATTTGTGTAAACATATATGTTCCTCCCTGTAACGACAACCAAGGCAGGCGTTTCGATCTTCCATAAGCAATTTATCCGATTTTCACTTTATTCTTTAAAGAGGCAGCTTGTCTTTTATGCTGTCATAGTAATCCGCTGCAACATCCTCATAATCCTCGCCGTCCACATCTACTGCCTTATTCATCTTAATCATATCGTCAGTCGTCAAAAGGGCCGAAATTGCATTGGCTACTTCCTCTGCTTTGGGCCAGTTTTTCAAAGCGTCGTCACGGATCAAGGGGCAAATATAATATGGCGGCCAGACGTTCTTGTCATCCTTCAACTGCTCAAACTCCCCGCTGGAAAGCTGCCCATTCGTTGAGTACTGATTGAATACGTCAATTTCACCTTTTCTGCAGGCCTCAAAATTGAGTGCATAATCAATCGTAAGTTCTTTTTGGAATTTAACATCCCCGTATACCTTTTTCATTTTGGGATACAAATTCTCATAAAATTCTCCAAATGCTCCCAACTTCAATTCGCTTGCATGTGCCCATAAGTCGCTGTATGTATGGATATTTAAAGCATCTGCTTTACTCTTCAACATGAACATTCCCTCTGAATCGTTGACATTTGAAGGTGTCAGCCATGTGATCTGCCACTGTTTTTCGAATTCCTCTTTGACGGTATCATAGACTTTCTGCGCATCACTGATTGCCTCTTTACCCAAATCCGTCAAATAGCCTGTCCCTGTATAATCCACATAAAAATCAATCTGCTTGTTGACAATCGCGTCATGTACGAGCGAAGATCCCAAATTCAATTTCCGCTCCACTTTGATGCCAGCGTCTTCAAAAGCCAGTGCATAAACTTCTCCAAGTACGAGCGATTCTGTGAAATCTTTGGAAGACACAATTAACGGCGTAGAACTGGTATTTGCCGCTGTTCCCTCACTGCCAGTAGACGTTCCTCCACCACATGCTGTCAAGGAAACTGCAGTAAGAATCACCGACATGCCCAGTGCGATTACTTTTTTTAATTTCATAGATCTTCACCCTCCTAAATAATAAAAAAGGAGTGCCGCCGGTAGCCGGCGTACACTCCTTCGTGAACAGAACTAGCATATCACTTTTTCGTCTCTCAAACGTCTAAGGTTGGCGTTTTAAAACAGATCATGTCGATTAATCTACAAGAAAACTTTGTACACAAAGATGTAAAATATCTTCTGATACAGCAAATACTGCCCGTTCTTTATAAAGTTTTTCTTCTGGAAATATTTTCATTTTAGACGCCCGTTTACGTCGCATACGCACATTGCGAATCGTTTCCGAGAGAATCTGCCCTAAATGATCGCTGTCATCGGTATTCGGTATATGACCGTCTAAAAAACCCAGCGGTGCAATCGCAAGTGGCTGTGTATCGACTGCTCCTAGATATCCCGCAAAATTAAACGGCAATGCATCCTGTGTATGCCAGGAAAGGGCAAATGAAATTTGTGCGATTGTTACCTCCCGGCGGCTCCCCAATTTTACAAAGGCACTTTGCAGTCCGGATGTAATTGGGAGATACAGTGCCGTCATAATTGTGCCCACCGGACACCCCACACGTCCAGTGGCCGTTCGAGGCAAATCCTGCAAAGACAGCCTGCGGGTAGATCCCGTATGGTCTAATAGTTCTGCCTCCCCATGATACAGGTATGCGCAGGGCAAAACATCGCCTGCAGGCGAACCATTCATAATATTGCCCACCAATGTGCCTTTATTTCGGATTTGAACGGAACCGACATGTGCGCAGGCCTGTGCCAATGCTTGAAAATGGTTTTGCATCATTGGATGCCTAGCGGCCTCACTGTGCGTGACCATGGCGCCAATTTTTAAAAAATTTCCTTCTACGCAAAGGGCATGCAGCGGCTGGCATGCAATCAAACTCAAATATTGGGCCGGGGCATCATCCTTGCGATGCCGCAAACTCGGTATAAGATCTGTTCCGCCAGCCAAAACATGGCCTTGCTTCGTCATGCGTTGTAAATCTGTAATAAGTTCCGTCCAAGTGGTTGGTTGATAAAAGGCGCTCATATGGTCACCGTCCCATCTGCAGCTGCGCGCACGGCGGCCTTAATCTCTCGATAACCACTGCAACGGCACAGGTTTCCTGCAAGCGCCAACTGTATTTCCGCATCCGTAGGATGTGGATTTTGCATCAAAAGTGCTTTTGCCGACATCACCATTCCTGGCGTGCAAAAGCCACATTGAATGGCACTTTTTTCAACAAATGCTTTTTGAACAATGTCGTATTCTCCATTTTTCTGTAGGCCCTCGATCGTTAATAAGTTTCCATGCTGCACTTGGCCAACCATCGTTAAACATGCATGAATTGCACGTCCATTCAAAATAACCGTACAAGCTCCGCATTCTCCTTCTCCACATCCTTCTTTCGTGCCAGTAAGCAGCAAATCTTTCCTCAAAAAGTCAATTAACCGTTTGCTGCCCTCCACCTCTCTATCGATTTCTTCTCCATTCACCATCACATTGAGATGCATGAAATCATCCTCCATCCAGATTTAGGAATCGTTTTTCTTGTCCAAAGCATCCAGAATTTTAGAAGGCGTCAGTGGCATATGCGTCAATTCTGTATCCAGTGCATCATTTACAGCGGCAATAATGGCCGGCGCCACAGGCGCAATCACAACTTCGCCAATTGACTTCGCGCCGAATGGACCGCCCTCTTCGTGGTCTTCCACCAGCACTGCGTCGTATGATGGCATATCGGCAATGGTCGCAATGTCGTAATTCTTAAAATTCGTAACCAATGTCTGCCCACTCTTGGGGTCAACTTTGATCAATTCGGTCAATGCCACACCGATTCCCTGCTGAATTCCACTCCCAATCTGTGCAATGCACAAATCTGGATTGATGGCCCTGCCAACATCGTGTACTGCTACATATTTTTCAATTGTCACAAATCCGCTGAATGTATCCACACATACTTCAACAAAATGGACCGCAGGAACACCGGGGTTTCCATCGCTGTGATAGGTCTTTGCCGCAAAGATGTCGTCTCCAAACGTATTGATTGCATAATACGACAGCTCCGATAGGTGTACACATTGATCTGAATCTGTTTCCTGATAAAAAGAACCTTTTTGGTAACGTACCCAGCGCTCTGGACAATGCAGGTAAGAGGCCGCAAATTTGCACGCCTTGTGCAGTACAGTTTCACAGGCTTGCTTGACCGCATTACCGATGACATAAACACTTCTACTGCCATAGCAACCATAATCATATAAATTCATCTGTGAATCTGCTTCTTCGACATGTATCCGCTTCAAATCAATCTCAAAAATTTCAGCAGCAATTTTTTGCATTGCCAATACAGTCCCAGCGCCATGGTCATGAATACATGTGTTCACAATCACAGTTCCATCCTCTTGCAGACGAACGATAACGCCCGTTCCATCTGAAAGAGCTGGATAAAAAGAACTGGTATGGGAGGACAATGCAACGCCTACGCCATAGCGATAGCGGCGCCCAGATTTCAGATGGCAGTCCACTTTTCGTTTATCCCACGAAAAGCGTTCCCGCCCAATTTCAAGACATTTGGGGAAATTTGCGTTCCCGACCGTAATTTTTTTCACAGGATCTCTATCAAAAGGCCGGTGCACATTTTGGAGGCGAAAATCCACAGGGTCCATGTGCATGCGTGCGCAAAAAATATTAAAATTCGTCTCCAAAGCTACAGCCGCTTCACTTGTGCCCCAACTGCGAAAACTGCCATTTACTGGAGAATTGGTGCACACGGCTCTTCCTGTAAAGCGTATATTTTCAATACGGTAGCATTTTCCCAATTTATCCCCAATGGTCTGCAAATAGGACGGTGAAATCGTTTGATAGGCGCCACTATTCATGTCAATGTGCACACGAACGCCCCGAATGAAGCCATTTTTACTAATTTTGCTTTCCACCTGAAAATCCATATCATGCTTCATCATTGTGTTGACAATTTGCTCTTCTCGGCTATACATCAATCGAACATCTGCATGCAGCTGTTGCGCCGCAAATGCAGCCAGTGGCTCCAGCAAAGTCTCTTGACGGCAGCCAAACGAGCCACCCATGAGTGCTTTCACGACATGCACTTTGGAATAAGGTTTTTGCAAAAAATCCGCCACTGTGCTCCGGACACCAAATACAGTCTGGCATGCGGAATGAATCAATAGGCTATCATCTTCCGCTTTATATTGCACCAACGCTGCCTGATTTTCCATGGTGGCATGTGTCATGCGATCGAGGTGCGCCGTTGTCTGGGTTACAATGGCATCTTTTACGCAATCATAATCGCCAACATTTTGGCCACGAACAGTCTGCACATTCCCAGATTCCTGAATAACAGGGGCATCCGGTGCCACCGCCTGCTCCACCGATATGGCTGCCGGAAGCTGCTGGTAGGTTACCAAAATTTTTCGCAGTGCCTGTTCTGCAATTTGGGGCGTTTCCGCAACAACGGCTGCAATGCGCTCCCCAAAAAAGCGAATATGCCGATCAAATAATTTTTCCTGATAGGGCACTTTTTCCACGCCCTGCACCCGACCTCGGTCATAATACCGGTCTGGTGTATTCTTGTAGGTATATATGGCGCGTACTCCCGGCAGCATTGCCCCTGTCGTATCGATGTCAGTAATATATCCATGTGCAATGGTACTGCCGAGCAACTTCATATGAAGCATACCAACTGTTGCCAAATCACTACAATATTTTGCGCGGCCGCTGACTTTGGCCCATGCCGATTCTGCCGGCACTGCCCTGCCTACATATCGAAGCTCTTTTTCCCGCATATTCTCTCTCCTTTCCTTTATATATCGGTAAAGCGATCATTCTTTTATTTTTCTCATTGTGATGCAGCCTTTCGGACATGTCTCTGCACACAGTCCACAGCCAAAACATTTGCTTGCATCAAATTGTACCTTCCGTTTTTCACAGGTAAACGCTTGAAAATGGCATCGCCGCGCACAGATGCCGCAACCCACGCATTTACTCGCATCATAAACAGCCACATTGAACCGAACCGGATATTCGACATCAGAATACCCCATCTCTTGCAAAACACGATGGCCATTAAATTCAAAACAGCAGTCTCCGCAGCAATTGCACATGGACGAAAGCTGCTGCGGCATATATGTATGCATCAGCCCGTCTTTGCTGCACTTTTTGATTCTTTCCAAAAACGCAGCCTTACTGAGTACTGTACCATGACCCCTGGAAACTACACTATTGACGCTGCTCGCCTCTTTTTCCGTCAAAACACGCAGACACACATCTGTTGGCAGCCCACAGCCACCAGCCAACATTTTGCAGTCACATGGAAGCACAAAAAACACATGTCTATCTTCCTGCAGGGCGCCAAAATCCGCAAGTGCCTGTTCCAAGGTATGCGCGCCTTCACACCGGCTGCCCGCGCGGATCGCATCGAGATTTCGCACGATAAATTCTCGATAATTCCACTGCAAAATCTGCTGCCGCTGTGTTTCAGGAACGCTTTTCCAAAGCGGGCGGTCATAAACTGCCACACCGGACAGCATCCTGTAATAATCCCCTGCTATATAGCGCCCTGGCAGCGGTCGCTCCGCGCCCTCCGCCGAGTGGGCCACGGCCTTGTCCAAAATTTCTCGATGCCATCCAAAGTCCAAAAGATGCGTCATTTCCATCATCGTGCATCCCGCAGCCTCTGCTGCTTGGCCCACCGTAAAATCTTGCTTTCCAAAGGTTGCAATAACCTGCTGCAATGGTTCCGGAACCAAAATGTCACAAGATGCAAATCCGACTTCTGGAACGCCAAATTGTTCATAAAAGGTTTTTTTCCAAGCTTGCAAAGAGAATTGTCCCTCCTTTATAGATCAACGATGCAGGCAATCCGCCTCTTCTCTCATTTCTTTACCCTATTTTATTTCAAATAATAGCAGTTTGCAGTCAACAAAACGTCAAAACTGCATTTTAGATGTTTTATTCAATCGTAATTCGTTCAGATGTGCATGATTTATTTTTATAATATTCATTTTCGACGTTTCGACGACGCTTCTTCGCTACGCTTTATTAAAGGAGGGTATTACTAATGAAAATTAACATGGACAGGTTGCTAAAAAATTTACAGGACCTAAAACAAATCGGCTACGACCCCCAAACTGGCGGCATCAATCGTGCACTCGGCGACCAAAGCGATCGGGAAGCGCGTGACTGGCTATGCAATTACTGGAAAACACGGCTATGTCGTACCGCAGTTCCAGATGCCATTGCAAATCTCTGGGTCACACGAGAAGGCACGAAGTCTCTGCCACCCATCGTCATCGGCTCTCACCACGATTGCGTTCCAAATGGCGGCATGCTGGACGGCGCTCTCGGCGTTTTAACAGCAACAGAAATTTTACAAACATTTGACGAAAATGGATATCAGACACGCCATCCCTTTTGCCTTATCTCATTTACAGGCGAAGAGCCAAATCCATTTCAAGTTTCTACCCTCGGCAGCAAAGTCGTCAGCGGCCGTCTTCAAAAAGAAGACCTAAAAAAACTGCGACATCGCATTACAGGTGAGCCTCTGCAAAAAACGTTGGAACAAGTCGGGGGGGACGTGGAAAAGGCGGATACCGCCTTGCTGCATCCTGGCGATGTCGCCGCATATCTGGAATTACATATTGAACAGGGACGCCGTCTATTTGATCAAGGCTTACCCGTCAGTGGGGTAAGCTGTATCACCGGCATCTATCGAGAGAATATTACTGTTTCTGGCGAGGCCAATCACGCCGGTACCACCATCATGCGTGACCGTCGGGATGCGCTGCTGGCTGCCAGCGAATTGATGCTGGCATATGAAAAACTCTTGTTGAATGAAAACCAAACAGATACAGTCGGGACCGTCGGGTACTTAAAGGTTACGCCAAACGCTGCCAATATCATTCCTGGCCGAGTTGATCTCATCTTGGAATTGCGCACCAGCAATTCTTCGAAAAAGGAAAAATTGATTGCTTCGATCGGATCGATTACCGCTGAAATTGAAGCACGCCGTCACGTACACATCGAGCGAATGGTCAACCTAGATCAACCAAGAACCGATCTGGATGATTTCGTGCGAAATGCCGTGTGCCGTGGCATCCAAACCGTAGGCGAAAAGCCGATTGAACTGGCCAGTATGGCAGGGCACGACGCTGCAAACATGGAACGCGTCACGCGCTCCGGAATGATCTTTGTACAAAGTATCGATGGAAAAAGTCATTGCCCGTCAGAAAAAAGCGATCCAGCAAGCATCCAAACAGCTGCAAATGCGATGCTGGAAACGGTATTACTTTTGGATAAGGAGCTAGACGCATGAAGAAATTGTATAATCCGGCCTATGTATGGTTTGACCATCAGTTTCAAAAAGGAATGGGGGTTTTGGCCGAAGACGACACCATTCTTGCAGTCAATACGTTTGAAACCCTTCGCACACAGTTTCCCGATGCTAGTTGTGAAAATTGGTCAGACCTTGTGCTCGTTCCTGGAACTATAAACGCCCACAATCACTGCTTTCAAAGTCTCTTACGAGGATTATCCTGCGACCGGCCATTTTTGGAATGGAGAGATCAAGCGCTCTATAAATATTCTCCCCGTATGCGGCTAGAGGATATCTATTGCGGCGCACTGTTTGCCTTTGCGGAAATGATGAAGTGTGGTGTAACGACGGTTGGCGACTTCTTTTATTTGCACAATTTTGGCATGGAAAGCGATGAAATGATCATCAAGGCAGCCAAAGACATCGGTATCCGGCTTGTGTTGGCGCGCACGATGTATGATTGGGACGGGGCTCCACGGGGATATGTGGAGACGATTTCTCAGGCAGTACAACGCACCAAAAGCCTGGCCCTAAAATATCGTGAGGACCCCATGATTGCCGTAGTTCCTGCCCCACATTCCTTGCACGCAGCAACGCCCGAAATGATTCAAGCTGGGGACGAGCTAGCCAAAGAACTAAATACCAAATTTCATATTCATGTTGCGGAGGAACCCTTTGAGGTAGAAGCGGTACAAAAAGCGCACGATGGGCTGCGTCCCATTGAATATTTGGACCGTTTGGGGGTGGTCAATTCGCATATGGTCATCATCCACGGCGTGTGGCTAGCCCCACAAGAAATTGATCTGCTCGGCACGAGGGGCGGTTCTCTCATATATTGTCCCTCCAGCAACATGTTTCTCGCCGACGGTATTACAGACCTGCCACACATGATGCGCGCAGGTGTCACCGTCGGCCTTGGCTCCGACGGGGCCTGTTCCAACAACCGCATCTCTGTATTTGAGGAAATGCGTATGGCTGCCCTCCTGCAAAAAGCCAAAACCTGTGACGCAATGTGTGTGAATTATCAGGACACTTTCCTGATGGGCACAGAAAACGGAGGGAAAATCCTCGATCTGCCCATTGGCACGATTGCTCCTGGCCAAAAAGCAGATTTTGTCGGCATCACATTGCAGGACATGTCCATGCAGCCCGTATCAAAATCCGGCGAACAGCTTCTTCCAAATATTGTTTACTCCATGCAGCCTCATGCGATTAAACGCGTGGTTGTTGGCGGAAAAAACACGGTCATAAATGGACAGCTTTGTGCAGTTGAAGAATCGCACATTTTGGAATTAGTATCCAAAACGATGCAGGCGCTGGAGGCATAGTTATCAATAACAATTCAAAATTTTGTTTTATGATGTTGAACATCACTTTTCGAATCTGAAACCACTATATCGGGTCATGGAGGACATCGCGAAAGAAGTGGACTACGGTACCGAAATCGGAGTTTAAGTTCATACTCCGCTTGTCCGTATTTTTTTCCGCACGTATGCCCTAGTAGCTCAGCTCCTTTCAAATATTAAAGAAAAAATAGATTCCTTTTCCGCCTTGACATCCGGGCACAGCAGTGTTATGTTGAAAATAATGCACGATAATTCCACGTTATTCTACTGAAAATTCATGCTATTTTACGCATAAAATTGGCGTTTATGCAAAAGTTAGGGTTACTTTCTCATTGCAAAGAACAAACCAAGATTCTTTATCCAAACATGTTACCAAAATGTTTATCCACTAAAAATGTGAAAATTTGAGAGGAGGAAAATCCATGCTGGAAATATTTCTTTTGCAGACGCCCTCTGTCTTATTAGATGGAAAACCAGTGATTTTCCCCTACAAAAAAGCAGAGGCATTATTTTATTATATGGCCGTACAAGGGAAAGCAACGCGCGATGAAATTGCAGCACTTTTATGGGAAGATTGTCCAAACGATATTGCACACAAAAATCTTCGCCACGCACTTTATATGGTAAAACGTGCTATGGGTGCTCAATATATTCTATCCCCACAACGTAATCTCCTTGTTTTCCAGGCTGATGTAAAATCCGACGTTGATAATCTAATCAATCATCATCAATTCCAATGCTATCATGAAGAATTTTTGCACGGATTTCAACTGCTAGATGCAGAAAATTTTGAGGAATGGCTCCTTCGAAAAAGGGAATATTTCCGTAAGGTGTTTCTTTCCTGTCTTTTTTCATATTTTGCGCAATCTGATGGTTCTGATATGAATAGCTTAGAGGTATGGTTTGCACGGTACGTGGCAGAAGATCCCTATGATGAACACATTGTCACACGCTGGATGCAATTATGCGATCAGAATCATCTGTTTTTGAAGGGAATCCATGCATACAAGCGTCTGGCAAAAGCTTTAAACGATGAATTGGGAATTGACCCCTGTGACGAATGCACGCAGCAGTATCGCCAGCTGCTAACAAACTGGAACGCTGCAACGCACAAAATTGAAGAAAGCGCGTCTCAAATTAGCCTGCGCAAAAGAGAACTTTCTCTCTTAGCACAGCTAGCAGAAACCTTTCAAAAAGGTGGTGCTGCAACCGCTATTATCCGCGGAGAACGCGGCGTCGGAAAAACATATCTAATCAAAACTGCGCTTGCACAAGCCAACCTGGACAAATCCATCATCCTACAAATCAATTGCTATGAAAGCCGGCAGCAATTCGGTGGATTCTATTCCCTGCATCCACTCTTTCAACATCTGGCGCAGTGGGTAAAGGAGCACGAAATGAGTATCCCAAGGGCCACGCTACAGGCAGTATCTCAAATCTTCCCAGCATTCGTGTCCAGCGAACTTGTCAGCGATTCTTTACCCCTGGAATTAAGCAACGACTATACTCTTTTGATTGCAGAGCAAGGGATACGGTATATCCTTTCGCGTTATCTGCAACAGTCGCCTTTAGTTCTTGTTGTAGAAAATCTGCAGTGGATGGACCCATATAGTCTGGAACTCTTACAAATGATATGGCAAACCCAGCCAAAACATTTGTTTTTGCTCTGCACCTGCTCGAATGTATGTCCCCCAAAATTGGACACTATTTTATCCAATGCTTCTTCGCTATATAACGTATCTCTCATTTTTTTGCCACGTTTTACGCTGGAAGAAATGCGCACATTTTTAGAATTACACAAGCTGCCCACCGAGCTTTCCGAGGAACAATTGCAGTCGATTTTTTCATTGACAGAGGGTAATGCCTTTTTCTTAAATGAAGTCTCTAAAAATTTGCAACAAGGCGTTCCGCCAAATAACCTGACAGAAGACGCCCGCGAATTGCTGGAAGCGCGCCTCAGCGAACTAACTACACAAGCACGACAGCTTTTAAACCTTCTGTCTTTGTTTCATGAGGCCATTCCGCTGGAACTGCTTAAATGTGTAATTGGTACACGGGAAGACGATATTTTAGAATCACTCGAACAATTACAACTTTATTCTCTGATCCATGAAGTTGAGCAGGATAATTGCATTTTATTTCAATTTGAAGGAAGCATTTTACAGGAATATGTTTATGCACAAATGCTTCCTTCGCAAAAGCGCCTTCTGCACAATCGAGTCGCCATGTCGATTGAATCTTTGGGCCGCGGATATATCGATAATATGTATACGCATCTAATTTACCATTACACCATGGGTCACAATCTGTATAAAGCGCTTTATTATAAAGTAAAATGGCTTGATGTATATTCCAGTACTTGCTATGAACTTTTCCCCATGATCGAAAGTAACACAGACGGGAAACCTCCGGATACAGATACCCTACTCGATCTTTTTCAAAGCATTGAAAGAGAAGTACTAGATCTATATCATCTGCATTCGAATAAGTCTGAAGTAGATGCATTGATGGTTTCCCTTTTGCTTTCAAAAGGCCGTTATTGCATCAACGACTGTTTCTATGAAGAAGGTCTGTCCTGCATTAACCGCCTGCTACTTGTAAACCGACAACTTGTGACAGAGGCAGATAGACTAAAAGTTCTGCGCCTTGCTGTTTATTATGGCATTCAAATGCATCAACCTGAAAAAATGATTCCCTATATTACGGAAGGCCTTTCCCTGAGTGAAAAGATTCATCGGCCGGAAGATCACGCTGTTTTTATGCGCCTATATGGCCTATATATGTTGTTTGTGGAAGATTTTTTAAATGCAGAATCTTGTCTACAACAATCGATCGAAGAATTCAAAAATGCAGAATTATCCCCGCAGCGTTATATTTTAAATATCGCTGCCAATTATAATTATCTTGGCGAAATATTCCGCTGCACAAATCGTTTCAAACAGGCAACGCAATGGTATCAGCGTGCAATCTCTCTGTGTCAAAAAAATGGCGTTTCGATCAATCCCCTTTTCCAAACAAATCTAGCTTGTGTGATGGTGCACGATCACAAACCCGAACAGGCCGAGGCCCTCTTTTCTGCTGCCAAGTTGCAATATGACCGCTGCACAACCCAGATGTGTCGTTCTGTTGCCAACGCTGGCTGCGCCTATTATGCCGCCTTACACGCCAAAACCGATCTGGCAAAAGACTATATCCAAGAAGCAATTCGCAGTAGCGCTGTTCTCGGTTCGCCGGTCGAAATTGCATTTGCAATACAGACTGCATATTGGCTGCAAACCGTAAAAGGGATTTCTATATTTCCAGACACTAAAGCACTGCGAAACAAGTTAAAAATCAGCCAACAAAAACTATCTAAAACCGTTTATCGACATGAGTTGTATGTGTTCGACCCCAAGGACGTTCCTGCTCAAAGCCAGTCTTAGCTTTGCGTTACTGTCACAAACAGTCCGCGTACAGCCATGACTTTCCCGGAAAAAACATTCCGCATGCGGCAGTGTCAGCTGCACATATCCGGGATAATTTATACCACGAATTCGGCTTCCCTTTATAATGGAAACCCGCTGCGGCATGCGGCACACGAAATCCGAAATTTCCCTGATTTTACTTTTTATAGCATAAATTTCTGAGAGCTCTTATTTTTTGGATTTTACCTTAATTTTATATAATTGAAAGATAGTCCCTTCCGATCATTTTGAAACGTTCTTTTGATTCTTCTTTCCATATGCCTTGTCCGCGGCCTCACGGGCCACATTGAGCACCAATCGCGCGGCGGGGTCGATTTTGTGCTGCGTGTGCGGCGGGATCGTCTCATACACCTCGGCGACCATGCCACGCATCCACAGTCCCGGCGTGATGCGCAGCGAATAGCCGCAGCCTGGCTCGGTCAGCCAGTCGTAAAACGGCGCGCGCGGCAGGCCATAGGCACTCAGGATCGCCATCAGCACGCCGCCGTGCGCCACGATCGCCGCGCTGCTGTAAGTGCCCATGCGCAAAAGCCCATCCACTACGTGCTCAAAGGCCGCGCATGTCCGCTGCAAAAACCAGCCGTTGTTTTCGCCGCCGGGCGGGGTGATGTTTTTGTCGCCCTCCATCCATTTCACAAAGTCCGGGTCCTCGTCCGCCAGTTCCTTGGCGGTCTTATTTTCCCATGCGCCAAAATCTGTCTCGCGAAAATCCGTGACAACCTGCGGCGTCAGGTCCGGATAAAGGATCTTCGCGGTCTGCTGACAGCGCTTTAGGGGACTGCAATAGCAGATCTCGGCCTTTGGATAGGGGGCCGCAGCCTTGCGCGCTTCGAGCTGACGGATGCCCTCTTCGCAAAGGGGCAGATCCGTGCTGCCAATATAACGGCCCTCCAGGTTTCCCTGGGTCATGCCGTGGCGGATTAGATGGATGGTATACGACTGCATCTCTATATAGACTCCTTTCAGGGCTTTTATGGCCACATCTAGCGGGTTTACACGACGTTGTTTTTCGTGTATAATCTACATTACGTTATTTTTCGACAAAAGGGGGCGCGCACTGTGAACAGCCATTTTCCACGTATCATTGCGCTGCTGCGCAAAGAGCGGGGACTCAGTCAGAAATCGGTGGCTGCCTCGTTGGGCGTTTCGCAGGCGCTGCTCTCCCATTATGAAAAGGGCATCCGCGAATGCGGCCTGGATTTTGTAGTGCGCATCGCCGATTTTTACGGCGTCTCCTGCGATTACCTGCTCGGCCGCACGCCGCATCCAACCGGCGCAACGGCCGTGAC
>OBVO01000362.1_pt1 | contig 28653 bp, 22 predicted proteins | sample 1495151 | NCBI WGS metagenome assembly OBVO01 (sample SAMEA2580019, study PRJEB22360) | human gut metagenome | reverse complement strand
TGGCAGAAGCAATGTCATGTGGTATACCCTGTGTCTCATTTGACTGTCCGCATGGTCCTTCGGATATTATAAAAGACCATGAAGACGGTCTACTAGTGGAGAAAGAAAATATCAAGGAACTTGCAGACAAAATCTGCTATCTGATTGAGAATGAAAATGTACGCATCAAGATGGGACACAAAGCCAGGGAAAACGTAAAACGCTTTCTGCCGGAAAATGTGATGCCACAATGGAAAAACTTATTCGAATCATTAACTTATTCTTCTAAATAACAGAACAACATATGGTAAAGTGGTATAAAACTTATCTGGAAGTATACGGGAAATCTTTTGATGAGATTTCTGACGATAGTATCCGCAAAGTCAAAAGACAACTCAAAGAACGTCAAAACGATTCTCCACTGGTATCGGTTGTACTCATTGCACACAATGAGGAACGTCATCTGATAAGTTGTATCTGGTCACTCTCCGAGAATCATTGCCATTTCCCCATTGAAATAATAGCCGTTAACAACAATTCAACGGATAAAACGGAAGAAGTATTAAAATCATTGGGAGTTACCTATTATAACGAAACGAAGAAAGGTCCGGGATATGCCCGCCAATGCGGATTGGACCATGCAAAAGGAAAATATCATATTTGTATTGATGCAGATACTTTATATCCACCGCATTACATTGAAACGCATGTAAAATATCTAATGAATCCGAAGGTTGCATGTACATTCAGTTTATGGAGTTTTATGGTTGACGAAAGACATTCCCGATTCGGACTATGGTGCTACGAAGGCCTGCGCGATATATACCTCCGCTTACAAGCCATCCAGCGTCCTGAACTCTGTGTGCGAGGTATGGCTTTCAGTTTTAATACGGAAATAGGACGTCGGTTTGGATTTCGTACAGATATTATCCGCGGAGAAGACGGTTCGTTAGCATTAGCTATGAAACCGTATGGAAAAATCGTATTTATTACAAGTCGCAAAGCACGAGTGCTTACAAGTAATGGAACCCTAAATTCTGAAGGATCACTGATTGATAATATACGGATACGGGTAATCAAAGCACTGAAAGAAATCACCGGACTCTTTATCAAAAAGACGGCATACAAAGATAAAGACTCTAATCTCATCAAATAAGGTCTCATCAAAATCATTATGGATATGGCAAAATATATAGTAAATATCATCTTAGTAACAGCTTGTCTTTTCACCTATACTTCCTGTATAAGAAAAATGAATCTATACGATGAGAATAGAAATACAGGACAAGACAATAACGAAAAAGATACAGATTCTACTCCCGTCTATATGTATCCTTTCGACAAAGAAACAGCAAACGTTACAGCAGAAATCATTATCCACACAAAAAAAGAAATACAGACCAAAGATATTAATGTCGAAATCCCTCATTTAAAATACAATAAGACATGGATGTTGATGCTAACACAAGACGACTGCATGCAGGCTGCTTTTTGCCGTACGTGGGCTGCAATAAACGGTAAACCGATCTCAAGTTCAATACCTTATCCTACTCCAACTCCCACTGATCAGAATATGAAACATCAATTATATTTTGACATCAAACATTTGCAAAAAGGGGATCTTCCCCCTACTATTATTTCCGCCAACCAATCTTTGGGATGTACAGACGGAGCAGGAAATGAAGTTCGGTTTGCTATTACTACCACTCTTGCCCCTGAAGAAAAATGGATGGATGCTGAAACAAACGTACTGCCGGGGTTTACTGCAAACTATTATCGTTTTTATATGAAATCCGGACTTATATGGGATAACATACGAGAGATGTTGAACTATGGAACAGGCATTGCCCTCCATGATGTAATGACAAAAGATGCTAATGATCCAATACAAATATTGGAACATTTTGATATTGCCCAAAACATTATTGTAGAGAAACTCACAGGAAGGGGATGTAAATTTCTTGCTGAACCCAATGGAAATAAAACATACGTAACTGCTGCTCTTCAATGTCCGGAAATTCAAACGATGACCGCACAAGCAGGAGCAATTACCCTATATCCGTATCAAGTGTCTGAAACTTTACAAAAATCTCTGATAGAACGGGAGTTTAACGATTCACCAGCATATTTTAAACAACAGATTACTGACCTGCTAAAATTACCCAAAGAAGAACGTAAAGCAATCTGCATAGGTGTTCATGGTACGGACAACAATTGGATCGACTTTTTATTATGGTTAAATAGTAATTATGGTAAAGATGGGGATGATTCGTTATGGTTTCCAAGCCAGGAAGAATATTATGAATATAACTATTATCGTTTAAACAGCCATATTAGTATAGCACAAATAGACGCAAGTTCTTTCAAATTAACAGTAAATTTACCGGGAGAAAAGTTCTTCTACTATCCTTCTACCACTATCAATTTGCCGGGAATTAGCATGTATGACATTGTTTCTATCGAAGGAAATGATGCATTGACCGGACTATCTTATGCTGACTACAAAGACGGTATCATGCTCAATATCGACTGTCGGAAATACCTGTTTGAACACGCCGAGAATTTCGTAAAACGATATGAGGCCAATCCTTCCGATGCTTCCAACAAAGCAGACGCCCTCTACTTTGTAAACATACTGAAAGAATCGGCTAAAAAAGAGGCACTAAAAAAACGACTTCAATAAGTAAATCAACAAACATCTATTAAACGAGAATATAGCTATGAACGAAACCCTCATCCTCGAAATCATCTTCTGGTTCGCCCTGTTCATGGTGTTCTACACCTATCTGGGCTACGGCATCGTCCTCTAACGGCATCGTCCTCTACGCCCTCGTCAAGCTGAAAGAGCTTTTCGTGAAACCCGTGAAACGGGTGCTGCCACCGGACAGTGACCTGCCGGAAGTAACCCTCTTCATCACCGCCTTCAACGAAGAAGACGTGGTGGACGAAAAGATGGAGAACAGCCTCGCCCTGGACTACCCTGCGGACAAACTCCGCATCGTCTGGGTGACGGACGGAAGCGATGACGGCCGCCATGACACGAGGAATGACACTCGTCCGGACCCCGCTTGTCGTCTTTACGGACGCCAACACGATGGTCAACAGCGAGGCAATCCATGAAATCGTACTGGCTTTTCAAAACCCGAAAGTAGGCTGCGTGGCAGGAGAAAAACGCATAGCCGTACAGACGAAAGAGAAAGCGCTCGACTCCCGTCTCTACTCAGCTGTAGGCGCTGCCGGAGAACTGTTTGCCGTCCGCCGCGAACTCTTCGAACCGATGGAACCGGATACGTTGCTCGACGACTTCATCCTCTCTCTCCGCATCGCCATGAAAGGATACACCATCGCCTACTGCACCAATGCCTACGCCATCGAAAGCGGATCGGCAGATATGGGTGAAGAGGAAAAACGAAAAGTGCGCATCGCTGCCGGAGGGTTACAGTCGATCTGGCGTCTGCGCCCGTTGCTGAATCCTTTCCGTTACGGAATCCTGAGTTTTCAGTACACGTCGCACCGGGTATTGCGCTGGTCTGTCACTCCATTCCTGCTGTTTGCGCTGTTGCCACTGAATATAGTCGTTTTGCTATTGGGCGAATCTCCCCTGTTTTATGGCACCCTGCTGGGGTTACAGATTCTTTTCTACGGAATGGGATACTGGGGATATTACCTCTCTACCAGACAAATAAAGAATAAAGTACTGTTTATTCCCTATTATTTCTTATTCATGAACGTGAATGTGCTCAAAGGAATCGGCTATCTGAAAAGAAAAAAAGGAAGCGGCGCCTGGGAAAAAGCAAAACGTGCCGAAAAATAAGAACAGAGAATCAAATATTTTGCTATCTTTGCATGAAACAGAATCTTATAAATCTAATCGGACAAGCATGAACAGAACATTACATGAGGCAGATAATGCGCAAAGAATACTGAAGTTGACCGCCGACACCATGCTATTAGTCGATAGAAATGGCATTTGCATTGATATTGATATTCATAGCAATTTATGGTTTTTACAAGAAGAGAGGCTTTTAGGAAAAAATATATTCGAACGTATGCCCGAGCATACCCGTGAGAAGGTTTACAGCACCTTCCAGACCGTGCTTCGGGAACAGCGAAGCATCAGCAAGAACTACAAGCTGGAACTGGAGGATAATACCTATTATTTCAAGTGTATCATGTATCCTTACGATGACATGGTGCTCTGCCAATATCGGGACATCACCCAGCGAAGCAACGTGAAACGCCAGCTGGAACAGGTAAACCGAAATCTGAGGGAGATACAGAAAGTGGCTCAGATCGGACAGTGGATGTACAACACCCGCGACAATGTCTTCTATTACATGGGCTACACCGGAGTATTGTGCGAGGAATCTTCCAGAAGTATCTCTCTGGAGAAATATCAGGAATTTATCGTCGAAGAAGACCGCCTGAGCTTCACCAGCTGGTGCCGGAAGAATGAGGAAGGACTCAACGAAGAAAGTATCAGCTATCGGGTCCGTGTCGCCGGAGAGATTTACTATATGCGCCTTCAGGCTTATCTGCGAGACGAACTACCGAACGGCAGCTGCAACATCGAAGGTTACATCCAGAACATCACCGACATACAGCGTCGCAGAAACGACATCAACACGCTGACGCACGCCATCAACAACGCAAAGGAGAGCATCTTCGCCGCCAAAGAGGACGGTACGCTGATCTTCGCCAACCGCCAGTTCCTCCACAACCACGGCATCCCGGAAAGTGAGGAGATCGGCAAACTGAAAATCTATGAAATCGCCGGCGATATGAACACGCAGGAAGACTGGCATGAACGCTGCAAGGATATCCTGCACGGAGGAAGCAGAAGTTTCGTCGCCCATCATCCTTCGAAGGTCAGCAAGAATATATTGGCTTACGAGGGAATCATGTACAACGTCACCAATGACTCCGGTGAAGAAAGTTACTGGTCATTCTCCCACGACATATCCGAGCGACTGCACTACGAAGCGCAAATCAAACGACTCAACCTGATCATGGATACTACCATCGACAACCTCCCCGCCGGAATTGTCGTCAAGGAGATCAACAACGATTTCCGATATATCTACCGCAACCGGGAATCGTACAACCGGAATCTGTGCATCGGCGAATCTATCGGCAAGAATGACTTCGACTACTATCCCCCCGAAGTGGCAGAAAAGAAAAGGGAGGAAGATACACTAGTTGCCACCACCGGACGGGGACTGCACTGGACAACCGAAGGGAAAGACAAAAACGGAAACGAGATCATCCTCGACAAACGGAAAATACGGGTGGACGGAGACGAACTTTCCTCCCCCATCATCGTCAGCATCGAATGGGACATCACGGAGCTGGAAAAAATCAAACGGGAACTTCAGACATCCAAAGAGAAAGCCGAAATGTCGGACAAACTGAAGTCTGCTTTCCTCGCCAATATGAGTCATGAAATACGCACACCTCTGAATGCCATCGTCGGCTTCTCACATCTGATAGCCGAAAGTGAAAATAAGGAAGAACGTAAAACATTTTATGAGATCGTCGAAGCCAACAACGAACGTCTGCTGCAACTGATCAACGAAATTCTTGATCTTTCGAAGATCGAATCGGGCATTATCGAGTTCACCAGCGCACCGGTAAATATCCATAGCCTGTGTAAAGAGGTGCATGACGCCCACGTATTCCGCACGCCGCAAGGGGTACAACTGATCTATGAGCCATCCGAAAACGGACTGGTGATAGAGACTGACAAGAACAGGGTGTTCCAAGTGTTCTCGAATCTGATAGGTAACGCATTCAAATTCACGAAGGCGGGCAGCATCAGTTACGGATATAAACTGGTGGGCAATCAGATCGTTTTCCACGTAACTGATACCGGTACGGGCATCGAACCGGAGAAGATAGAACGTGTGTTCGAACGTTTTGCCAAGTTGAACAACTATGCGCAGGGGACGGGGCTCGGACTGTCTATCTGTAAAACAATTGTCGAACGGCTGGGAGGTGAAATCTCCGTTTCTTCGGTGGTAGGTCAAGGGACGACTTTCACGTTCACCCTGCCTTACGAGTCGGAACAATCGACCGAAAATACGAAGGAGGAAAAACGGCAGGAAGGGAATGCAAATGAAAATCCGACCGGCACGGGTTCGATGAAGATTGACCCGGCTTCTACGGAGACGCCAGCAGAAACGTCTGTCAAGGAGGATTCCGAAAAGACTTCCGGAAGTACGGACGATGATAGTTCCGGTAGTATTTCCGCCAATGCCTCTCCAAGCCAGCGGACTATTCTGATAGCGGAAGATGAGGACAGTAACTTCGACTTGCTGAAGGCTATTCTTGGAAGAAAGTACAGGCTTATACGTGCACGGGACGGTATGGAGGCCGTTACCTCATACGATGAAGCGAAGCCTGACCTTATTCTGATGGATATCAAAATGCCTAATCTCGACGGTCTGGAGGCTACGAAGATCATTCGTGAGCTTTCTCATACTGTGCCCATTATCGCACAAAGTGCTTATGCTTATCAACAGGATCAGATAGCTGCAATGGATGCCGGATGCAGCGACTTCATCGCCAAGCCGATCTCTCAAGCGAAGCTCAAGGATATGATTAATAAATGGTTACCATAAAATGAAAGCCTTATATAGATTACTTTACTACCTGTCTATCCTGCTGACGAGCATTCTGGCAGGTTTCACATTAGCCGGAGCCTTCGCCGGAGATGCTTCGCCGGGCGGCTTTAAGCTGATGCCCTTTATCGGATTGGTTCTGCCGATGCTTTTGCTGGCTAATGTCGTCTCTGCCATCTATTGGACGGTTCGCTGGCGATGCTGGGTTTTCATTCCTTTAATCGCCATACTGGGAAATTTGGGGTATCTGACCCGTGTCCTCCAGTCCCCGCTTTTCGATTCGGCTTCCCAACCGAATACTGAATCTCTGAAGAAAAACGAAAGGGCCACCGAATCAGCACTGACTATTGCCACCTATAACGTTAACAGCTTTAATCACGAGCACACAGGTTTCTCATGCAAGGAAATCGCTGCTTACATGAAGGAGCTCGGTGTAGATATCTTCTGTTTTCAAGAGTTTGGGATCAATCATGAATTTGGTACTGACAGTCTTCGCACCGTTCTTTCCGAATGGCCGTATTACTATGTACCTTCTTCTCCTGCCGGAGAGAGTCTTTTGCAACTGGCTGTGTTCAGCCGTTATCCTATCAAGGAGAAGCAGCTCGTCACCTACCCAAATTCCAACAACTGCAGCCTGTGGTGTGATATCGACATTAACGGCCAAACAATCCGTCTGTTCAACAATCATCTGCAGACTACGGAAGTCAGCCGCAACAAGCGCAAACTGGAAAAAGAACTTCGTGCAGACGATACCGACCGTGCGGAACGTGCCGCTCTCACCCTTGCCGATGGTCTGCATGAGAACTTCAAGAAACGTGCCGCACAAGCTGAACATATCAATCAATTGATTTCCGATTCTCCCTATCCCACCCTGGTATGCGGTGACTTCAACTCTCTCCCTTCTTCATATGTATATCAAACTGTAAAAGGAGAAAAGATGAATGATGGCTTTCAGACCTGCGGACATGGGTATATGTACACTTTCCGATATTTCAAGCATCTGCTGAGAATCGACTATATCCTCCATTCGTCTGAGTTTCAAGGGGTAGATTACTTCTCTCCGGATTTGGAGTATAGTGATCATAATCCGGTGGTGATGAGAATGAGGTTATAAACCTTACGCTGTATATCACTATATAGAAAGGCTACAAAAAAGCCAGTTAACTCATTATGAATTAACTGGCTTCCCATTAAAATAAAATCCTTCTTTTTAATTTTAAAACTTGTATTAGAAAGTAACTTTTACTCCTAATTGCATAGACCATGCACTACCAATGGTATTGGTATATTGCCATGATGATCTTTCTTTAAAAGCTTCACGTGAATTAGCATTTATCTGGTAAGTCAAGGGTTCACCAACTTTGCTAGCAGTTTTTAATAACTGTACATTGTCATAACTCTTGAGACCACAAGATTGATATGCTCCCCATTTTGAATTAATCATATTTCCTACATTCAGCATATCAAGGCTAACCTGTATTCCATATTTACGCCCACCTAAAGTTGCATAAAAATCCTGAGCAATTTTAAAATCAAAGCGATTAATCCAAGGTGTTAAAGATCCATTACGTTCCACATATTTTCCCTTACGATCTTTAAGATAAGAATCATTGTTCACAAAATCCCAAAAATCTTTAGCTTGATCTACAGCAGAATAAGTAATAGCACCACTTTTATCTGTAATATCAACAAAGGTCATTTCATCCTGAGAGTTAGGCACGTATATTAAATCCGAATAATTGCCATCACCATTCATATCATTATAATATGTATAGGAATAACGTCCTGTATGATATCCTGAATAAAATAACGAGAATGTTGTCTTTAAGCATTTAGCATAATTAATTTCATAAGAAGCATTAGCAATAATACGATGGGGCGTAGAAAATAAAGAATAAGATACTCCAGGATCATTCAATGAATTTACTGCCACATTATTTTGCCATGCTGAATTAGGTGCTGACCCAGGATTTGCAGTCAGATCTTTAGCCATTGTATAAGTATAGCCGATAGACCCTGTAAAACCAAAATCGTATTTCTTTGTCAAAATAGCATTAAAAGAATATTGATATCCTTTATCTTCTCCATTAGAAAGTTTTACTACTACATTCTTACCATTAGTATAATCATTATACTCGTATTTTTTTGAAGCCCAATAAATACGATCCGGTTGTTCATTATACACACCCGTAGGCTTAGCCTCATTCATATTGATCTGCGCAACATTATAAATATCTCTTGTATACATTGCTCCAACAGATAACATAAAATCATACGGCAGTTGAATATCCACATTCAAATTACTACGCCAAACTTGCGGCATCTTAAACTTAGGATCTACATATGCTATAACATCAGGTGCTTGCTCTGAAGGTGTAGAAGGAAATAAACTGGGATATTTCTGCAGAGTTTCTCTATAATTAGGATTAAAACCAAAGTCAGCAGGTAAAGAGCCCGGATTTTTTTGTGTATTATACTCTACCATATTTTGGTATAAGCCCGAATTACTTGGTTGATTAGTGAACCATACAAAAGGTAACAATCCAGTAAAGATTCCTGTACCTCCTGATACAATTACGGAGCGATCACCTTTTACATCCCAATTAAAACCGACTCTTGGCGAAAACAAGACTTGCGTCTTCGGCCACTTAGAAATATCGACATGAGTATTATTTACAAAAGCTAATTCCTCTATTGACTTGTTAGAATCCAATGAATTCATATATATTGGCATATCCAGACGTAAGCCATAAGTCAAACGAAAATTAGGAGTAAGAGACCATACGTCTTGGGCATACACACCAGCCATTCCGAATGTCAACTCAGAACCTGGAGCATCATTACCATTATACCCATATGTAATACCATAAATGGTAGGTACTTTTCCCTGCATAAAATCATCCATTGAATCATAACGATAATATCCGTAAGGGCCTCTCAAATAAGAGTTTTTAAAATATTGGCGTTCAAAAGAAACGCCAGCAAGCAATTCATGTTTTCCTAATGATATACTCACATTATCAACAAGACTAAATACATTATTGATAACCTGATTATTAGGAGTAAACACTTCTGTACCTAAAGTTATATATTGCTTTCCGTCCTTATATATATCGACAAAAGGAAAATCAGAGCCTTTCTGCTCGCGTGTATCACTAATATGAGTATATGTGGCTAACAGTTTATTCTGAACATTATTCGAGAAACGACTATTTAACTCGCCTGTTATCGATGTTACTACGTTTTTCATCTTATAGTTTGAATTACCAAAAGAAAAGGCATCCAAACCATAACGATTAGAATTAGTACTAGTTATAATAGTGGACTTAGCGCTTACTTCTCTGTCATCTTCTGAGGAAACAGAATTAAAACGCACTGTCAACTTATGGTTCTGATGTATATTCCAATCAATACGAGCCATTAACTTCCAATTATCACTTTGGAAATTATTGAAGTTCTCATACTGTCCGGGGTCATAATCATATTTAGTTTTAACAAAGTCACTGATAGTACGCATATCACCCACCCAAGTACGTGAGATACGTTTTCCGCTATCCCCTGTTCCATTTTGATCTTGATTAGGAAGCCAAGTTACCCCCGGAGTTTCCTTATTTTCAATTTCAGCATTCAAGAAGAAGAAAAGCTTATTCTTAATGATTGGACCTCCAAAAGTTACACCATATGAATGAGAGTTGTATTCTTTTGCTTTAAGAATATCCTCACCGTCAATAGAGCTCCCTGCAAATCCTCTTGGTTTATGATAGGTATATGCAGTACCCGAAAATGAGTTTGTTCCACTTTTTGTTATAGCATTAATAGAAGCACCTGTGAAGTTGGAATATTTAACATCGTAAGGAGAGACATTTACAGTAATCTCATCGATTGCATCTAAAGATATGGGTTGAGAATCTCCTCCAGGTAAATTATTAGAACTTAATCCGAAACTATTATTAAACGAAGCACCATCAATCGTTATATTGTTATAACGTCCATCACGCCCCGCAAAAGAACTGCTTCCACCTGCATAAGGAGAGAGCTTTGTGAAATCTGTTATACTTCTGTTAATAGTAGGTAAAGTGTTCATCTGACGTTCACTTACATTAGTAACAGTACCTATTTTTTCGATAGTTTTTGGTGCTGTTACTACTACTTCATCCAACAACTCTGAACTTTCTTTCAAAGAAACATTCAATACGTAGTTTTCTCCTAATGACAACTGGATGCCCTTGTAAATGGCTGACTGATAGCCGACATAGGTGATTTCGACTTTGTAAGGACCGCCTGTACGCATACCTTGCAGATTGAATTGCCCACTGACATTGGTCACTGTACCATAGCGGGTACCGGAGGGCTCGTGAATAGCAACGATCGTTGCTCCAATAATAGGTTCATCTTGTGCTGTTACTTTACCACTCATACTTGCTGTGGTAACTTGCGCACTCATCGTAGCAGTAATCAGTAACATTACGACCACTAAAAAAGACCGCATTCTCTTCAACATAATGTAATTTATTAGTTAATACTAATTGTTTGTTTCATTGAAACTGTGCACAAAGATAATTAATATTATTTAGACTTAGATGACAATTATGCTACATTCTTTTAAGAGAGATAAACATTTTATTGCTTTCGAAAACAATAAAGGCCCTGCAATGTTTGCAGAGCCTTTCACTTTCGTATATTAAGTGAGATTTAACTTGTAATCTGTCAGCAAATACTAGTCAGTCATTAGGTTTCTATAACGAACACGCTTCGGCTCTTCATTGCCTAGACGCTTCAATTTGTTTTCCTCATATTCTGAATAGGAACCTTCAAAGTAGAATACATTAGAGTCTCCTTCAAAAGCGAGGATATGCGTACAGATACGATCAAGGAACCAACGGTCGTGAGAGATGACTACCGCACACCCTGCAAAGTCTTCCAAACCTTCCTCCAAAGCACGAAGGGTGTTCACGTCAATGTCATTGGTCGGCTCATCGAGCAGCAGAACGTTACCTTCTTCTTTCAGAGCGATCGCCAGATGCAGACGGTTTCTTTCACCACCGGAAAGAACACCACAAAGTTTTTCCTGATCGGCACCGGCAAAGTTGAAACGGGACAGGTACGCACGTGCATTGATATCACGTCCACCCATACGGATCAAATCATTACCACCGGAGATTACCTGATAGACGCTCTTGTTCGGGTCAATGTCTTTATGCTGCTGGTCTACATAGGATACCTTTACGGTCTCTCCTACTTCAAACTCACCTTTATCTACCGTTTCCAATCCCATAATCAGACGGAAAAGAGTTGTTTTTCCTGCACCGTTAGGACCGATGACACCGACAATACCGTTAGGAGGAAGCATAAAGTTCAGATCATCGAACAGCAGTTTGTCGCCGTATGCCTTCGCTACGTGTTTTGCCTCGATTACCTTATTACCCAGACGGGGACCATTCGGGATAAAGATTTCCAGCTTCTCTTCTTTCTCCTTCAAGTCTTCATTCAGCAACTTGTCGTATGAATTAAGACGGGCTTTTCCTTTCGCCTGACGAGCTTTCGGAGCCATGCGCACCCATTCCAACTCACGTTCCAGTGTTTTACGACGCTTGCTGGCGGTCTTTTCTTCCATTTCCATCCGTTTGGTCTTCTGTTCCAGCCAGGATGAGTAGTTTCCCTTCCAAGGGATACCTTCGCCACGGTCGAGTTCGAGAATCCATCCGGCAACGTGATCAAGGAAGTAACGGTCGTGAGTTACGGCGATAACTGTACCTTCGTATTGCTGCAAATGTTGTTCCAGCCAGTCGATAGATTCAGCATCCAAGTGGTTGGTAGGCTCATCGAGCAACAGGATGTCCGGTTTCTGCAACAACAAACGGCAAAGAGCGACACGACGGCGTTCACCTCCGGAGAGATTCACCACCGGCTGATCTTCGGGCGGACAACGGAGCGCATCCATCGCACGTTCCAGTTTACTGTCCAGATTCCATGCATCAGTTGCGTCGATGATATCTTGCAATTCTCCCTGACGGGCGAAAAGTATATCCATCTTGTCCTGATCTTCATAATACTCGGGCAAACCGAATTTCTGATTGATTTCTTCGTATTCTGCCAGTGCGTCAACGATCGGTTGCACACCTTCCATTACTACTTCTTTTACTGTCTTTGTGTCGTCCAGATAAGGTTCTTGTGCCAAATAGCCCACAGAATATCCCGGAGAGAAGACCACTTCTCCCTGATAGGATTTCTCCAGCCCCGCGATAATCTTCAATAAGGTAGATTTACCGGAACCGTTCAGACCGATAATACCAATCTTCGCTCCATAGAAGAACGACAGGTAAATGTCTTTCAGTACATTTTTATTTGGTTGGAAAGCTTTGCTCACTCCCACCATTGAGAAGATGATTTTTTTATCGTCAGCCATATATTAATGATTGTATATTGTTGATAATGGCACAAAGATAAGAAAAATGTTTGAAATGCTTTGGAGTTCTAAAAAAATGTTCTACCTTTGCACCCGCAATTCGAAAGAAAGCATAAAGGATTGATTCAGTAGCTCAGCAGGTAGAGCACAACACTTTTAATGTTGGGGTCCTGGGTTCGAGCCCCAGCTGGATCACTGAAAGACAAGTCAAAACAAGACTTTAAGAAGACAACTCCTACAATATCAAGGTATTGCAGGAGTTTTTTCTTTGTATAATGTTCGTGACCAAAGACACCAAAAGGTCACGAAAAGACATACTTCTGTGACCAATTCGTGACCAAGACAATCTTTGGAAAAACAGGTCACGGAATGTCTAAAATTGGCTAAGTGTTGTCCCAATTTGTCCAGTCTGTAAACATCTCATTTTCAATCAATAAAAGTAATTTTGTAACTAAAAAAGTGAGATTATGAGAACGACTTTCAAGCTCTTATTTTTCGTAAAACGAAATGCAGCAAAAAAGAACGGCAATGTGCAGGAAAAGCAACCGGTAGAAGTGCCGAAGCCATGAGTATCAATTCTATGTTAGACAGCATCCGCAGCACTGTACACCAACATTATCATGCTCTATTGGAACAAGACGGTTATGTGACCTCTGAACGGGTAAAGAATGCCTTTTTAGGTAAAATTGAACGGGGTAAAACCTTAATTGAGTTCTTCGAGATGCACAACGAGCAATATTTGCAAAAGGTAAAGATGAATACAACAGATAAGACTTATTCACGTTACGAACTAACAAAGAAACGTCTTATCGAATTTATGAAGTTAAAGTATTCGGTTTCGGATATGCTTATCAAGGAAATTAATGTCGTGTTCATTGATAATTTCCTGTTATACATCAAAAATCACTATGGATGCACCCACAATACAGCGATGAAGTTTATACAACGCTTTAGAACTGTTGTGAACTTCGCCAAGAATACGGAATTAGTAACTGCCGACCCTTTCGGGAATTATCGGGTAAAATTCGAGCAAACGGATAGGGATTATCTAACAATGGAAGAAATAACTGCCATCTACAACAAGAAGTTTACTTCTAAAAGGTTGGAACAGGTACGGGATTTATTCATATTCAGTTGTTATACAGCGCTTTCATACATTGATGTATGCGAGCTTACCAAAGAAAACATCCGTACTTCATTTGATGGCAATTTATGGATAATGACGAAACGACACAAAACCAATGTGGCATCCAATATTCGGTTACTTGAAATACCTAAAGCCATTCTTGAAAAATATAAAGACAATTTACCTAATGGAATGATTTTACCGATTATAAGCAATCAGAAAGTTAATGATTACTTGAAGGAAATTGCAACCATTTGCAACATAAACAAGAACTTAACATTTCATGTTGCAAGACATATAAAATCCTTCAATCATGTGTATTTCAGTGCATTGCAAAGTCGAATTTGCAGATAGGTAACGATTTAGAAACCAGCTATCATTATTCGCTGATTAGCTTCGTTTTCAACAATACATTAAGAGCGACTTTGTAACACAAAGGTACGAAATAATCCCCACATTGCCAATATTTATCTTCTTTATCACTCTTATCCCTGTAATCTCATTTTTTTATTAAACACAACGAACGCAACACGTATATAAATATGTGGTTTTGAAATTTCTGCTATTCTTAAGGAATCACTATCTTTGCATCAGTATTTAGAATTTTGACGGATTAATTCCGTTTAGATATAACATAACGTTCGCTGAACCCTGTCGCGAAAACTGGAAATTTACATGACAAGAGGAATACGGCAATGTTCATGCTTATACCAATGGTATGGCGTGGGCTTGCTTCTGTTTCCTCTTGGGTATTCCAGTACCTCGCGACGGGACGGTCGTAAGTACCACGCTTTTTTTGCGTGTTATTAGCGAGTTAAACAAAAAGTTTGTGACACGTAAAACATGAAAAAGATTATCCTTTACATTGCTGCGTCTATTGACGGGCGAATCGCCGAACCAGACGGCGGTATTGAGTGGCTTTCGGAATTCCCTATTACCGAAGAAATGAATTATGGTTACAAAGAATTTATGGATTCGATTGATACGATTATCATGGGCGGTCGCTCTTGGCGGGAGTTATCGAATATGGACGCTATGGGTGCGTATGCCAACAAAGCGGTTTATGTGGTTTCCCGCCATAATTGGGGAGAGAAAGAAAACCTTAAATTCATTACAGAAAATGTGATTGAACGTATTGTCGATCTGCGTAATGAACAGGGAAAGGACATTTGGCTATTTGGGGGTGGCGAATTGATTTCGATGCTGCTTGTCGAAAATTTGATTGATGAAATGCAGATTTGCTACATCCCCATCATTTTAGGCGAAGGCATATCTTTATTTCGCGATCAACACAAAGAATCACGTTGGAGATTGACTCAAAGCAAGGTATATGATTCTGGCATTCTTAAAGTTGATTATCAAAGAATAAAAATAAAACCATAAGCTAAAATTTAGGATTTTGAAGAAAATTCGTAATTTTGTAGTGGAAAAATTTTGGCTGAATGTCTGAAAATGTAGAAATATTGTTACAAGCAAGGGACATAAAACCGACTGCTATGCGTATCCTCATACTAAAGAATATGCTTGATTTTTCGCGTGCATTCAGCTTAGCCGATTTGGAAGCGGCACTGGCAACCGTTGATAAATCCACCATCTTTCGTACCATCACTCTTTTTCACGAGAAACAACTCATCCAAATACTCGGTTTGCAACAGCCAATGCAAATGCAACATGAATGATTTACATGTTCATTTTTACTGCCTGCATTGCCATCAAACCTTTTGTTTGGATGAAGTTCCCATCCCTGTATTGGACATTCCCAAAAGGTTACTGACGGTAAGCGTAAACCTCGTTGTAAAAGGGTATTGTGAAAAATGTACTAAATTTGCAACTTAGTTGCAAAACATAATAACTACCTTTGTCGCATGAAAATATTCGCAACCATATTCGCAATATTCATTTTTTCGCTTTCGGTTAACGCCTTTGGCGAAATCGGTTGTTTGTGCGAAAAATATGTGGTAACGGCGAATATGGACGGAAATACACAAAGCGGTCATGATGACGGTTGCACCGCAGGTTGTTCCCCGTTTCACTTGTGCAATACCTGTTCGGGCTTTACCATATCCCCTGCTTTTCACATGGCGAAACCTGCATTGAATATCAAGCCCTCAACACCAATTTCACACACCCGGCAATTTATTTCCGCTTTCTACGGAAACATTTGGCAGCCGCCAAAAATCGGTTAATTATACCCCTTCTTAAAGGTACACGCTTGCGTTGAACACAATTTTGCTGTTCGGCGAAGTCGTTTTTGTATTCACAAAAGTTGTTAATAATTAAACCGAATGATAAAATGTTCGATAAAATCATTAAATTCTCAATAGAGAATAAACTCGTAATCGGTGTCCTGACATTGGCACTGGTTATTTGGGGAACCATTTCCGTGGTACGGCTGCCCGTGGATGCCCCCCCCGACATTACCAACAATCAGGTGCAAATCATCACGCAAGCCCCTACGTTGGGCGCACAAGAGGTGGAGCAGTTCATTACCACGCCCATTGAACTGGCTATGGCCAATATACCCGATGTGATTGAAAAAAGAAGCATCAGCCGCAGCGGTATTTCCGTTATAACCATCGTGTTCAAAGACAATGCCGACATCTACTGGGCGCGGCAACAAATAAGCCAACAACTCAAAGAAGCGGAATCACAAATCCCCAAAGGCTTGGGCGAACCGACCTTAGCCCCCATTTCCACGGGCTTGGGCGAAATATACCACTACGTTATCCACACGAAAAAGGGATACGAAGACAAGTACACCAGTACCGACCTGCGAACCATACAGGACTGGATTGTAAAACGCCAACTGGCGGGAACCGAGGGTTTGGCCGAAGTAAGCGGTTGGGGTGGCTATGTGAAGCAGTACGAAATAGCATTAGACAACGACAAACTGGCTTCGATGAACGTAAGTATCGCTGAAATTTACGAAGCGCTGGAAAAAAACAATGAAAATACAGGCGGAAGTTATATAGAACAAGGCAGTAACTACAACTTTATCCGTGGCATCGGTTTGGTAAAAACCTTATCCGACATCGAACGGATTGTTATCAAGAATACCAACGGTACACCCATCCTGATTAGAGATGTAGCCGAAGTGCGATTCGGGGCAGCAACACGCTACGGAGCCGTAACCCGCAACGGCGAAGGCGAAGTGGTGGCAGGCATCACGTTGATGCTGAAAGGCGAAAATTTCTCGCAAGTGATAGCCAACGTTAAAGAACGGATGGTGCAAATACAAAAAAGCCTTCCCGAAGGCGTAGTCATCGAACCCTTTATAGACCGCACCGAACTGGTAGGCCGAGCGATGGGAACGGTAGAGAGAAACCTGCTTGAAGGCGGACTGATTGTCGTTTTCGTACTTGTATTGCTGTTGGGGAATCTTAGGGCAGGCTTAGTCGTCGCTTCGGTCATTCCGCTTTCCATGCTCTTTGCCGTGAGCATGATGAACCTGTTCGGCGTAAGCGGCAACCTGATGAGTTTGGGGGCTATCGACTTCGGGTTGATTGTGGACGGGGCTGTTATCATTGTCGAAGCCATTGTACACCGCATTACGGGAAACAGCCTGTTGTTCAAAGACAAGCCCCTGCTTACCCAAGCCGAAATGAACAAAGAAGTGTACACCGCTACCTCTAAAATCAGGAACAGTGCGGCATTCGGCGAAATCATCATCCTTATCGTTTACCTTCCCATCCTATCGTTGGTGGGTATTGAAGGAAAGATGTTCAAACCGATGGCGCAAACCGTATCGTTTGCCATACTCGGTGCATTTATCCTGTCACTGACCTACGTGCCGATGATGAGCGCACTGTTTTTAAGCAAGAAAACCTTCCATAAAGAAAACTTTTCCGACCGCATCATCAACGCCCTTAAACGCGGGTATCGTCCCGTATTGGACTTTACCCTGCGGTGGAAAAAATCGGTCGTACTGGCTATGGTCGTCCTGTTTATCGTAAGCCTTGGCGTATTCAACCGTTTGGGTGGCGAATTTATCCCGACCTTGGAAGAAGGCGACCTGACCGTCGAAATCAGGATGGTACAAGGGACATCGCTCACACAGGTAATCGAAACCTTCGGTATGGCCGAAAAAATACTGAAAGACAAATTCCCCGAAATAAAACAAGCCGTAACCCGTATCGGTAGCGCGGAAATCCCTACCGACCCGATGCCCATCGAGCGGGGCGACATGATGCTGTCCATGATACCGAAAGCAGAGTGGAAAACAGCCGGTAGCCGTGAAGAAATGATGGAAGCAATGGAAGAAGCATTGGAAGCGATTCCGGGTATAAATGTGGAAATAACGCAACCGATGCAAATGCGTTTCAATGAATTAATAACAGGTATCCGTCAGGATGTGGCCATCAAAATTTACGGCGAAGATTTGGAAGTGCTTACCGCACAAGCGGGAAAAGTAGCCAAATCTATTAAAAATGTGGAAGGCGTAAATGAGCCGTTTGTGGAAAAGGTAACGGGATTACCGCAAATACAGGTGGTTTACAATCGCGACCAAATCGCCGCCTACGGATTGACCATCAGCGATGTGAATACCGTGTTGCGAACTGCTTTCGCAGGAAATGTGGCAGGCGTGGTATTTGAAGGCGACAAGCGTTTCGATATGGTTGTCCGCTTGAAAAACGATTTACGAAACGACTTGACCAACCTCGAAAACCTGTTTGTAACGCTGCCGTCGGGGAATCGTATTCCGCTTAACCAAGTAGCTGAAATATCCTACAAAACCGCCCCCGCACAAATCAGCCACGAGGACGGGCAACGCAGGATATATGTCGGATTCAACGTTCGCGGGCGCGACGTGGAAAGCACGGTGGAAGAAATTCAACAGCTACTGGATAATAAACTGCAACTTCCCTCAGGTTACTATTATACCTACGGCGGACAGTTCCAAAACCTCAAAGAAGCCAAAGACCGCCTGATGATTGCTGTTCCTGCTGCGTTGTTGCTCATTTTTGTGCTGTTGTTCTTTACGTTCCGTAACCTGAAATTAGCCCTGCTTATTTTTACCGCCATTCCTCTTTCGGCCATCGGCGGAATTTTCGCCCTGTGGTTGCGGGACATGCCGTTCAGTATATCGGCGGGCGTGGGTTTTATCGCCCTGTTCGGGGTGGCTGTGCTTAATGGTATTGTGCTGATTGGACAATTCAAAGATTTACAGAAAGAGGGTATGGATGATATTTACCAACGGGTACGGACGGGAACCGACATTCGATTGCGCCCCGTCATCATGACAGCATTGGTAGCCTCGCTCGGTTTCCTGCCGATGGCGCTATCCACCAGTGCGGGAAGCGAAGTGCAAAAACCGTTGGCAACGGTCGTTATCGGCGGATTGCTTACCGCAACCGTACTTACCTTGCTGGTACTGCCCGCACTCTATATTTTATTCAATTCAAAAATCAACTTAAAGCACCGAAAAATGAAAACAGGAAAATCAACCGCTCTGCCAATCATTGTTTTGTTGATTGCCTTTTCCCTTTTTTCCGCTAAAAACATTCACGTCCAAAGCAACCGCAAATCCTTACAGCAATGTATTGATATGGCATTGACGGAGAATCTGCAAATCCGTTCGGCGGATTTAGGTATAGAGCAGGCAAAAGCCTTGCAGGGAACGGCATTCAATCCCGCAAAAACGGGCATAGAATACGCCCAAGACCCCATAACGACCGATTTGATTGATAAAAAAATCGGAATCACGCAGTCGTTCGAGTTCCCGACCGTATATACAAGTCAGGGGAAAATGCTGAAACAGGAAACCCTGTTGGCAGAAAAATCGAAAAATATCACTCAAAACGAAATCGTGCGGAATGTGTCGGAAACCTACTATAATATGCTTCACGCATTGCAAACGGTCAATCTTCTGCGACAGCAGGATAGCATCTATGCCGACTTTTCTCAAAAGGCAACCGTCCGCTACAACACGGGCGAAAGCAGCCAACTGGAAAAAATGAATGCCGAAAACAAGTATCAGGAAAATCGCCTGCAACTTAAACAAGCCCTGTCAGACTTGGCAAGCCGTCAGTTGGAAATGCAAAAACTACTCAATACAAACGAATCCATTTTACCGCAGGAAAACGAGCTGCAAAAACTACCCGATTTAATGTCGGCAGATACGGCATCGGTTTCCGCCAATCCGCTGATAGGTTATTTCGACCAACAGTTGAACGTCAACACGGCACAGGCAAACGTGGAAAAGAATAAGTTACTGCCCGATATTTTCGGCGGATACTACTTTACCGACACCAAAGTTCCGGGCTTTCAGGTGGGCATCAGCGTACCCTTGTTCTTCGGGGCGCAACGCTCGAAAATCAAAGCGGCCAACATAAGAAGCACACAAATCGGCATGGAAAAGCAACAGGCCGTACAATCCCTGCAAAACGCTTATGCCGTGCAATATAACGAATACCTCAAAGCCAAAGAAAGTTTGACGTACTACGAAACCGCAGGCGTAACGCAGGCCAACGATATGGTTCGGGTAGCCAATGCGTCCTACCGAATCGGGGAAATAGGGTACATGGAATACATTCAAAACCTGCAAACGGCCATCGGTATCAAATTGCAGTATGCCGAAGCGGTAAACCGTTTCAACCAGTCAATCATCTTGTTAAACTATTTAAAAGGGAATCAGTAAAATGAAAACAATAATAAAATCAATAGCCGCAGTCCTTTTCCTGTCGAGCGTAATCGCTCTTTCCTCGTGCAAGGAAGGTGGAAAAAAGCAGGTGGAAGCCATGTCCGAAGAAAGCCATTCCGAAGCTATCGAAATATCCGAAGAGCAAATGGAAACGGTCGGTATCGAATTGGGAACGGTAGAAATCAAAAATCTCAACAGTGCGGTTAAAGCAAGCGGAGAAATGGCGTTGCTTCCGCAAAACAAAGCCGATGTTACATCCTTATCGGCAGGTGTTATCAAACAAATTACCGTAATCGAAGGAAGTCCCGTAAAAAAAGGACAGACCGTCGCCTTGTTGGAAAACCTCGAAATCGTCAAACTGCAAGAGGCTTATCTCGCCCAAAAGCAGGAACTGGCTTTCAGCCGTCAGGAATACGAACGTCAACAGGAATTGAGCAGCCAAAATGCAGGAACGGGAAAAGTATTCCAACAGGTTACGTCCAAATACGAAACAGACAAAGCACGATTAACAGGGCTTGAAACCCAACTGCGCCAACTGAATATAGACCCGCAGGCGGCGGCAGTAGGAAAATTCGTTACGCAAATTCCCATCGTTGCCCCCATTAACGGTGTGGTTGGCGAAATCCACATCAAAACGGGAAGTTATGCCGACATGCAAACCCCGCTGATGGAAATTACGGATAATTCGCAAATACAGTGCAATGTACAAGTATTTGAGAAAGATTTTTCCAAAGTAAAAGCAGGGCAGCAAGTAGAAATAGCCCTTACCAACATGGGTAAGAAATCCATTACGGGAAAGGTTTACAGCATCAACCAATCGTTTGAGAACGACAGTAAATCCATTACCGTACATGTAAAGGTAAACAATCCCGATGGCGAGAAATTGCTTCCCGGCATGTATGTTTCGGCGTTGATTAATGTAGGCAATCAACTTGTGAAAGCCGTACCTGTCAACGCCGTTGCTCATGCAGAAGGTAAGCAGTTTATCTTTTTATTTACTGGAATAGAAGAAGGGTGCAATGACCCCAATTGCAAAGAAGAGTGTGATGATGACGGTAAAGTTTTCCAATTCAAAAAAGTGGAAGTGATAACCGGCACATCGGAATTGGGTTATGTGGAAGTTACACCTTTAGAAACGATTCCTGAAAATGCAGAAATTATTTCAAAAGGAGCATTTTACATTATGTCTAAAATAAGCAGTGGAGAAGATGATGATGATTAATAATCATAAATAAAATACATGATATGAGTAATTGTAATAATTGTAGTAGTGGTAGCTGTTCAATAAATGCTACCGGTAAAGAAGAAAATTTCTCACAAAAGAAGTCATACATAAGAGCTGCGATATCCTTTATTATGCTTATAGCAGGCATAATCTTTTCTGCCGCAGACTTGTATTTCTTTTCTAATAATTGGATAAGGTTGGCATGGTACATAATTGCATACATTCCGGTTGGAATACCTGTAATCATGGAAGCATGGGGAAGTATTCGCCAGAAAGATGTATTCAGCGAATATACATTAATGAGTATCGCAACTATCGGGGCATTCTTTATCGGAGAATACCCCGAAGGAGTTGCCGTAATGTTGTTCTATGCTGTTGGTGAATTATTTCAGGACAGCGCGGTAAATCGAGCTAAAAGAAATATCTGCGCATTGCTCGATGTCCGCCCCGAAACGGCAACGGTAGTCAAAGGCGATTCATTAGAAACCGTATCTCCCGAAAATGTAAATATTGATGATGTGGTAGAAGTAAAAGTCGGTGGCAGAGTTCCTCTTGACGGCGTTTTGCAAAGCGAATCTGCATCTTTCAATACTGCTGCACTGACAGGAGAAAGTGTTCCGCGAACAATCCGTAAAGGAGAAGAAGTTTTGGCAGGGATGATTGCTACTGATAATGTTTCAAGAATTGTCGTAACGAAACCTTTCGGACAAAGTGCCTTAGCTCGTATTCTTGACCTTGTTCAGAATGCAACGGAAAAGAAAGCACCTGCCGAGCAGTTTATACGGAAATTTGCCCGTATATATACGCCTATTGTAGTAGCTTTAGCAGCACTTATTGTACTGTTACCGTGGCTTTATTCACTTATTTCACCTGAATTTGCATTCACATTTAACGATTGGGTATATCGGGCTTTAGTATTCTTGGTTATATCATGCCCCTGTGCATTGGTAATAAGTATTCCTCTCGGATATTTCGGTGGTATCGGAGCTGCTTCACGACAAGGGATTTTATTTAAAGGGAGCAACTATTTGGAAGCCATAACGAAAGTTAATACTGTTGTTATGGATAAAACAGGGACATTGACACAGGGGGTATTCAATGTACAGAAAATTGCTACTGCCGGTGATATTACAGAAAATGAACTATTGAAAATCATAGCGTCTGTTGAAACTCAAAGTACGCACCCTATCGCAAAGGCAGTTGTGGAGTATGCAAAACAGCAAAAAGTTAATCTTGATAAAGTTGAAGATGTAAAAGAGATTGCGGGACACGGATTGGAAGCCACTGTTACTTCAAAAAAAGTATTGGTCGGAAACGCAAAACTCCTGACCAAAAATCAAATCGAATTTTCGGCTGAATTAGCATCGATTCCCGAAACGATAGTTGTATGCGCTATAAACGGAATTTATTCAGGATATATTCTTGTTGCCGATGCACCAAAAGAAGATGCGAAAAACGCTGTGGATTCTCTGAAAGAGTTGGGTGTAAGAAATATTGTAATGTTATCGGGTGATAAACAGACAATCGTCTCAAAGGTGGCTTCGGAGCTTAACATTACACAAGCTTTCGGCGACTTACTACCCGAAGGAAAAGTAAAGCATGTCGAGAAACTCAAAGCCGATGCAAGTAACAATATAGCTTTTGTGGGTGATGGAATTAACGATGCTCCCGTTCTTGCCATGAGTGATGTAGGAATTGCGATGGGAGGATTGGGGAGCGATGTTGCCATTGAAACAGCCGATGTAATTATACAGACCGACCAACCAAGCAAAATTGCAACAGCCATTAAAATAGGCAAAGCAACACGCCGAATTGTGATTCAAAATATCATCCTTGCATTTGGTGTGAAGCTGATTGTATTGATATTGGGAGCAGGAGGCATAGCTACCCTATGGGAGGCGGTTTTTGCCGATGTCGGGGTCTCTATTTTAGCAATCCTAAATGCTGTCAGGATTCTTAGAATGAAATATTGATTGTACAAATCAAGAGAAAATATCTATTATTCAATGTATTAATTTTAAAATTTTAAACGTATGAGTAAATATCTTTTAGGAGTATTATTCTTATCTCTTTTGGTTGGGATTCACTTCCTGCAATAAAGAGGATATGAATAGTATAGATGTACACAATGCGGACAATATTAGTCTGCGTGCAACGAAACTTGGCTTTGCTGATACAAAGTCTTATCAAGACTCTGTAAGAATGCAGTGTGTGGCAGGTAATCATGCCAATTGTGATGTACTGACTTCCGGTACGCATCAACCGTGTGCCAATGTCAGTCATAGTGGTATTAACTGTAATGGAACGCAACATAACGGCGCAGATCATTGCTTTAATCACAACAACTCCGGTCAAAACGGAGGAAGCGCTACCGGCAATAATAATTGCTGTGGAAACTACGGAACCCATAATACCCATAATGGGGGAAATAAAGGTGGAAACAACTCAGGTAATACTTCGACAAATGGGAATAACCATAACGGAGGGTGCTAAAGTAATTCACTTTTAATATGCAATGCGAATAATAGATATTAACTCCTCGGGCGTAAGTCTGAGGAGTTTTAAACTCAAAAAGAATTATAGATAATAGAGATGCTATACCACTATCTTTACATCATGGATAGTTTAGAAGTGCTTTTGATTGATACCGGACATGAAATGTTGGTACATCATTGTTAATATTACCGATAGATTTCTCTTGACAAAATCGAATACAGGCTTTAAGCTCTTTTTTTGTTAGAAATAAAGTACAGAAATATGATTCAATTTACTTCCAGTCTTAAAAAAGAGGTCGATATCAAAGTTGAGCAAATCGAATGCTCGGAAGTCAGCGTGATTACAAAGTCGTTGGAGGCTTCCCGTATGATTGCTGACGCATTCAATCAATTAAAAACATTTATCTTATCCTATGATTTTCAAGGTGAAGATGAAGAAATTTTGTTTTTCAAAGAAATTAAGCCCAAATTATGCTTTCGATTAATATACTACCATAAAGTTTATAATATTGAAATGAATCGCCCTATTGGTGTCGATAAACAACGGGAGTATTTATGCGATGTATTGAACGACATAAATAAATATAACGCTAAGCGGCTTGACTTTATCCGTTATTATCGTTCGGGTTCTTCCCATCTGGATACTCTCTACTTTTTGCGGGATAAGACAGATGCAGAACAATACCTCGAAACGTTCTATCACGAACTTGATCCGACTTTTTCCACTAACTGCGATTTCAAAGTAGCAAAAATTTTGTCAAATGATATGCTTTCCGCTTATCTGATGCAAGAAATAGAGCTATTGAATGACAATGGAACCAAAATCGGCTCTTTCAATTTTCCTGCCACTAAAAAGACATGGAGAGGAAGCAAAGCTGAACTACAAGAACAGATTTATGCTTGGGATAGTGCCGGATCGTTCGGTGACGTACCACTTACACAACTTTATGATTATATCCAAAATGTATTTAACATTCAGTTGGATAGTAATCTTTCACGAACTTTCGGTGATTTGAAGATCCGAAATATTCCTACTCCATTTCTTGATAAATTAAAAAACGCTTTATTGCGGCGTATGGGTAGGAAATAGCCAATACCGATGTCGGTATTTTTAGTGAGACACCCGATTTTGATGCTAATTTAGATCAAAATCGGGTGTTATAGCGTATAATCCACATTATACCGACCTTTTCTAACTTTTCCCTCCCTGCCTTTTGACGAAAAATACATTTCTAATTCTCTGTAAATAAATGAATTGAAAAATATTTTCAAGAAAAGTCAGACCGACCTCGTTAGCGACTATTAAGAAACGTCCGAATTTTGCAGTGAATCAATAAGTTGCGAATATGAAAGTAATAACAATAGAATCGGAAGCGTATAAAAGTCTGGTGCGAAAAATCGAACGTATTCATTCCGTAATGAAAAAGCAGGCGAAAGAGAACGCAACCCCGCAACCCGATCCTTCGGAAATTTGGGTCAGCGACCAAGAAGCCGCAACCATGTTGCAAGTAAGTAAACGCACCATGCAGCGATTACGCAGTAAAGGAGAAATAACCTATTCTATCCGGGGCGGTAAAGCGAGGTACACACTGGCGGAAGTCAAACGTCTGCTATCCGGTCGGGTGATAAGGAACGATAAAACGGAAGGAGGTAAGCCATGAGTGAGGAAGACGAAGGATTGAGAGATTGGATGCGGGAATGGTTCGAGCAATTCATGGGGCGTTTCGACCGACTGGATAAGTTTATGGATATAATGAGCGGACGGCATAACGTATTGAACGGCGAACGGCTTTTGGATAATCAGGATTTATGCCAACTGTTGAACGTGAGTAAACGGACTTTACAGCGTTACCGTTCTGCGGGCGAACTGACCTACATAACAATTCACCACAAAATATTCTATACAGAAAAAAACGTAGAGAAATTCATCCGCGACCATTTCGCCAAAGGCGATAATGACAATGAAACAGAACTTGAACCTGAACCATCCGGTTAGCTTTTCTGATTTATCCATTGTTAAGACCCCGTTCAGTCGTGATAGAACGGGGTTTGCTGTTTCTGACAGACACTAAAAAAGGCGGATTGCTCCGCCTTTAAAACCGTTTTCCGTAAGTATTATGAATGCCGGAAAACATAACCGTCATCGAACCAGTAGTCGGTCATAAACAAATCGCGGGCGAACTTTTCATAGTCAAAGTAAGTTTTCGCAAATTCCGGTAGGTCGTAGCATTCTTCAACGACTTCATACGCATAATCTTCTTCATCTTTGTATGCACCCTGAAAGTCATCCTCAAAAGAGGAAATAAGGTCGTTTATATCTTTGGAACTAAGATCGTAGCTTTCGTGGTTCAGCCAGACCTCGAATGCTGCCTTTTTATCATCGTCCATATCGTCTATGGCTTCGATAATTTCAAAGATGTTATCGGACAGCCAGCTTTCACCTATTAACCCGGAGGGTATATATTCCCAATCCTGAAACATCAGTTCCGGGTCTTGTTCGTCCTTGTGTAACTCGCGGCAAGCCTCGTAAAATTCTTCTTTATCGGAATAATCCGAAAGGTCTAACCACTTACCGAAAATTGAACCTTCATTATACTTAGCGTAAGTTCCTACATAAATCCGTGCTTCTGATATATTTTCCATAACCTTAATTTTTTAATCGGCATCTGCCGGGTTGATTTTTTATTCAGGTGCATTTCCGGTGTAGGAATTAGGGCTGTCAAGTATTCACGGATAAAATACAACCTGCAAGCGTGGAGATTTTTCCGTGAACCTGCAAGGCTCGTACTTTACTGCCCGTTAAGATTCTGTAAACACCTTTGCGCCATGATAGAAAATAACCCACCGGGGCAGTTGCCGTATGCATTAATGTGGAAAATGAAAGAAGCCGGATTTTTAATGCTTACGCCTATGAATGATGATTCTTCTTTAATGATGTGGTTTCCTATCGTAACCGATAAGGAAGATAAAAGAGGTTGCCGTTTCAACCGGACGAAAGAAGAACCGTTAATAGTATAAGATTGGGAATACCCGATATATAGGGGAAAACAATGTCGCTTAATATATAGATGCGAGCCTTTGATATGGACGAAAAAAAGGCATCCGAAGCCTTGCCCCGGATGCCCACCACTAAAAGATCAATGTTAAACGACTATTCCGAATCGTAAAACAAAGTCTTTCAGTGGCAAAGATAATGAAGATTTTACTTAGAACGTCGTTTTTTGCTACCTCCTTTATTCTGCGGGAACTCAAAGACTGTTTTATAGTCCGCATCGAATTTAACCGCTGCCTCGAAAGTGCTTCCGGTTTTACTGCTTACAAAACCTTTAATAAAGGTAGTCTTGCCGTTCATCAAAAGGTCTGTCAGTTGCCCGTCCGTCAGTTCCTTTTTAGCAATGGAACGCCACACGGTAAGCCCGCAATTTTCATTCTGACACTTGGCGACTTTATTATAGATAACCACATTCCCGTTTTTACATTTCGGGCAAGGGCATGACTGGCGGTTATCCTGCCGTTCAAAAGTCATATCCAGTAATTCAGACGTTATTTGTGAAGCGTAAACCTCTATCGCTTTATGGAATGTCGATGCCTCCATATCACCCGATGCAATTTTATTCAGGGCTTGTTCCCATTGTCCGGTCATGGCAACGTCCGCAATTTTCTTGTCCTTTACCGCCAAATAGACCACCAACCCTTTGTTTGTCGGGACAAGGGATTTCTTTTCACGGGTAATATACTCGCGGGAAAACAGGGTTTCAATAATCGCCGCGCGGGTAGCAGGCGTTCCGATACCGCAATCCTTCATCGCTTCGCGTTCTTCTTCGTTCTCTACTTCCTTACCTGCGCTCTCCATCGCCGCCAGCAATGAACTCTCCGTGTGAAGCGGGCGGGGCTTGGTCTGCTTCTCCTGTATTTCGCAATCGCGAATAGGTAGGTTATCTCCTTCTACGAGGGTGGGCAGAACTGCCGTATCGTCCTCGTCGTTTGGCTCGTCCTTAGAATTAAACACTGACCTCCAACCGGGAACGAGCGTAACGCTTCCTTTGCAGGAAAAGTGTACGCCGCCCGCGTCAAGCGAAACGGTGGTGTTCTCTTTGATGCAACGTTCGCCGAAGGCTTCAAGCATACGCCCGGCAACCATATCGTAGATAAGCTGTTCATC